>Ga0156388_1173_pt2 | contig 11479 bp, 13 predicted proteins | sample RifOxyA3_FD_108032 | JGI IMG/M metagenome (GOLD analysis project Ga0156388, IMG submission 108032) | Desulfobacterales bacterium RIFOXYA12_FULL_46_15
CTGGACACCTGGGAAGTGGAAGCAAAAAAACGCCCGGCCCTGATCCGGGCCTACCAGGAAACCCTGGCCATGCTCTATGAACAGAATACCCAAACTGAATAAAGGGGAAAGATCGTGAAAATCCAGGGTCTCAGATTTAAGAACCTGAACTCTCTTTACGGGGAGTGGCAGATTGATTTTACCACACCTGAATATATCCGGGATGGCATCTTTGCCATCACCGGACCCACCGGCGCCGGCAAGTCCACCCTCCTGGATGCGGTCTGCCTATCTCTTTACGGGAGAACGCCGCGCCTGAATCTCATTACCAAAACCAGTAATGAAGTCATGTCCCGCAGGACCGGGGAATGTTTTGCCGAAGTGAGTTTTGAAACCAGGGCCGGGCGGTTCAGATGTCACTGGAGTCAGAGAAGGGCACGGCAAAAACCGGATGGCGACCTTCAGGATGCAAAGCACGAGATTTCAGATGCAGACACGGGCCGGGTCATTGAATCGGGCAAGCGAGAAGTGGCAATAAAGATTGAAGAAGTCACCGGAATGGATTTTACAAGGTTTACACGATCCATGCTCCTGGCCCAGGGCGGGTTTGCCGCATTTCTGGCCGCATCCCCGGACGACCGGTCCCCCATCCTGGAACAGATCACGGGCACAATGGTTTACAGTGAAATCTCAAAACTGGTCCATTTCAGAAAAACCGATGAACATAAGAAATTGGATGTCCTGACAGCCGAAACCGCAGGAATCGTCCTTTTGAGCGATGAGGAAGAAGCCCTTATCCTTCAGGATCTTGAAAAGAAAAAAGAAACAGAACAATCATCAGGGGAGGAAAATAATAAAATCCAGGCAGCCATCCTCTGGCTGACCGGGATGGATATGCTGAAAAGCGAACTTTTATCCATTGAGGCAGAGTCAAAAAAGCTTGCCTCAGCATTAGAGGCCTTTGAACCGGAGCGGAAAAGACTGAAGGATGCCGACACAGCCGCCGGGCTGGACAGCCTTTATGCCACACTCCAATCCCTTCGCGAACAGCAGAAGTCTGATCTTGGTACCCTTTCAAAAATAGAAACCCTGATTCCTCAAAGGCAAAAGGCCCTTGAAATAAAAGAGGCAGACTTGAACAAGGCTGAATCAGCCCTTGTCAGGACAAAGGCTGAAGAAAAAAAGGAATTTTCCCTGATCAAAGCGGTCAGGGCACTGGATCTGCAGATTGCTGAGAAAAAATCCGCATTGAAAACCCTGGCTGAAGAGTGCCGGAAGATTGAAACCGAAGCTGCAGGCAAAAAAGAGCTTTATAAAAAAACGGTACAGGATCTGGCCCTGGCCGGGAAGACCCTTTCAGAGGCGGATGACTATCTTTCAACCCATGCTGCTGATGCAGACCTTGTGACCCGGCTTGCCGGGATTTCGGAACAGGTCAGGACCTTAGGCTCTGTTACGGAAAAACAGGCAGCAATGAAAAAAGAGATGTCAGGGCTTCAAAAAAACCTTAAAGCTGCAAAAAAGCGAAGCAGGCAACAGGCCGCCGCCTGTCAAAACCTGAAAGAAAAGCATGGAGCCGCTCTTGATTCAGTGGGAAAAATAAAAAATGACATGGAGGCCCTTTTAGGAGACCGCCTCCTCCGGGAATACCGGGCCGAGCATGAAGGCCTTTTGCGCGAAATGGCTTATATGAGAAAGGTCCGGGATCTTGAACAGGAACGGGAAAATTTAAAAGACAACAGTCCCTGTCCCCTTTGCGGATCATTGCACCACCCCTTTGCCCTGGGCCAGATCCCCCGGGCGGATCAGGCAGAAGAAAAAATCATCCGTCTCTCAGGCCTGATTCAAAAGGCGGAAAATCTGGAAAAAATTCAGAAAGATGGGGAAGCCCTGGAAAAAGCTTCAGGTTTGGCCTTTATGGAAGCTGAAAAGCAGGAAGTCATGGTTCGGCACCAGGAAGAGGAAATCAATACCGCCATCCTGCGGTGTGAAAAAGAGGCTTTAATTGTTTTGGAAGCGCTTGACCGTCAATATGAGGCTCTTGCCCTGAACCTTAAGCCCTTTGGCTTTGACAGGATTCCGGATACAGGCCTTGATGATCTCATGGAAGGCCTGAAAAAAAGGCAGGGAAATTTCCAGGACCGCAAGGATCAAAAAACTGGTATTGAAAAAGCCCGGGCTGATCTTGTCGCCCGGATATCCGGTATGGAGATGATCGTCAAAACCCTTGAGGACCGGGTGAATGAGATCAGGGAAAAGGGCAGGGGCCAAAAAAAGGAGCTTGAACAACTGATCCTTGACCGTACCCAATGCTATGGCGATAAAAATCCGGATATGGAAGAAGCAAGGCTGGAAAAAAAGGCAGAGGAAGCTGAAAAAGCCGTCAAAGCATCAAGAAAGAGCCGGGACGACATCAGGGAGACTCTCAGGGAAAGCCTGACCCGTATCGCAGCCCTTAAGGAAACCACGGCCAGCCGTCAATCCGGGCTTTTTGCCCGTAATGCCTCTTTTCTTCAAGCCTGTCAAACTTCAGGTTTTGAGAATGAGGATGTATTTCTATCCTTGAGACTTTCCCCGGATGAAAGAAAGAAACTCTCGGAAAGAGCCGGGAAACTGGATGAAACCGTAATGGAAATCACGGCAAGGAAAAATGACCGGGAAAAGCGTCTTTTGGTTGAAACAGAAAAAAAATTAACGGATCAAAGCCTGGATGATCTGAGAAAAGAAGGGACAGCTCTTAAGGAATCGCTGAAGCTGCTTGGTGAGGAAATCGGCGCCATAAAACAGAAATTGTCCGGTAATCAATCACTGAAAGAAAAGCTCATGGAAAAGAAAAAACAGGTTGATGCCCAGAAGACCGAATGCGTCAGGTGGGACAGCCTTCATGGACTGATCGGGTCGGCAGACGGCAAGAAATACCGGAATTTTGCCCAGGGTCTGACCTTTGAAATCATGGTGGCCCACGCCAACCGTCAGCTTGAAAAAATGTCGGACCGCTATCTTCTGATCAGGGATGAGAACCAACCCCTGGAGCTGAACATCGTGGACAATTACCAGGCTGGTGAAATCCGTTCCACAAAAAATCTGTCCGGCGGTGAAAGTTTTATTGTCAGCCTGTCTCTGGCCCTGGGGCTCTCCCATATGTCCGGCCGTAAAGTCAGGGTGGATTCCCTTTTTCTGGACGAAGGCTTCGGCACCCTGGATGAAGACGCCCTTGAAACAGCCCTGGAAGCCCTGGCCGGACTGCACCGCCAGGGCAAACTCATCGGCATTATCTCCCATGTCCCGGCCCTGAAGGAAAGGATCGGAACAAGGATCAGCATCACACCGGTTTCAGGTGGTAAAAGCACCCTCGCAGGCCCTGGATGCAAGACCTTTTGATCCGGATGGCGAAGCTATTTCTGAACCTCCTCAGGCGTGGCCCAGAGGATGTGGTCTTTATTGACAAACAGGGTTTCATAATTTTCAGGATGGTCCTGCCCTGATTTGTAAACGCTGGAATTCATCAGGACCAGAAAGGGTTCCCGGTCGCTGCTGATAAGATCGCTCAGCCGGCTGTAACCCGGCTGCCGGTCAATATTGACACTGGCGCTGATTCTTGTTCCGTCCACCAGGGTGATCCGGATGGTGCGGGTGTTCATATCTTTATACATTTCATGATCATCCATGGTATCCTCCTTTGGCTGAATACTGTCATGTAGCGTCAAGACAAACGTAAGAATGAATTGATGGCCTGTCAACCCATCGATTTTATTGTATGTTTCCCGATTCTGTCATAAGTTTCTCCTGGTTACCCATCCTGCATCTTTTAAATAATATCTCACCCAGATTTCAGGGCGGAAGGCATCAGGTTTTTCCGCTGCCGGAAGGACCGGGCAGTGAAGGCACCCTGGGGAATACTTAAGGTAACATCCCTGAGGGCTGCCACATCCACTTTACCTATTCGATAGGATCTGGTAACACCTTTAAAATCAACCAAATACATTTTTTTTGTTCTTTCATGAATCAGGGTCACTGGGTAGAAAGTAAACACTTTGTGGTAACAGATGTATAAAATATACCCTGTTGCCTGAAAGACCGGTCTGTTTTTGAAGTTTTCTTGACAAAAAGAGACTTCCTGTTTTATACATGGACGGCCCTATCCATATTGAAATGAATTTTTTTTAAAAATACTATGTTAAAAATGAAAAATCCCCTGCTGATTACCGATCGTTTATTTTGTTTTCTTGAGGAAAAATGGGATAGCCCCGGAGGACAGAAAATATTAGGAAGTACTCTGGTTTTTGGTTTTATATTTTCAATCGTGGTTATTGATATCAATTCGCGGAGTTGGTTACCGGACTGGTTAAGTATCCTGATCCCGAAAAATCATCTGGTTGCAATTGAATATGCATTTTTACTGCTGTTGATTTATGAAGTGATCAATTTGATATTAAGCCTCGCCAATTCCATGTCGGTATCTGTTGGAAAGCAATTTGAAGTATTATCCCTTTTTTTATTGCGAGATATTTTCAAAGAATTTTCACATTTTGACGAACCCTTGAGATGGGAACAGATCGAACCGTCCATACTGCCGATACTGGTCAGCGGTGTCTCAGCTCTAGGAATATTTGTCATCCTGATCGTTTATTACAAACTCCAATTTCATCAGCCCATTACCAAGGATAACAGGAACCAAAACTATTTTATCTCTGCCAAAAAAATTATATCATTGGTATTATTGATCAGTTTTTTATACCTTATCAGTAAAAACATCATCGGATTTATCCATTATGGATATTCGGAAACAACATTTGAAGCCTTTTATACCATCCTGATTTTTACAGACGTCCTGATCGTTCTCCTGTCACTGCGGTATAGTTCCAGTTACCATGTGGCGTTTCGCAATTCAGGATTTGTGGTATCCACCGTGATTATCCGATTATCACTAATTGCACCGCTCATGATGGGGGCATTATTAGGTATCGGAGCGGCTATATTCGCCCTTGGCGTTTCATACGCCTATAATCTCTCCAGACCTGTTATGGGGGCTAAAACGCGGTTTGGTGCTAATTGTTCAGAAAGCCGATCCTGAACAAGATGAATCATCCGGATCGAAATACATGCCTTGATTCAACCCAGCTCCATGAACTGGAACAGTCCTTTCGAAGATGGACCGGGGAAACATTGCGGCCGGATGTGCGCATAGCCCGGTATCGCATTCTGATCATCTTTTTATTAATCCGTTACACTGGTGCTAAATTGAGCGAAGTGCTGAATCTTGACCCGTTTCAGGATATTGATGTTGAGACATACACCGTCAGTTTTGGAAGGGTTATTGGAGACTCGGGCCGAGCCTCTCGGAAAGTCCATCTGCCGGAGGCTGTCTGCCGGGAAATCCGGGGAATGATTGCCGGCCCAGGTTTTAAAAAAGCATCAGCAGGCATGCTTCGTGTAGATCCGGGGTTTGTCCGGCGTAAATTCTATGAACGCGCCGAGGCCTGCGGGTTTATAAAGGCATTGGGGGCTCCGGAACCCCTGCGCAGGTCCCGGGCTGTGGAGTTGATCGAAAACAATATGCCCTTTCCAGCGGTCCAGATGATGATGGGGCATTCAACCCCCAATCCGGTTTCATCCTATATTTCTTTTTCAGAGGAAGAAATCCGGGAGGTCACCCGGTTTTTCATGGAAAAAGAATCAAGAAGAAAAACCAGTGCCAGGAATTCTTTTTTCGGAAAGATCGGGACCATACAAGAAGGAGATATCCAGACCCGTATCGAATTAATCACCCTGGGCGGGCACAAGGTTACAACGATCATTACAAATGATAGTGTTAAAAGACTTGGCCTGAAAAAAGGCAAATGGATAACCGCCGAAATCAAAGCTCCCTGGGTGATTCTGGATAAAAGTATCAATGGCCCGGAATCCAGTGCGGATAATGTGTTCAACGGAGTTGTGGAGAAAATCATCCAGGGCGAAATCAACACGGAATACAGGGTGAGGATTTCCGACGGGACAAAAATTTGCTCCATTGTAACCAGTGAAAGCTGCCGCCGCCTTGCCCTTGGTCTAGGTGACAGGGTATGGGTGCTGTTCAACAGCGCCTCTGTGGTGCTCATGACCGGGTGAAAATCACCTGGTTTTCTGCCCGTTCTATTGGGTAATATTCCCAAAGACACGGATTGGGATTTTTCTGGAGGTATCGGTCCAGATGGTAATCAGGTCAACATAGCGGCCGGGTTCTTTTTTTATATTTTCAACAATCAGTTCATAGCGGGCCGGAGTTGCCTGGTCGTTTCTTTTGATTTCAAACCGGATGTTTCTGCTGTCCCTTGCTGCTGCCTGGTCAATTTTAAAATCCATTTTCGGGTCTGCCGGTGTTATGGTCATTTTGGAGGTGATTGCCTGTCCTGGTTTTCCACTCAATTCAATTATGGCGGGAGTGAGAAGAACAAAGGCATTAACCTGGCCGACAAGTTCTAGTCCGATCAAGGGTTGAGCCGGGTCATTGGTATGGACTTTCATTATTTTTCTGATCGCCTTTCCGCCATACCCATGGGTAGATAATGAAATGGTTATTTTTCCTTCGCTTCCAGGAAGGATCAGCTTCTCGCTTGAAGCCGCAGTGCACCCTCAGTCGGTATCTATTTTTAATATCTCCAGGGGGGCGGTCCCATGATTTTTCACAATAAAATCATGGGTCACCGTATCTCCTTCCCATGCGGATTCAAAATTGAAGACCGGCTCCGATAAAACGGCTTCAGCTTTCTGATCAGCCAGGCCAGGGCCTGAAAAAACCGTAAGAAAGCAAATAGCCAGAAACAATCCAATGGCAGCAAATTTTTTTTTCACACGAATATCTCCTGAGAATTAATCAGTATATAATTGGTTCTTATAATGGGCGTTTTTTTTATAAAATGTCAATACGGCAAGGCTGATAGCAACAATTAAAAAAAGAATATCCCTGAACAGCGTCATCATATCCATGGGGCCCTTTTCCAGGCTTGTGGAAAAACAGCCGCAACTGATGTCCAGGCCCCTGGCCAGATTGAACAGGATGAGCCCGATAAAAACGGTCATTAAAACAGCTGCAAGGCTGGAAGCCCCCTGCATCCACCGGTTGAGCAGGAGGCCGGCCCCTAGGATCAGCTCCAGCCACGGCAGGATCAGGGCTGTCAGGTTGACCAGTGCTCCGGGCAATACCTGGTAGTTGAATACAGTCTGGGCAAAGGCGCCGGGATTGAAAATTTTATCCAGGCTTGCATAAATAAAGACTGCTCCCAGTACCAGCCGGGTTAAATGATAAAAAAATCGATAAACTGAGTTCAAATTGTTGTCTCCTTATTTATCAGACATTTCCGTGGGCAGGTTATTTTCGGCCCAGAGGGTCCAGCCGTTGACCAGGACCTTTATATGGGTGAAGCCCATATTTTGAAGGAAAAGTGCCAGGTCATGGCTCAGGTTACAGGATTCGCCGTCACAATAGGTGATGACAAGAGTTTCCCGGTCCATGCCCTGTATAACTTCTTGGAAATAGTCATCCACCCCATGCCAGGGAAGACTCCTGGCCCCCTTGATATGACCTTCATCAAAAAGGTCTTTGCCTCTTGCATCCAGAAAAACCGCCTTGTTTTCCAGGAAAAGGGCTTGAGCTTCTGAAAGGGAAATGGCCAGGGAATCGCCGTCACCCTGAGACAACCTTGACTCGACAGACCAGCCCTGGATAAAAGGAATGGAATCGGTCCGGATCAGATTGACGGCCAGCCCAGCCACCACAGATAAAAGGATAATGAAGCAGGCCTCGCGGAAGGTATCTGTCAGGCTTTGTCTTGAAACGGCAGATTGCATATTTAAGGAACCCCCATCATTTCCTTGTTTTCGTCATAAGCGGAAATCAAGATCCCGGTGTCGTCTGAGTAAGATTTTCATATTCCTGTCACCTCAAGACCGATGATATAAGCAACAATAAAGGAAAAAAGAAAGGCCAGAAGGTTTCTGTAAATTGCTAGTTTTTTACCGAAATATTTGATTTCCACAGGCAGGGTAACAACGCCCACCATCATCAGAGTGGAAACAAAGGCTCCGATCTGCATATAGCCCGCCCCCCCCTTCAGCAGCATGGCTGCCATGGGAAAGGCAACAAATCCGGTAATCAGGGTTACAGCCCCGACAACGGCCGCCAGCACCACCCCATACATTCCGGAATCTGCACCAATAATTTTTGAAATCATTTCAGGATCAATCACTGCCATAAGAATGCCGACCATCAGGATGACAACCAGAAATTCCGGCAGGATGTTTTCAAAAGCTTTCCATGCTTTTTTAAGGGCTTTTTTTGTCTTTTCCCTGTCCCGGTACCAGGAAATCGCCATCAGAAGGGCCGTTACCCCGTATAAAGCAGCGTTCATATATGGCTTTCCTTTTTCATCCTATTAATTCTTTCATGGCCATGTCCCGTCTATCTATATATTCCGAATTAATGATATATTCTTGCATCAGCCCCTTGTCAATGTTTTTCCCTTTTCTTACCAAATGATAACTAAAAAATAATATAGTTTCAGGCTCATGGCCGCGCCGCGGGCTGTGGCCGCAAATTCGGTGGCCCGGGCCAGCAGGGCAGAATGGGCAAAGATAAATCCAAGACCGAGAAGCGCAATCGGAAACAAATCCCCGTACCCCAAGATTTTCCGAAATGGCCGGAAGAATGGGGGACACCACCCAGTTATCCGCCATCACAATGAATCCCAGCAGTCCCAGCAATATAACGATTTTATTCATTTTTTTATCTTTATTAAATAATCATATTAAACAAATACCCGACCGTAAGAATGCCGGACGCAACCACCCCGATAAAGACTGCAATCAATCTTAGTTTGAGCACTTTTCTTAAAATCACCATCTCGGGCAGAGACAAGGCAATCACGCTCATCATAAATGCCAGAACAGTACCGAGGGCTGCACCTTTACCCAGAAGGGCTTCAACCACCGGAATAATCCCGGCAGCATTGGAATACATGGGAATCCCAATGATCACGGAAAGCGGAACAGACCACCAGGCGCCTTTGCCCATGATGGATGCCATGGCTCCCTCGGGAACGAATCCATGTATGCCGGCGCCCACGGCAATGCCCAGGATCACATAAATCCAGACTCTGCCAATGATCTCCTTGACGGCTTCCCACCCATATCGGAACCTGTCGTTCCAGGTTAATTTCTCTTCTTCCAGAGAGATGGAGGGGGCGTTGATATTGGTTACCCAGTCTTCCACATACCCTTCAAGTTTTAAACGGCCGATGACCCATCCGGCTGAAATCGCGATAAAAAGACCGGTCCCCATGTATATGGCAGCCACCTTCCACCCCAGAAGCCCATAGAGCAACCCCAGGGCAATTTCATTGACCATGGGGGCGGAAATCAGGAACGAAAAGGTAACTCCCAGCGGAACGCCCGCAGTCACAAACCCGATGAACAAGGGGACAGCTGAGCAGGAGCAAAAAGGAGTCACGATCCCTAAGAGGGCGGCCAGGATATTGCCTGCAAATTCACTTTTCCCGTTCAGAAAGGCCCGGGTTTTTTCAGGGGTGAAAAAGCTTCTGACAACACCTACTCCAAAAACCACAAGGAACAGAAGCATCATGACCTTGGGGGTATCATAGAGAAAAAATTCCACAGAAGACCCAAGGTGAGATCCTTCCTGAATCGGTAAGAGGGTATAGGTCAGAAAGGAGGACAAGCCGGGCAGTGCCCGGTAAATCGTCCACCAGAGATAAACCCCGGCGGCTCCCATTAATAGATTGAACATCATTATCTTTGTTTTTTTTCTATCCCTGATGGAAAAGATTTGATTTAAGTCTCTTATATGTTCATGATCAACAATCCCGGGTTGATGCTTTTCTGTCTTGAATTGAGTTGTTTTTGTCATATAGTCTCCATTTTATAAATCGTTAAAATGGAATATATAGATATAAAATCCTTTTGTCAACCCGGAATAGAAATTTTAAACTCTGTTTGAACAGGCCCTGAAACATGTTAAGATAAGATAAAGAAAATACTTGGCACTAACAAAAGGATGGCTGCTGTGAAAACGGGGAAATGGAAACCATTGATGAGTATCCAGCAGATACTTCAGCATTATATTCCCGGATAGTGGGCTGGAAAAAAGAATTATTGGTTGTTCATAGGCGTAGAACGGATTAGCATGATACCGGAGAACCCGCCGGCAGCATCGATAAAGAAATCGCCCAGGAGCGGTGTGCGGCCGTCAATCAGAAATTGAGCCGTCTCTGTGCCGCCGGCCAGCAAAAGAATGATGATCATCACCTGAAAGGCAGCCACCATTGGCATCATCAGGCACAGAATCAAGCCAAAGACCGCAAAAAAACAGAAATGCCCGATTTTTGATAAATCCCATTGATCCGGGCTGCTGTTGCCGGGATGGGGCTCTGGATTCACCCAGGTTTTGATGTCATTTAAAACCAGAGTTCTCATTTCCCCGGGCATGGTTGTGCCAAACACAATGGCAATCAGGGCAGACACCAGCAGCACCCTTAATACCATGCGTTTTTGCCCCATGACAAAGCAGGACCCGATCAGCAGAAAAGAAAAAGCAGTCCATAAAAAAAGGAGGCCATCCCTGATCCATGTATAGACTCTTGCCTGGCTGACCGGATAAAGCCGGATATGTTTCAGCTCCAATAATCCGGTGGATTGGCTTAACTGGGCAATCACCCGGATTTTTTTTGTTTCAGGATGAATGGGGAAAAAAACGCGATAGGTTTCCCAGCCCAGGGTTCCGGCAAGGGAGGCCACCAGATGGGGAATATCCCACCGGTCCTTTTTATGGTCATTCTGCACCAGTAAAACCCTTGCCCGGTTCCACGGCTTTTCGCCCGGCTTCACATCCTCACATTTCATATCTGCAAAAAACTCTAAAACCGTGCCAGGATCAAGCCCTGAAATCTCCTGGTATATGTTTACACCGGCCTTTGGATCATCTGAAAAAAGAGCGATCGCATTTTCTTTAACGTCTGCCCGGCGGCTCGGGCTGTTTTCAGGAGGCCTGCCCATCCATTGGCCGGTCAGGAGGTCAGGCCCGGTTTTTTCATACCGGTCAACCCTGGTATGGGTAAAAACGGTTGCTGCGGCCAGGATCATGAAAATTATTATATTTATTTTTAGCATCGGTTAATTTACCGGTTCAGTTACTGAGATTGCTTTTACCGGTCAGACAAGATTACATTTATTTTCATGATTCAGTACTGGGGGCTGTTATCTGAAAATTTCTTCTTATCTGCCTTTATGGTGTGGGTCAGGTCGGCACCAGGTGACAGGTGCACAATTCAGTTAAAAACAGGACAAGTCACTATAAAGACATCATCAGCATCCTGTTCAGTAAGCTTACCGAACTAAAGTTCGAAAAGGGCCACAGACAAGGAGCTATGGGCGGATGGTAATATTAAGCCGGGGAAATCTCCGGATGTTTTATAATCGAGCTCATGGCTCATTTGGCCCATCAGATGCT
>Ga0156388_1095_pt1 | contig 11360 bp, 8 predicted proteins | sample RifOxyA3_FD_108032 | JGI IMG/M metagenome (GOLD analysis project Ga0156388, IMG submission 108032) | Desulfobacterales bacterium RIFOXYA12_FULL_46_15
AGGCCGGGGTGAAAATCTATTATATCTTTACCCCATGCAGCCCCATCCACGGGACAAAAGAATACTGGACCCCCATTTCAAAGGCTCTTGAAGCCCAGGCCTATCTGAGGGATCATGTTTCCGACCGAAGCATTCCAAAGCTGTGTACGGCAACCTCCCTGGGAAAGATTGAATGGCATACCAGCGGGTTTGCCGTTGAAAAAGATAAGGATGATGAAACCTTTACCTGGATCAGGACGCCTTATACCCTCTCCTATTTTAAAGGCTTTATCCCGGACATGAGCCAGATGCCGGATATGAGGGTCAATACGGAAGGAACCCTTGATGCAAGGTTCCAGGTGGTCATGGGGGATGATGCCCTGATTCTTGGAAACCAGCCTCAAAAAACCGGAACCACTGACTCCCCTGAGTCTGGCTTTTCATCAGGAAAAATAGAAAGCATCAGAGCCTTTTTTGTCTCCGGATCCGGTCTCACTCCTTCTCTTTGCCGAACCCCCTCCAAAGCCGTTTCCCGTGTTCACAAAACCCGTATTGAAATGAGTTTGCAGGCTGACACCAAAGCCTTTGATTATGTGGAGCAGAACCCGGACATTACGGATGTGGTGCTTCACTGGCAGTCAAGCGACGACCCCGGCATGGAAAGGACCGGGCATATCGTGAAGCAGATGAAAGCCTTTTCCCATATATCAAGCGTCCGGATCTGCTGTAGGGAATTCTGTGCCCGGCCGGAACTGATAACAGGGGATCTTGCTGAAAAGATATCCCAATGGTGTGATTTTTCCATTGGCAATCCTTTCCGGGTGGAGATTGAAACCTGGTTTCTCCTGCCGGAAGACATCCTGGAGCAGCATGGCGAAATTGCAAAAAAACTGATCCGAAAAGGAGTGAATATCTATGCCGATGTCCCCCTTGTCAGGAGAGTCAATGACCGGCCCGGAATAATTGTGGAACTTGCCGGCAAACTCAGGCATGCCGCCATAGAATTTCATCATCTCTATGTATCGGGTCTGGATATTCAGGAAAAATTCAATGGGCATCCCATTGATTCCCGGAGAATTATTGACATTGCTTCCGAGGTCCGAAAAGCGTGTTCCGGACGACAGATCCCTCTGTATATCCGATGGACGCCTGAAGGGGAAAAGGATTTCGGGCTTAGAGATCTTTCGGGATCTTAAAAAAGGGTCATCGGTAATCCTTATAGCTGATTCCATATCGTTCAGCCTTATAGGAAAATTTTCGTACCGTTATCCCGATGAGTTTGGCAGCCTTGTTGATGTTTCCTTTGGAATTCTTCAGGCTATCCATCAGGATTTCCTTTTCAAGCCGGGCCACCGCGTCTTCAAGGGATTGGGGAAGTGTCTTGGTCTTGGTGCCGGTCTGAAGGGTTGCCGGAAGGTGATAGCTGTGGATGGCGCCTTCATTGCAGAGGATGACGGCTCTTTCCATGCAGTTTTCAAGTTCCCTGACATTGCCGGGCCAGTGGTATTCCATCATCATATCAATGGCAGGTGTGGTGATCCGCTTAATATCTTTCTTGTGAAGCCGGCTGTATTTTTCAAGAAAATGGTCAGCCAGAAGGATAATATCGGTTTTACGCATGCGCAGGCTCGGAAGATAGATGGGAAATACATTGAGCCTGAAATACAGGTCATCCCTGAACCTGCCTTGCTGAACCATCTCCTCAAGGTTGGAATTGGTGGCGGCAACGATTCTCACATCGGTTTTGATGGGTTTATATCCTCCGACCCGTTCAAATTCTTTTTCCTGGAGTACCCGTAACAGTTTAACCTGGGCCGAAAGGGACATATTGCCGATTTCATCCAGGAAGATCGTTCCCTGGTCGGCCAATTCGAATCTCCCTTTTTTCAGGTTTGAAGCTCCGGTAAATGATCCTTTTTCATGGCCGAACAATTCACTTTCGATGAGATTTTCAGGGATGGCGGCACAATTGATTTTAATAAAGGGTTTTTTATTCCGGTCGCTGTTATAGTGGATGGAATTGGCCACCAGTTCTTTTCCGGTACCGCTTTCCCCCCGGATTAAAACCGTGGCTGAAGAGCACGACACCTGGGAGATCATCTGGAGAACCTCCCTCATCTTGTTGGAATTTCCGATGAAATTGGTAAAGCTGTAGCGGTTTTCAAGCTCTGATTTCAGCCGGATATTTTCCGTTTTCAGTTGTTCTTTTTCAAGTCTGATGGTTTCGATATTGATGACATGATGGGCCACCATGGCAGCCACAACCGACAAAAGCTTCTCGCCCTTTTCAAGTGAGGCTTTGCCTTCAAAGGGTCTGTCCGCACTGATGGCACCGACAACGCGGTTTTCTTTTTTTATGGGAACGCAGATAAAAGAATAATCAAGGCCGTCGGAAACCCGTCTTGAATGGGTTTTATCCAGAAACAGGGGTTCTTCGCTGATTCTGGGCACAACAGCAGGCTCTCCGCTTTGAATCACCCTTCCCACAATGCCTTCACCCGGAATATACCGGATCAGGCGGGTGGTTTCTTCGGAAATGCCGTGGGCCATTTCAATTCTGATGTCCCCGGCCTCTGAATTGATCAGAAAAATAATACCCCGGACAAGATTAAGGGAATCTGACAAAACAGTCAGAACTTTTAACAGGGATTTTTTCATATCCATGTGTTGATTCAATGCTTCGCTGATTTCATACAGCAGGGATATTTCTTCAAGCGATTTCATTTGTTTATAATCTTGTTTTCAGCCTTTCAATGTTTTTGTCTTTGACTTCAGGCGCATTATTGCATAAAACCTTAATCCATAACAAGCTATAATCCTTGGCTTAAGGTGAAAAATGAAAGACATAAAAAAGCCTCAAAAGAGCAAAAAAGAAAGGGATGATGCAAGGACCCTGGAGGTTTTGTTTGAAATTTCCGAAGCAGTCTCCATTACCCGGAACCCTGATGAATTATACAGGGTCATACACAAATCCCTTGGCCGGATATTGAATGTTGAAAATTTTCATATTGCCCTTCACCATGAGGACAAGGATTCCATTACCTTTCCCTATTATGTAAGCGAAAAAAAAGAAAAGCCTGAAGAAATTTTTAATTTCAGCCGGACAGACTCTTTAACCGGCAAAGTCATCCAGGCAAAGCGGCCCTTGATTTTTTTTGCCGAGGATATCATTGAATTTGCAAAAGCCCGGGGGCAAAAGATAACCGGAACCGTTAGCAAGATCTGGCTGGGTGCTCCGCTGATCATCAGCAACAGGATCATAGGAGTGATTGCCATGCAAAGCTTTAATTCTCCGAAAGATTATAAGAAAAAAGACCTTGATCTGTTAAATGCCGTTTCCCGCCACATTGCCCTTGCCATTGAAAGAAAGGATTCGGATGAAAAATTTTCAGAACAACGGCAGGTTCTGGAAAAAATCCTTGAATCCTCTCCCGTGGGAATCTGCCTTGTGGAGAACAGGATTTTCAAGTGGGTCAACACGGAAATGGTGAGAATGTTCGGGTATGAAAAAAAAGAGGATTTTGAAAACGCCAATGTACGGATGATCTATAACACGGATGAGGATTTTTCAATTTCCGGAAGTTTGATTTATACAGACTTGAAGAAATCAGGAAAATCAGATTTTGATTTTGATGTGAAAAGAAAAGACGGCACCCTGTTTAAAGCCCATATCATTATCACCGGCTCTTATCAGGAAACCCCCCTTGAAAGCACCATCGTAACCATCGTCGATATTTCCGAGAGAGAAGAGATCCAAAAGGAAAAAATGAAACGGGAAAAGCTCCAGGGTGTTCTTGAAATGGCCGGCGCCATCTGTCATGAAATCAATCAGCCCCTTCAATCCATTTACGGGTATTCAACCCTGTTTGAGGACAATGAGTCCATTCCCCCGGAGGATTTGCAGAAGATCAAAAAGCAGGCCTTGCGGATCGGAGATATCACAAAGCGGCTTTCCGGTATTACCCGGTATAAAACCGTGGAATATCCCGGCCGGATACGGATCATTGATATCTGGAGTGCCGGCAGCGACCTTTAGGTATTTTTCGATACCGCTTTACAATATCCGGCCCGGATGGTATCTTGACAAAATCATCAGATGATCGATTCAACGGTATCATCAGGAGATTTATATGAAGCACATAGAAATACGGTTTGGAGATAATATTGAGAAACATTCTACAGAGGAAAAATCTTTTGAAGAAATGTTTCAATCCGTCAATCCCATGTTTTGTTTTTCAAAACGGATCTGGAAACCCCAAATGGATATCTTTGAGACAAGAAACGAAATCATAATCCAGGCTGAAATCGCGGGTGTAAAAAAAGAAGATATTGTTATTGAAGTCAGCAACAAGGCCATCAAAATATCCGGGCACAGGAAAACAAGCCACCCTGACCGGACGGCCACCTACAGGCTTGCAGAAATCCAGTTCGGGCAGTTTGAAAGGGTTCTTTACCTGCCGAGCGTCATTGATGTTGAAAAAGTGACAGCCAAGTATTCAAACGGATTTTTAGAGTTATATCTGGGAAAATTGTTCAGGGAGAATATCAAGAGTAGACATAATGTTTCCATAGACTTTGCATAAGCTCATGATTCCAAAAGGAACCCGATAATATATGGATGATTTAAGACATCCCCCAGGCCCCATAACAACAGATCATATTCCGGACATTATCCCCATTCTCCCCATTGTGGATACCAATTTATTCCCTAAAATGGTACTGCCCCTGGTTCTAATTCAAAACGAGGCGGTTGAGCTTATTGATGAGGCTATGGCAGGAAACCGCATGCTGGGGCTTCTCTTGTCCAGGCGGTCGGATATCGATTCCCGGCACACGGTGGATGACCTTTACAGAATTGGGACCATTGCCATTATCCTGAAAATGTCAAAAATGCAGGAGTCCAAAGCCCAGCTCCTCATACAAGGCCTTGAGCGGTTTCGGATCGTCAAATTTCTCAAGAATAAAAAATATATGCAGGCCCGGATCGAGATCGTGGAAAACCGTAATGCAGACCGTAATCTGGAAAACAGGGCATTGATGGCCAATATTGTGGAACAGTATGAGAAAATTGTAGAGCTGTCTCCCGGGCTTCCTTCAGAAATGGGCCATATGATCAAATCCTTGCAGGAACCCAGCGTCCTTGCCGATATGGTGGCATCCACCATTAATGCCCCGGTTCTTGAGAAACAGAAGGTGATTGAACTTCTGGATGTGAACAAGCGGCTGAAAAAAGTAACCCGCCTGGTCAATGATCAATTGGAAATCCTGGAAATGGGTTCCAAAATCCAGAACCAGGTCAAAGAAGATATGGATAAAAGGCAGCGGGAATATTATCTTCGCCAGCAGATGAAAGCCATCAGGGAAGAACTCGGGGAAACCGAAGACGACTCGGTGGAGATCAAGGAGTACCGGGCCGGGATAGAAAGCGCCGGGCTGTCCGAAGAAGCACGCAAAGAAGCGGAAAGGGAAATGCAGCGGCTTTCCCGCATGCATCCCTCTTCCTCTGAATATGTGGTGGCATCCTCTTATCTGGATTGGCTTATTTCCCTTCCCTGGACTGTTCAATCCGAAGACAAGCTGGATATCAAAGAAGCCAGAAGAATCTTGAACAATGATCATTATGGCCTTGAAAAACCTAAAAAAAGAATCCTTGAATACCTGGCTGTCCGGAAATTGAAAAAGAATTCCAAAGGACCGATTCTCTGTTTTTTCGGTCCGCCCGGAACCGGGAAAACTTCCCTTGGCAGATCCATTGCAAAGGCTCTTGGCCGGGAATTTGTCCGGATTGCCTTGGGCGGGGTCAGGGATGAGGCTGAGATCAGGGGGCACAGGAGAACCTATGTGGGAGCCCTGCCGGGCAGAATTATCCAGTCCATGAGAAAGGCAGGCACCAAAAATCCCGTGTTCATGCTGGATGAGATTGACAAGGTGGTTTCATCCTATCATGGGGACCCGTCCTCCGCACTTCTTGAAGTCCTTGACCCTGAACAGAATTTTTCATTTTCCGACCATTACCTGGATGTATCCTTTGATCTTTCCGGTGTCATGTTTCTGACCACGGCCAATGTTCTTCATACCATTCCGGCACCCCTGCGGGACCGGATGGAGATACTGGAACTGAGCGGGTATACGGAAGAAGAAAAACTAAAGATCGCCACCCGGTATCTCATCCCAAGACAGCGTGAGGCCAACGGGATTAAGTCAAATCAAATCAAAATCACCACCGGTGCCGTCCGGCAGATCATTTCCGGATACACCCGTGAATCAGGATTGAGAAACCTGGAACGGCAGATCGGAGCTGTGTGCCGGGGAATTGCCAGCAAGATTGCAGAGGGAACGATCGAACATATTGTGGTAGGGCAAAAAGACCTTTATGAATATCTCGGGCCTGTATCCAACATGCCGGATCTGGCCTTGAAAATCGACAACCCGGGTGTCGTCGTGGGTCTTGCCTGGACCCCCTATGGCGGGGAAATTCTTTTTATTGAAGCCGTGGCCATGCAGGGCGGAAAGGGCCTGACCCTGACCGGCCAGCTCGGGGATGTCATGAAAGAGTCTGCCAGTACCGCCTTAAGCTATATCCGGGCCAGGGCAAAAAAATTGAATATGGATGAATCCTTTTTCAGCCGTCATGATATCCATATTCATGTGCCTGAAGGATCAATTCCAAAAGACGGGCCTTCTGCCGGTGTGGCCATGCTGACCGCCCTGGCCTCCCTGGTGACGGGACGCCAGGTGAAAAAGCGCCTGGCCATGACAGGGGAAATTACACTGCGGGGAGAAGTTCTGCCTGTGGGCGGAATCAAGGAAAAAGTAATTGCCGCTCACAGGGCCGGAATAAAAACCATTATCCTGCCCCTGTGGAACCAGAAAGACATGGACGACGTTCCTGATTATATAAAAAATTCAATTGAATTTCTTTTTACCGATAAAATGGAAAACTTACTGGACCTGGCCCTTGATTGATATTGTAGCCTTATGGGGAACTCTTTTTTGAAATTACACATCCTGATCCTGATATCTGTTTTATCCCTTGTTTTCGGCTGTTCATCCAACCGGGGGACCGGGCCTGAATCCGGTCATCTGCCTCCTCCGGAATCAAAAACAAAGCCTTCTTCAAAAACAACCCCTGCCACCCAGAGACCTTATACTGTTGACGGGGTTGAATATACCCCCCTTGCCAGCGCAGACGGGTTTGTTCAAACCGGTATTGCATCCTGGTATGGTGATAAATTTCACGGCAGGAAAACCTCCAATGGTGAAATTTACAATATGCATGACATGACCGCAGCCCACAAGACCCTGCCCATGAATACCTGGGTATCGGTACAAAATCTTGAAAACGAACGGAAAATAGTCGTCCGCATCAATGACCGAGGACCATTTGTGACAGGCAGGGTTATTGATCTTTCCTATACCGGGGCAAAGGAGATCGGGATTGCAGGCCCGGGAACCGCAAAGGTAAAAGTCACAGCCCTGGGTGAGGCAATTTCCTATTCGGCCGGGACAAAAAAACCAGACGCCTTCAAACCCCTGGATTATTACAGTGGTAATTTTACAGTTCAGGTGGGGGCGTTCCAGGTCAGGGCCAATGCTGAAGAATACCGGGACAGACTGGCTAAAAAATATTCCAATGCCCATATGGTTCTCTACACTGATGACCGGGGAACCTTCTACCGGGTGAGGATCGGGAAATTCACCAATTTAAAGGATGCTGAACGATTCGGCGAAAAGATTCTCACCGAAGGCTTTGACAGCACCTTTGCTGTTGCAGAATAGCAGGGTTCATGGGATATACGGTTTTTCTGGACAGGGACGGGGTCATCAACAAGGATGCCGTGGGATATATCAAAAATCCATCGGAATTTGAATTTATCCCCAAAAGCCGGGAAGCCATCGCGCTTCTCACTCAAAACGGCTTTAAGGTCATTGTCATCACCAACCAGTCCATGATAGGCCGGAATATCTCAACAAAAAAGGCCCTTGACGCCATTTTTAAAAAAATGAAAACCGGGGTTGAAACAGCAGGCGGCCGGATCACCGATATCTTCTATTGCCCCCATGCTCCCGAAGATCATTGTTCTTGCAGAAAGCCAAAGCCCGGTCTGATTTTTCAGGCGCAAAAAAAATATCAGATCAATCTTGCCCGGTCTTTTATGGTGGGCGACAGTGAAAAAGATATTGCCTGCGCGCGCACTGCAGGATGTGCAAACGCGGTGCTGGTGAAAACCGGAAACGGGACGGCAGCCTATCATGAACTGGGTCAAAACCATATGGCATTGGATTATTTTGCAGAAGATCTCTATGATGCCGCCTGCTGGATTATCGATGCCACGAAACGCTAAATGATTACCCTTAAAGGCATTATAGAACGGCTTACCTATCAGAACCCGGAAAATAACTATACCATTGCAAAACTTAAGGTGGCCAGGATCAATGATCCTGTGACCGTTGTGGGGTATCTTGCCGGAGTATTTGAAGGGGAAAGCCTTGAAATTTCAGGAAAATGGAGCACCCATCCGAAATACGGAGACCAGTTTAAGGTTGAGACGTATAAGGTTGTTCTGCCGGCCACGGTTTCCGGTATCCGGAAATATCTCGGCTCAGGCATTATCAAGGGAATCGGAAAATCCCTGGCCGATAAGATTGTGGATCATTTTGAAGAAAAAACCTTTGATATCATTGAAAACGAACCGGAAAAGCTGAAATCCGTCTATGGCATCGGGAATACCAAAAAAAACATCATCACGGATGCCTGGAACAAACATCATGCTGTCCGCCGGGTCATGCAGTTTCTCCAGGAAAACGAAGTGGGTGTGTATCATGCATCCGCCATTCTCCAGGCCTATGGCTCCGAAACCCTGAATATCCTGAACCATGACCCCTATCTCATTGCAAGGGATATACCGGGTATAGGTTTTACCATAGCCGACAGGATTGCCCTGAGGTCCGGGGTACAAAAAGAGGATGAGAACCGGCTTAAGGCTTGTCTGATCTGCAGCCTCTTGTTCTCAGAACAGGACGGGCATGTGTATCAGATCAAAAAAGAACTCTTTGCCGCCTCTGCAAAGATTTCGGGCGTGGAGCCGGACAAATTTGAATCTGCCCTGGAAGCATTGGTCCATGGCGGTGAAATAAAGACGGAAACAGGCGAAGAAGACACGCGGGTCTATCTTGCAAGACTTTTCCGGGCAGAGTCCGGGATTGCTTCCAGGATGAAAGCGATCATGTCCATGAAAGCCATGGCCCGTGATATGGATAAAGGTGAGATCCTTGACGTAGTGCTTACAAAACTTGCCGTAAAATTATCTGAAGAACAATTGAAGGTGGTCGAAAATGTGCTGAATGAAAAAATCGTGGTTATCACAGGCGGTCCCGGAACCGGCAAAACAACCCTGATCCGGGCATTGTGTGAGATTTTCAGACTCCGGGATCAGAAAACAGTCTTGAGCGCCCCCACAGGAAGGGCGGCAAGAAGGCTTTCCGAGGTGACGGGACAAAAAGCGTTCACGCTTCATAAACTCCTCGGATTTGACCATGAAAACCAGACCTTTGAAAAAAGCTTTGCCAATCCCCTGGATCTGGATGTGTTTGTGGTGGATGAAGCCTCCATGGTGGATACCCTTCTCATGTATCACCTCATTGAAGCCATGCCGGCAACGGCAAGCCTGATTCTGGTCGGCGATACCTTTCAGCTTCCCTCCGTAGGTCCTGGAAATGTGTTGTCGGATATCATCGAGTCAAAAAGGATAAAGGTTTTTTCTCTGACCCGGATATTCCGGCAAGCTGAAGAAAGCCCGATTATCATGTATGCCCACAGCATCAGGAATGGTGAAATGCCGGATTTTCAGAAAGCGGCCTCAGGAGAACTATCGGAATTTTATTTTATTGAGAAAAACAGGCCGGATAAAGTTGTAGAAACCATCCTGGAATTATGTTCAAACAGGATTCAGAAAGCTTTTCCCCACATTGATGAAATCCAGGTATTAACCCCCATGCACCGCGGGGAAGCCGGGACCATCAACCTGAACCAGCAGCTTCAGAGTGTTCTGAATTCTTCCCCCGGCGGCATGGATGTCAGGGGCATCCTGTTCAAGCCCGGCGACAAGGTCATGCATCTGAAAAACAATTATGAAAAAGATGTGTTTAACGGAGACATCGGAATGGTGGCCGATGTCATCAAATCAGAAAACAAGGTCCTGGTGGATTATGACGGCCGTATCGTCGAATATGATATCCTGGAGCTGGACGAACTCACCCTGGCCTATGCCATATCCGTCCATAAATCCCAGGGCAGCGAGTATTCAGCCATTGTCATTGCCCTGACCACGGCCCATTTCCCGCTTTTGCAGCGGAACCTTCTCTACACGGCCATGACCCGGGGCAAACATCTGGTCATCATTGTGGGATCATCAAAAGCCCTGGAAACAGCCCTCAGCAACAACAAAACGACTTTGCGCCTCACCGGTTTAAAGCAGAAACTCGAAGCCCGGCCTATTTGAATTCCCTGTTGTGTATAAAACCGGGACAGAATATTAATATCCCCTGCCATTTCAGCAATGCTTCCCTTTTGGTCGTAACACCTGCAAATCAGGGAATAGCTGTCCTGCCGGATCAGTATCTGTTTCAAGAATTGAAGATGATGACGGATTTTCTGCCTGCCTGGATAAAACGCTTCCCGGGACATGGCCTCAAAAGAAGTAAGATCTGATTCCCAGGTTTTTAAATCCGACAGCAGGGATAAAGCAAATTCGTACTGGTCGTTCTGAAAATTCACATTTTCCTTATTCATCAGTTGCTGATAAAACAAAACCAGATCCCGGAATATGGGGGCTTCAACCTGTTTGTTCGCAACAAGTTCCACGGGTTTATCCGGAAAATCAAGCAGCAGCTTCCGGGCTTGATATGGAGTGACGGGTATGCCGTCGCTCCTGAAATGGATTTTCAATTCTCCGGCAAACCAGAAAACAGATTGAAGGATATCCGTTACCCTCAAATGATGTTTTTCTTTTATATGGGAGACCAGCGGAGCCAGAAAAACCTGACCATGGGCGCTGATCTGCTCACTGAAGCAAGACATGACAAGGTCATCCGTCTCTGCCCGGACCTTTTCTTCAAAATCAAAGGTCAGTTGTCTTGGGCCTGGTTCAATGCTCTTTATATCATTTGGTTTTAACATCATCTCCTGCATCTGGTTCTGCCTTTCTTTAGCCAGTTTTAAGAATATAGTCTATATATATTCAGGGATATGTTCCTGTCAAACATGACTTTAAATTTCACAGCCCAGGTGCTATATAAGTTTATGAACAATCTCTCCCAGCCGGATCACTCCCTTGTTGATATCATCGGACCAGCGTGAGGCATTCAGCCGGATAAAATTC
>Ga0156388_1085_pt1 | contig 11219 bp, 4 predicted proteins | sample RifOxyA3_FD_108032 | JGI IMG/M metagenome (GOLD analysis project Ga0156388, IMG submission 108032) | Desulfobacterales bacterium RIFOXYA12_FULL_46_15
CCCCATCGCCGGATATGATATTGGCCATCACCGGCATCATGACTTCAATGGAACCCACAAAAAAATGAATCACCAGAACCATGAATAAAAGCACTACAAAATCCTGCCGTGTAAAAATATAGCGATACCCCTCTTTCATATCTTCCCATATCCCTTGAGGTTTCTTTGTCGCTGCCTTGCCGGGTGTCTGTGGAATCTCAATAAAGCATTCAAAAAAGGCGGAGAGGATAAAGGAGGCGGCATTCAGGACAAAAACCCATAAATATCCGACAGCCGACACCATGATCCCTCCTAAAAATGCACCGGCAATGGTGGAGAACCCAGTGACAAACTGGTGCTTTGAATTGGCGGCAGCGAGATTCTTTTCATCCACGATAGTGGGGATTATGGCAGGAACGGCAGGGTCGAAAAAAGCCCCGTTGATGGAAAGAAGAACCTGCATGATTAAAATCACATAAAAATTCATGGCATTAAAATAAAAAAGAAGGGCAAAGCCCCCGATGATCACCCCCCGGAGCAGATCAGTTCCCACGATGATGGCTTTTCTGTCAAACCGGTCGATAAAAGCGCCTGAAAAGAAACCCAGAACCAGCGAAGGGATGATGGATGCGGCCAGCACGGCCCCCATTTTAGCGGATGAGCCCGTTGTTTTCAATACATAGAAAGCCAGGGCAATCATATGGAATTTATCCCCGATCTGGGAAACAAGCTGGCCTGACAAGAGCAGCATAAAATTTCGATTGACCTTCATATTTCTTCTCCTGGAATAGATTTGAATACTTTGATATATATGTACCAATGTATATGAATATTGTCAATCTGTTTTCCATCTTCAATTCCGCTCTAAGGCGCAATAATAGAAAAAAGGCTTGTAAAATGACCCGTGTCAGTGCGAAAAAGCATTAATAGGGGGATAAAATATTGACAGACACATTTGATTTTTTTCATCCATTGATCAAACAATGGTTTTTTGAAAAATTTACCCACACCACCGATATCCAGGATAGGGCCTGGCCTCTGATTGCCAGTCACAACCATGTCCTGATCACAGCCCCCACAGGCACCGGCAAAACCCTGACTGCTTTTTTATGGTTTATCAATCAACTGGTGATGAGAAAATGGCCGGAAAGCAGGCCTGCCGTCCTGTATGTATCTCCCTTAAAAGCACTGAACAACGACATCAAAAAAAACCTGGATCAGCCTTTGGCAGAAATCCGGGAAATGTTTGAGAAAGCCGGGGAACCGTTTCCCGATATCCGGGTCATGACCCGGAGCGGCGACACTTCCCAGGAGGACCGCAGAAAAATGCTGCGCCACCCGCCCGAGATCCTGATCACCACCCCGGAAAGCCTGAATCTCATGCTCAGTTCCCGCTCGGGCTTGGGAATGCTCTGCCGCCTCAAAGCCGTGATCCTGGATGAAATCCATGCCCTTGTCGGCAACAAACGCGGGGTCCATCTTATCACGGCCGTGGAACGGCTGGTCCGGTTGTCCGGAGAATTTCAGCGCATCGCCCTTTCCGCCACGGTGAAAGACCCGGATGATGTGGCAGGGTTTGTGGGCGGATTTCGGATGGACGGCCGTGACCCTCATCCCCGCTATGTCCGGAGGACGGTTGAAAAAATTGAATCCGGGATTCAGAAAAAATACAGGATCTCGGTCCGGTATCCTGAAAAAGAAGAGCAGCCGGCAGATACGCCGGTCTGGGACCTGCTTGCCAAAGAGATGGTTGACATTATTCAGAAAAACAGGGCCACCCTGCTTTTTACCAATGGCCGCAGGCTCTGTGAAAAAATCACCTACAAGATCAATCAATTGTCGGCTGAACCGGTTGCCTATTCCCATCACGGTTCGCTTTCAAGACAACTCCGGCTCAATGTGGAACAGAACCTGAAAAACGGGGGGCTCAAAGCCATTGTAGCCACAAGCTCCCTTGAAATGGGGATCGATATCGGAGAGCTTTCCAAGGTCATCCTGATCCAGTCCCCGCCGTCCGTATCTTCCGCCATACAGAGAATCGGAAGAGCCGGGCACCAAATTAATACGGAAAGCCGCGGCACTCTTTTTTCTCCCCATTCCCACGACCTGGTCTCTGCTGCGGTCCTGGCCAGGGCCATTGATGAAAAAAATCTTGAGCCTGTTCATCTTGTTGACTGCCCCCTGGATGTCCTGGCCCAGGTGCTCATCTCCATGACCGGTCTTGAGACCTGGGATATGGATGAATTGTATAATTTTATAAAAACAAGCCGGCCCTTTCATACCCTTAACCGGGAACACTATGATCTCGTGTTGAACATGCTGGCCGGGCGATATTCCGATGCAAGAATCCGCGAACTTTTGCCAAGGATTTCCATTGACCGGCTGGATCATACGGTTGAAGGGAAAAAAGGAGCGCTCCAGGCCCTTTATATTTCCGGCGGAACCATCCCGGACCGGGGGTATTTTCAGCTTCGCCACCATGAAACCAGCGCCCGGATCGGTGAGCTGGACGAAGAATATGTCTGGGAGGCAAAAATCGGGCAGATTGCCACAGTGGGCACCCAGAACTGGAAAATCATGCGGATCACCCACAATGACGTCTTTGCCGTCCCGGCAGGGAATAGCCATATGGATGCCCCTTTCTGGATTGCCGAAGGCATGAACCGGGATTTTCATTTTTCCGGGCTGATTCTCGATTTTCTTGAAAAGGCGGAGGACCTCCTGCCTTGCCCGGAATTTGAAATCCTCCTGAAAACCGAATTCCATATGGATGAAACCGCTTCAACTGAGCTCATCCGTTTTTTAAAAGAACAACGGGACTTCACAGAAAAACCCCTGCCGCACAGACACCATATTCTCCTGGAATATGTGCGGTCAGGACCGGACGGCAGTCCAGGCTCCATGCTGGTGATGCACACCCTTTTCGGCGGCCGGGTCAACCGGCCCTATGCTATTGCCCTTGAAGCGGCATGGGAAGACCGGTTCGGTGAAAAACCGGAAATTTTTCCCGGCAATGATGCGATTATTATCCAGCTTCCCAGTCCCATGGAACCTGAAGATATTCTTTCCCTTGTCACCTCATCCAACCTTGATGCCCTTTTAAAAAAGAACCTGGAACACTCGGGCTTTTTTGCCGCCCGGTTCCGGGAGTGCGCAGCCAGGGCCCTGCTCCTGACCAAAAATAAAATGGGCCAGAGGATGCCGCTCTGGATGACCCGGCTGAAATCAAAAAAGCTATTGGAGAATATCATCCGGTATGAGGATTTCCCGATCCTCCTGGAAACCTGGCGCACCTGTCTTCAGGATGAATTTGACCTTAAGAACCTTAAACTCCTCCTGGATGAAATTCAAACCGGAGCCCTTTCCTGGTCTGCCGCCTTTACCTCCCGGCCCAGCCCTTTTGCAGCCGGTATGGCCTGGAATCAAATCAACCAATATATGTACAGGGAAGATGAAGCAGCCTCAAAAGCTTCAGCGCTCGGCAGTCATTTTCTGCATGACATTGTCTTTTCCCCGAATCTTCGGCCGAAAATGTCTGCCGCTCTTGTGAAAGATTTTGAAGCAAAGCGTCAGTGTCTCATTCCCGGATATGCCCCCCATTCGCCCCGGGATCTCACAGACTTTGTAAAGGAAAGGATCGCCATCCCCCAAACGGAATGGGAGGCTTTGCTGCTGCAGATAAAGACCGATGTCCCGGATTCAATGGAAGCCATCCTGGATCTGACCCGGGACAAACTGGCCCTGCTTTATCCTGAAGGACACAGCTCCCCTCTGGTGATCTCCCGTGAATGGGGGCCTAAACTCATAAAGCAGTTTTATGAGTCAAATCAGGTTGTCCGATTGGAAACGCTTTCAGATAAAGCCCTGAAAAACAAGGCACCCAATGATCCTTCTGAAGATGAAGATGCATTTATTCTAGGCCAATGGCTTTCCTTTTATGGCCCTGTAGCCCCCAGCTTTATTCAAAAATCCCTTGGCATTGACAAATCAAGGCTGGATGATTTGATCAGTCGTCTTGTTGAAGAGCACAAGATCATTACCGGGCTCTTGATTGAAAACGGTTCTGACCCGGATATCTGTGACAGCGATAATTATGAAATCCTTTTAAGGCTTTCCAGGTTAAAGGCCAGGCCTGAATTTGACGCCCTGGAAATTGACCGTTTACCCTTATTTCTTGCTCATTATCAGGGCCTTACCAAAAGGAAGGACCACATCGACGGCCTGTTTAAATGCCTGGAACAACTCTCCTGTCTCCCGCTTCCGGCTGACTCCTGGGAAACCGATATCCTGCCTGCCCGTATTTCTCCCTACCATCCTTCTTTTCTGGATACCCTCATGCAGGAAAGCGACCTTCACTGGATAGGGTTTGAAAGAAAACATGCCGCCTTTTGTTTCAAACCGGACATGGATTTATTATTTCAGCCGCCAAAAGATTCCTGCACTGAAACAGAAGCGGCCGCGGCCGCGGCCAGAAATGTCGCAGACCCGGAACTTGAATCCATATTTAATTCAAAGGGGAGCCGTTATGATTTTACAAATCTTCTTAACATGGTTTCCTGCGATTCTAGAACATTGTCGGATAGAATCTGGAATCTTGTATGGCAGGGAAGACTTTCCAATGAAACCTTTTCCGCTTTAAGAAAAGGCATTGAAACCGGGTATAAGGCCCCGGATATTTTAAAACAGCAGGCAGGGAAACGGTTTGGCAGGCGTCAGGCCGGGACCGGGCTTTCCTTTTCCCAATGGAGGGGATCTCTTCCCTTTGCCGGCCACTGGTACAAACCAACCCTTCCATCAGACTCCCTTGATGAGATGGAAGCTGAAGAACTACAAAAAGACAGGGTCAGACTTCTCTTTGGCCGGTATGGGATTTTATTCAGGGAGCTGTTGCACAGGGAATTGCCGCAATTCAAATGGTCAAATATTTTCCGGTCGCTCAGGCTCATGGAATTGTCGGGTGAAATCCTTTCAGGCCATTTTTTTAAAGACATCCCCGGCCCCCAGTTTATCCTTCCCAGGGCATTTCAACATCTTCAGGCAAACTTGCCTGAAGATGTTGTCTATTTCATGAACGCTGCTGATCCGGCCTCGGTCTGTGGGATTTCCCTGCCGGCCATAAAACAGCTCTTCCCAAAAAGACTTTCAACCACCCATCTGGTCTTTAAAGGCCCCCGCCTGAAACTGGTCTCCCATGGAAACGGCAAAGAGCTCTTGATTCATGACGGGCCTGGTGATAAACACCTGGTTGAATACCTGTCCTGCCTGAAACACCTGTTGACCCGGCCGGTCAACCCCTTGAAAAAGATTACCATTGACACCATAAATCATCATGCAGCAGGCGAGAGCCCTTATCTCAAGGATTTTCAAACCGTATTCGACGTTCTGCCCGAATATCGGAAAATCACTCTTTACCGGAAGATGGAATAAAGAACATTGAAAATGGCCGTCAAAATGGTAAAATAACATGGTTTTTCAAAAACGGGTTAAACCAGCCTGAAACAAAAGAAAGGATTTTCCGTGAAGTCTAAAGCCCTTGAAGTCAATCTGTCGGATACACGAGTCGAGGTCGGGATTGACGAAAGATATGCCGTCCTTTTGAAAATAGTGTCATCCTATGTGGGTATCCTTAACCGGATGACTGTTTTTTTACAGGAATTGTCCCACCCCTATAAAAACTGGGAATTTATTGTTGGTGAGACCCGGTATTTTTCCATCCAGAATTATTACCTTTTCAAGCAGGACCCTGACGGAGATAAGGCCCTCACTCTTTTTACCGAGATTTATTTCAATGCCTTTGAATCTGATTTCAGTTCAAAACTGAAATCAGAGGCAGCAGACAATCTCATGCTGTTTTTGCAGCATATTGTCAGAGAATCCGGCAATGACCTGTATCGTTTTCTATCCGTGATTGAAAAAACCGTCCGGAAAATAGAAACCTATGAAGAAGCCTTGTTTTATTATTTTATCAAATCCTATTACCAGCCGGACAAAATCGCCATAACTCTGTTGAGCAACTTGAAGGATAAAGACCCTGATTTTTTCAAATCCATCAATCCTTTCCTTGTCAAATTTCATGATAGTTCATTCCAGTATTGGCTCGACCAGGAAGATCCCCTGTTCTGGGTCGGTCAAAGCATGGATGTCAATCAACTGGATCAAGGGCTAAAGGATATATTAGATGAAGTATCCCATAGCCGCATTCTTTCCTGGAAAAAGGATCTTGAAGCCGTTATCCAGACATTAAGCCAGGACCCTGCCCGGGCAACGGAAGCATTGACCCGCCTTGTAAATTACCAGGATTTTGTCAGCCGGATCTGGGCCGTGCCCCAGAAAATCATGAACGAAAACGGCAACGAAACGGCAGCAAGACATCTGAAACTGATTTTTCTGTTTTATATCATTCATATCCCCGGGCTTTCCGCCATCCATGTCCAGGCCCTCCGGGACATTAACACCACCTTGACCCATCTGATCGGGGATGAAGATTTTAAAAAAGACATCAATATTATCAACCAGACCTTTTCCCTGCTCAAGGAACATAAGGGCAAATACCCGGAAACGGTTCTCGATTGTATTCATAAGATAGGGGATGCAGTATACCGGACATCCAAAATCAATCTCATCAATTATTTTATTGACCGGGCCGTGGATCACGGGTTTCAATTTCCCATGATCGAAGGCACCGGCGAAGACTGGCAGATCAAAAGCAATTTGGCCCATGTCAACAATATCCGTGTATACCTGGAATTGATCAGCCGGCACCCGAAAAAATCAAGACGTCTTTTGTCTGCACTCATCATCTTCCTTGCCATCGGCGGGGTCTTTATCAAAGATACAGACCTCTTCCCCAGGGATATCACAAAATTCCTGAACTCTGATATCGGGCCTGTCTTCAACCTTGTAAAACAGCTTTCAAGACTTTTGCCCGCCTTTTTCAATGAAATAGGGGCTGAAGGCCGGTTAAGGGACATTTCCACTCAATTGGATGAGTCCTGTCAGAGAAAAGACCGGCTCATCCATTTTTTGAGGAAACAATGCCATGTTGAAAGCTCCAGCCGGATTGTAGACTTTATCCGGGAAGTCATCCTCTTCTGGAAAACAGGGGATAAAACCGCACTTGAACCTTATCTGCCCCCTTCCATTTATGGGGAAATTGAAGAAAAAGGGCCATTCGTGGACGGCCCCCGGAAAATTCTGAATTCACCTGAATTTAAAGAAATCATATTCCCTGAAGACAATCTCATGCATACTGAGGAAGCCATCCATAACCTGATTGATGCAGCTGAAGGGGTCAGTGATCCGGACAGGTCCCGGGTAAAAATGATTTTCGGATTTTACAGGCTGTTAAACCAGAAATACAGGATCGACAACCTGGAATTAAAAAGATACCTGTCTTCTTTTCATCCTGAAAACCTGCCCGATACCGGCAAACTCATTGCAGCCCTTGAAGAAAAAGATCTTGAAGATAAAATCATGGGGCTTCTCTCCTATATGCAGGAACTCAAAGATATTATCCTTTCGGAAAAAATATATGAAGTCAACGAAGCCATCTATCATAAGCGCCATTTTGCCGTAGATATCCCTTCCATGTACGGCAGTTACAATGAAGCAAAATTTGATGCGCTGGGGCTGACCCTGAGGATTGAGAGCATCCTCAACGTTCTTTTTGAAGAATTGATCAACAGCATTGACCTCCAGGTCATCACCAAGTCCACCTTTAAACGGATCTACAGCATCCTGAGCCTCTTCCGGCCGGCACTGGAGCTGGACGGCATCAAATCCAACCAGTTGAACGTCCAGATGGATTTTTTAAAATCCTCTGTTGATATCAGGACGTGCACCATCAGCCAGTATCTGGACATTTTCAAGGGCCTGCTCAGGGCCGTGGCCGATATTATCAATGATCATTTCAACAATATCCACGCCACCAATCTCTATCAAATTGAAGCCAGGATCGGAAAAAACCGGATCTTAAGAAAATACCTGCCCAATGAGCCCGGCAAACAGGAGTCCAAACTGGACCAGCGGGTGGCTGAAGTCTTTTTCATGGACCGTATTGCAACCTCCATCGGGCTCCAGCAGATTGATGTTTTCCTGAACAGGGTTCTGCACACCCTGTTCCAGCAGTCTGAAAAGCTCTCGCCCATCCATTTGAGCCGGTTGCTCAATTATGATCCCAAATGCTCGGTCATTGAAATCGGCAGCGACGACCCCATCAGCAATAATATCATCTTCCTCGGCAACAAGGGCCTGAACCTGATCAAGCTCAAAAAACTGGGAATCCCTGTCCCGGAAGGATTTATCATCACAACAGAAGTATTTAAATGCCGGGAAATCATCAACGATTACAAGCCGGCGAATGTGAATTTTAAAAAATTTGTAAACAAAATGGTCATAAGTCTTGAAAAAAGAACCGGTAAAAATTTTGGTGATCCGGAAAATCCCTTGCTGTTGTCTGTGAGAAGCGGGTCTTCCATCTCTCAACCCGGAATGATGGATTCTTTTCTCAATGTCGGCATGAACGAGGAAATAGCTTCCAGCCTTGCCGTAACCAGCCGGAACCCCTGGTTTGCCTGGGACAGCTATCGACGGTTTATTCAAGTGTATGGAATGGCTTTCGGCATTAAACGGGATGCCTTTGACGAGGTCATTGATAAAAAGAAAAAAAAATACAATGTCCTGCTGAAACGGTATTTCACCGGAGACCAGATGAAGGAGGTTGCCCTTGCCTACAAGCAATTGCTGAAAGCAGCCCAGATCAAATTGATTGAATCCCCCTTTGATCAGCTTTATCTGGCCATTGACCAGGTTTTTTCTTCCTGGGACTCCAAACGGGCAAAAGATTACCGGCGGATCATGGGCATTTCCGATGACTGGGGAACGGCCGTCACGGTTCAATCCATGGTATTCGGAAACCGGTCCAGGCAATCCGGCTCAGGGGTGGTTTTCAGCCACAGCCCCAAGCTTCCCGGTGATACAGCCAGGCTCTGGGGGGATTTTACCATTGGAAACCAGGGTGAAGATGTGGTTGCGGGACTTGTCAAAACCCTTCCCATTTCAGAAATCCAACGGGAGCTTGAAGAGCGGGATTCAAAAATCAGCCTTGAAGAAAGTTTTCCTGGCGTCTATGCAGAGCTTAAAAGAATCATCTATCAACTTCTGTTTGATGAAGGCTGGAATCCCCAGGAAATAGAGTTCACCTTTGAAGGGGAGTCAAGCGACAGCCTTTATATCCTCCAGGCCAGAGAGATGTCACTGAGAGACAGAAAGAAAATCGTGGATTTTGATGCAAGCCCCGAAACCCTTGCAGAAGCATACCTGGGCCAGGGAATCGGCGTCAGCGGCGGTGCCATGAGCGGCAGAATTGTGTTTACCCTGGAAGAAATCGATAATTTCAGGAGGGTTGATCCTGACGCCAATCTGATTTTACTCAGAAACGACACCGTGCCAGATGATATTCTTGAAATCGATGCAGCCGACGGCATCCTGACCGCCAGGGGCGGACTCACGTCCCACGCCGCCGTGGTAACCTACAATCTTGGAAAAACCTGTATCGTGGGATGTGAAAATCTTGTTTGCAATGAACCGGCAAAAGAGTGTATGCTGAACGGCATCAGAATGACAACAGGGGATTATATCAGCATCAACGGCCAGAAAGGCTCTGTATATAAAGGCATAATAAAAATCAATTAACCCCAAAAAAATAAGCGTAAAACAGCGAGGTCAGGCAATGAAACCAAATATTTCTAAAACACTTGGGATAAACGGACTGGGAAGAATTGGAAAACTTACTTTGTGGCACCATGCCGGCAGAAAATATTTTGACCGGATCATCGTCAACACCGGAAGAAAAGTCGGAAAATCTCTTGAAGATCTGATCCACTATATTGAACGGGATACCACCTATGGAAAACTTTCTTCCTTTCTTTACGGATACCAGGCAAAACCCGTCATCAGCGATGTGGACGAAAAAGAGGCCTCATTCAGTGTGAACGGCGTCACTGTGAAAATACTTCAGAAAGACAGAAACCCCAAAGATATTGAATGGGCAGCCCATGATGCAAAAATTGTCGTGGACACTACAGGGCAGTTCCTGGACCCTTCCCTTGCCGCAAATGCAGCCAAAGGATCGATCCGGGGTCATCTGGAAGCCGGAGCCCAGAAGGTCATTGCCTCTGCACCCTTCAAACTCAAGGAAGGCACCCCCATGCCCGAAGATAGCGTCACCACAGTCATGGGGATTAATGACAAAGTGTATGACCCCTTGAAACACACCATCATTTCCAATGCCTCCTGCACCACCACCTGCCTCTCCCACATGATCAAACCTTTGATCGATTATTTCGGCATTGAACGGGTGCTTTCCGCTTCCATGGCAACCATTCATGCGGCCACAGGGTCCCAGGCTGTGCTGGACCGCCTGCCCAAGACCGATGCCAAGGATTTAAGAAAAAGCAGATCCATCATGAACAATATCATCCTCACCACCACCGGTGCGGCAAAAGCCCTGCAACTGGTCATCCCGGAAATGGCAACCATCGGGTTTATTGCCGAATCCGTCCGCATCCCTACCGCCACAGGCTCCCTTATCATACTGGTCATGAATTTCCAGGAAGAACTCAATAAAAAGCCCATCCGGAGGGATTTGATCAATTCCATCTACGAAACCGCAGCCAATACCAATACAAACGGATACCTCATCTATTCAGACAAACAGAATGTATCCTCAGACATCATCGGCACCCCAAGGGCCGCCGCCGTCATCGAAGGCCATGAAACCCACGCCCGCACCGGCGCCATCAATATCAACCTGGAACATGTCCGCGGCATTGAAAAAAGCATCATGGAACAGATCAAAGACCAGGTCACCAGCATCCAGGTCACCCAGGCTGTGATCTATGGCTGGTATGACAATGAGATGGCAAGCTATGTCAATATGCTGGGCGACAGAACCGTGTCCATTGCCGAAGCCATGCATTGATGAAAACCGGAGCCTGATATGCGAATCCTGATGATCTCAAAGGAATGCGACTCTTCAAGCCTTGCCTATAAACTGGCGGAAGAGGGAAATGATGTCCGGTTTTTTGTTGAAGACCGGCATTTTAAAAAAGTATGCAATGGTTTTGGCGTCACAAAGACCAACAACTGGAAAAAGGACCTGCCCTGGGTGGGAAAAGACGGGCTGATTGTATTTGATTACACCGGTTACGGCAAAATCCAGGACGATCTCAGGGCAGAGG
>Ga0156388_1099_pt1 | contig 11139 bp, 13 predicted proteins | sample RifOxyA3_FD_108032 | JGI IMG/M metagenome (GOLD analysis project Ga0156388, IMG submission 108032) | Desulfobacterales bacterium RIFOXYA12_FULL_46_15
ACGCCCACCATGAAAATCAAGCGGAAAAAAGTCCATGAAGCCTATGCAGATCTTATCGAAGCCATGTATTAAAGGCCTTTTCTAAGCCGGCCGATCTTTTCAAGATAATGGTGTTGGCAAGCCTGCTCAACCTTTAGAAGATTGGCAAAAGCCTCTGAAAAATCATTTTTTCCAATGGTAAAAAGCCCGTGGCCGTAGACAATGGCGCCATCGTTTTTTTCAAGAGCCTGGGGCAGGGTGTTGCAAAGGCCGAACGGTCCGGTTCCGACTTCGCCCGGCACAATGGGGATACCGGCCACGAATCGTTTTTTGGGACATTTGATGTGGCACTGGTCCTGGAAGCTGCAATTTGATTTTTCAATGGGATCACAATCCATGGATAAAATTACGGAAAATTTCGGATGCCCGTGGAGAATGGCCCGGCAGCCTGTTTTGAAAATGGTTTCCATGTGGGCTGACAATTCGCTGGAGGCTGTAATTCCGGCGCTGGTGGACCCGTCCAGGGGCACAGGGTCAATACAGCCGGAAAGTTCATCCAGAGAGCTTCCTGTCTGGCTGATATAAAGGGTTTTGTTCCATAAATACGAGACATTGCCGAAATAGGAGTCCACAAGTCCGTATTCAACGGTTTTAAATCCTGCTTCGATCACGGCTGAATACACAGACCCTTCATTTTGAAACGGCCCTTTCATGAGAGAAGGTTTTTTTTCAGGGACAGGTTTGAGATAAGGCGTGACGCCATCCAAAACAGCATGGTCCCTGTCTGTCGCAATCCCTTTTTGAAGAGCATCCAGGTAATCTGTAAAAAATTTGACAAAACAGGCAAAACATACGGAACTGATGGTGACAAATCCCTGTTCAGGGCTGACCGTACCCTGGGCAATAACGGCTGGTCCGATCCCTTTTGAGCGTTCTTTTTCTGAAGCGACAATCACAGTTTTTCTTTTCTTTAAAATTTGGATGATTTTATCAGGGTTGAAGTCATCAATGACCGGCAGGTCATGCAGAAAGGTTCTGGTTTCACAGTCTTTGGGTGATATGGACCCATTGGATTCAAGGGCTTTTCGGGCAAGAAAGGCCATGAGGCTTTTATAGGGCTCAACCGGTCTTAGAAAGGAAATCGAATTGATAAAAAGTCCATGGAACACCTCTTCAAGAAATTTTGTTTCATCTGCTTTACGGTTCCAGGTAATTTTATCGTCCAGGCAGCCGATGAGAGGCCGAGAAGGGCCTGACCTTGCCCCGAGGCTTGCACTGATAAATTTGCCGGCAAATTTTTTCAGGGTTTTTTCCATATCAGTCCTAGTGTTGTTGCTTTTTCTTCCAGGGGCAGGCCTTTAGAATCAAGGCCCCGGATGTCGTAATATTTTTTCCTGGCAATGAGGAAATCTTTACGGCTGATGGGGGAAATCCGGATATTATTCCCGCTGGAGCCGGGTTCGGTAAAGAACCTGTCCGGAAGGTCATCGTCTTTGATATCAAATCCGTTCAGGGCATTGATGATCCGTTCATTATAATAGATAGCCTCCCCTTTTTTTAAAAGATCCTGGGTTGAGGTCTCAATACCGGTGGCGGCTTCAAAAGCATTGGCATATTCTTCGAGCCCTGCGGCAAAAAAAGTGAATTTACAGGCAATGAGGGAGTCCACAATGGTATTTAAATCTTCTGCAATCTTGATAATACGGGCTTTGCCGCTGAAGCTGAACCGGTCTGTGGCTACAGGTTTTCTAAAGATTTCATGGCTGATGGGATAGGCCCTTAAATGACAGCCGCCACGGGTGGACAGGGCATATCCCAGGGCCATCCCGTAGGCTCCGCGCGGATCATAAGCCGGAAGCGCCATGCCCTTGACAGCCATGGCAGCTTCAGGTCTGCCCATTTTCCGGGCATAGGCGGCCGCGCCAAGACCCAGGTCCAGCCCTTCACCTCTTTGCAGGGCAATATCTTTTAACAGGGACAAAACTTCTTCGCTTTTGTAATTCATCCCCGTGATTTCCCGTCTCAAGGCAAGGGTTGAGGCTGCACAGAGGGTATCCATACCGTAATGGTTGCAAAGTTCATTGGCTTTGATAACCAGATCCGTGTCCATGCATCCGATCAGGGCTGTAAAATGGGACATAGTTTCAAATTCCGGCAGGGTCACGGCCTTTCCGTTTTTCTGCCCGATTTTTTTACAGAGGATGTGACAGCCCAGACACCCGTGTTTTTTTGGGGTATATTTTTCTGCATACCCGGCAGCGTTTAATCCGGACGTATGCTCAAACCAGGTCTGGCGAAAATTGTCCGTGGGCATCATCCTTCGGTTGTCCATGAGATCAAACACGGCGCCAGTGCCAAGACAGGTAAATCCGAACCGGCCCATGAGGGCGGGAGAGGCGGCCGTCAATCTTAAAATATCCTCTCTTGCCTGTTTCAATTTTTCAGGGTTTTTTATTTTGCAGCGGCCGGTCCCGTCCACTATAAGATATTTTATATTTTTTTTTGCAAGGCAAAGGCCAAGGCCGCTTCGCCCGGCGATGAAATGGCTGTCAATGGTTACGGACGCATATCTGACCCCGTTTTCAGCCGCCGGTCCGATCAGGGCCAGCGACCCGCGGTGAGGGCCGATGAGATGATGAGCCGTTTTTGTATCCAGTCCCCACAGGTCTTCGGCATTGCGGAGCCGGACATGGCTGTCCATGATTTCGATACCCACCGGATGAGGACATTGACCTTTGATTACAATTCCGTCCCATCCGGCCTGTTTCAGCCGGGTGGCAAATTTTCCGCCTGCGGATGAGTCTCCCACCAGACCTGTGAGGGGGGATTTTGAAACCATATGGACCCGGCCGGATGTCGGGGAGATAGTCCCGGAAAGAGGACCTGTAAAGATGGAGACTGCCATGTCGGGATGATCCCAGGGCAGGCAGGCCACAGGTCTCAGATATCTGCCGCCCATGCCTTTGCCGCCGATATAACGGGTATACACGTCAAGATCCGGCGTCTCAATGGCGATTTCTTTTTTTGTCAGATCAATATGAAGGATTTTTCCGGTCCAGCCGAATATCATGTTAAAAGCCTGTCTTTAAATTATCAGGGTTCCGCTTTCGTTGATTTTTTATTCAATATCACAGGATGGGCTGAAATGATAGAACGGGAGCAAAAGTTTTCTGCTATACAAACCTCATTTTTTGCGATAAAAAATAAAATAAATGACACTGACCAGTCTTTTTCTACATAACCCAATCGGGTTTTTAAAGAGGAGTATCTATGACCATTAAAAGAGTCGGCATATTAACCGGGGGCGGGGATTGTTCAGGCTTGAATGCGGTTATCCGGGCCGTTACGCGGGCTGCTGCCATTCAATACGGCGCCACAGTCATCGGGATTGAAGGGGGGTTTGAGGGCCTTATTTCCGGCCAGACCCAGGAGTTGACCGTAAAATCAACCAAAGATATCCTGACCCTTGGCGGCACTATTCTTGGCACCACCAATAAGGGCAACCCCTTTGAATACCGGGAGCGGCTTGATGACGGCAGCATCAAAACCACTGATTTTTCCGGCAGGGCCATGGAAACCTTTAAAGGCTTGAAACTGGATTGCCTTTTTGTGGTCGGGGGAGAAGGCACCCTTGAGATCGGGTATAAATTTTTTAAAAAGGGTATCCCTGTCATCGGTATTCCCAAAACCATTGATAATGACCTTGATAAAACCGATTATACTTTCGGGTTCCAGACTGCCGTCCAGGTGGCCTGCGACGCCCTGGACCGGCTGCAGACCACGGGCCGGAGCCATCACCGGGTCATGATCCTTGAAGTCATGGGCAGGAATGCGGGCTGGATTGCCCTTGAGGCCGGGATTGCCGGCGGCGCCCACATCATCCTGATCCCTGAAATCGAATATGAGATTGAAAATGTAATCAGAAAAATTGCGTTTCGTAAAAAAGGCGGCAGTCCCTTCAGTATTATCATGATAGCGGAAGGCGCCAGGGAAAAGGGCGGCACCACAGTCAAGACAGAGGAAGCGCAAGGCAGGCTCCAGGGAGTTGAAAAACTGGGAGGGGTCGGGTTCTATCTTGCAAAACAGATCGAAAAACAGATTGATCTTGAAGTCCGGACAACGGTTCTCGGACATATCCAGCGGGGAGGATCCCCCAATTCCTTTGACCGGGTTCTTTCCACCCGTCTCGGCAGTTTTGCCGTTGATGCAGCAGCTCAAGGAAGATTCGGAACCATGGTAGCCCTTAAAACTCCGGACATGGTCCTTGTGGATCTGAAGGATCTTGCAGGAAAGGTCAGGACCGTATCCCTTGATTCTCAGCTGATCCGTTGCGCAGAATCCATTGGTATCAACATGGGCAGAGAAGCCATGTAAAAAAACAGATTAAACTCTCAATGAATGCAGGGCCAAAATCTTTTAAATTTTTAAAAATTGTGTCATACTATGGCCGAAAATCAATCTGGAGGATTTTATCCCATGAATCTTTTGGCCATATTATCAAACATCGGGTTTCCGGATATACTGGATATCCTTTTAATTTCACTCGTTTCCTATCAATTATTCATCTGGTTCTGGGGAACCAAAGCGTTCAAGGCCCTTGTGGGTATTGTTGTTTTAAGCGGGGTTTTCATCCTGGCCAAATCCTGGGGGCTTTTTCTGACTACCTGGGTGTTCCAGATCCTGTGGCAGGTTTTTGTCATCCTTCTTATTATTTTGTTTCAAAAGGAGATCAGGCAGATGCTGGAACGTTTCAACCCGTTAAAAAACATGGGTATGAGGCATGATAAGATATCAAACGGATGGGTGCCGGAATTTTCAAGATGGGCATTTGATGCTGCGCAAAAAAGAATCGGAGCTGTTGTTATTTTTGAAAAAACAGATCCTGTATCTGATCTTGTCACAAGAGGCATTCCCATGGAGTGTGAGCCTTTGCCGGAAATCCTGAATTCCATTTTTTATAAGCAATCCCCGCTGCATGATGGCGCGATCCTGATTTTCAACGGGAAAATATCAAAAGTTTCCTGTTATCTTCCCCTGTCCACCCGGGAGGATCTGCCCCAGGAATGGGGGACCCGCCACAGGGCAGCCCTGGGCCTTTCAGAACAATGCAATGCATGGGTCCTGATCATCTCGGAAGAACGGGGAGAGGTATCTTTTGCCTTTGATAACCAGGTTAAAAAGATAAAAGATGAAAAAGAACTGTCCTTTTTTCTTGAGACCCAGGTGTTCAATGAAAAGGAACCTGAAATGAACATACGCCAGGTCATCCTGTCCTGGTTTACCAAACGGTATAAGATAAAGGCCGTTGTTTTTGTCCTGGTGTTTGTTTTATGGCTTGTCTTTGCAGGACAGCAGAATTTTGAAAAGAAAATCGAACTGCCCCTTGTTTATCGAAATATCCCGGAAAGTATTATGGTTTCCTCACCGGCAGCAATAAACATATCCGTGACCTGCAGGGGATTGAGAAAGGATATCAGCCTGTTGAGCAAAGAGAATATGATGTCATCCCTGGATCTTGCTTCTGCAAAACGGGGGAAACTCCATTACAATATCACAAAGGCAAACCTGACACTCCCCAATGAAAGGATTGATATCGTCAATATCAGCCCGGGAAGGGTTGAGATTATTACTGAAAAGGCCCAGAAACCGGATATTAAAAATAAATCTTTATGATTTTTTTGGGCGAAATGAGTCAGCAGCATCCTTGGCCGTTTCCGCAGGAAGCGTTTTCTTTTCCCTTTATCCAGACCTGGATAATATAAGCGGCTCACCCCACCCCCGGACTGACCGAGATGGCTTCTGAAGGACAGTTGTTCACGCAGGCGCCGCATTCCATGCAGGCGTTGAAATCGACAATTTCGGCTTTGTTCCCGCGCATCTCAAATACGGCCTGGGGGCAGACTTCAGTGCAAAGGCCGCACCCGACACATTTTTCCCGGTCAAGCACCAGGGTGGATACTTCGTCCAGATACCTCAATTCTTTCATGATTCAATCCTTTTTTATCTTTATGTTAAAATGCAGAATATATCCATAGCCCTGAAGAAATGACAAGACCTGCCAGCTGGACCGGAATATACCGCTTCATTTCCTTTTCAACCCCTGAAGGGGAGGTGAAGGGGGTAGCACCGGTAAAATTCATGGCCAGATAGGAACTGACGGTCACGCTGAAGAAAAAGAGGGCGAGCGATCCTGAGATTCCAGGGATGTCAGAGGCTGACAGCAAAAGAAGGAGACCGGCAAAAATGCTGCCGGATATGATACCTTTAAGGGCAAAATGCCGGGACGGGATATATGGCAGCAGGACAGGGGTGACAAATGCACCGGAAATGATACCGGTTGCAAGAGCGTAAAAACTGAGCAAGCCTCTTTCCAGAGCTCCTGAAAAAGAAAAAATGCCAGGCCCGAAACCTGACAGGATGAATAGAACAAGAACGAAAATCAGGGCAGGCTTCAGCACAATCCGGATTTCAACAGGGGTGAGGATAAACCTCTCATAAAGGGAGAAGGTGACCTGCCTCATGGGTTTATCCGCAGTTTTATCATTTTTCAGAAAAGCCGGGATATCCTTTGCCCTTACCGGTCCATAGATCACCCTGAATCCGGACAGTTTTTTTACCTCCCTTGCCGATACCCCTGTTGCGCCAAGTTGAGGAAGAATAACCCGTTTGTGGTTCACGACTTTTTCAAGGGATACGGTTTTTATTCTTTTCACAAGTTCGCCCGTGGAAAAAGTGCCTTTCCCGGCCGCACACCAGACATTGACGCCTTTTGTATCCAGGACCAGTATCCAGGCATGAATTCCTGACAGCTCTTTTCTCAAATGGTCAAAGGTCAATTTGAAATTGGCTGTCACGAGAACCTCGGAATTTTTGTCCGGGTTGCCGATACCGTAGAGGCCGGGCGCTACAGTATAAGAATGCCGCCCGATACCGCATCTGACAAAAAATGTGGCAAAGAGGTCGTCTTTTTGAAGCCTGGATTTGATGATGGGAACAGGACCGGCATCTGTTGTGATAAATTTATCCACATAGGAGCAAAGCCTGTATCCTGGTTTTTCATAAACCTGCGCAGGGCAGGCTGTTGTTTTTGTGCCACAGGACGGGGCCTTGTCCATGGAGCCTAAGATGCTCACGCCTGACGCCGGGACTTTAAGTTTTTCAACGGAAGCTGAATTGCCGCACCCGCATCCTTCTGTTTTTTTCATAAGGGTTATCCTCAGAGGTTTTGTATATATTGTTTAAATTGTTCCAATAAGGCTTTGTCCACGCAGAAATAGGTTTTCGGTCCTTCCACCTCACCGCAGACAATCCCGGACTCTTTTAAAATTTTTAAATGCTGGCTGATGGTAGACTGGGAAAAGGGAAATATATTCACAATTTCTCCGCATACACAGGTGTTGATATGGATAAGATGTTCGACAATTTTTATTCTTGTCGGATGTCCCAGGGCCTTGAATATTTTTGAAAGCTGTTCGGTTGTCATCTGGTTGTTTTATCCGCCTCCTTTAATATCGTTCATCGGCAATTAACGATATAGTAAGCCGGGTTGCTTGTCAATATAAAAAATTAAAAACCTAAGCTTTACTATCAACCCTTGTCCTGATATGGTATGAGCAGTTTTCAACCATAATTTCAGATGCCAACTCCGGGAGTATCTTGAATTGAATTTGCAGATTGAATATTACAATGACGGAACAGACTTTCATGAAATAGACCCTTTGTCTATCAATCCTGAATATCTGACAGATTTTTCCATTTATGAAAAACTGCAGTATAAAGGCAACCAGTATAGATTCAGGTGCCTCCTGCTGGATCCTTCATCCATCCCCAAGGAAAGGCTTATGGAATTGTTGAGGTCCTGGAAGAACGTCTATATCCACGAACATCAGGCCAAAAATTATCATCAATACCTAAAGGATAATCTTTCCTATATCCTCAACCACGATGAAATTGATATTTCAAAAAAAACAGACACCCTTATCAGTTTGTCAACAGAGGTTGTAAAAGAATCGTTTGAGTTGAATTTTGCCAAGGCCGGATGCGGGAAAAAAGCCCTCAGCAATATTCACCAGCTTATTTCACAGGCTATTGAATTTATAACAGATATCAACTCATTAAACGGAATTGCAAATCTTATCGGCCATGACTATGATACCCATACCCATTCCATAAAAGTAGGATGGCTCATGGCCACTTTTATCAATGCCAATAAGGATCTGTTTACCCCGAAAAAGGATCATGGATTTAAAAACTTACTGATCCAGGCTACAGTTGCTGGCCTTCTCCATGATATCGGGAAAATTAAAATTCCTTCAAACATCCTCAATAAAAACGGGAAACTCGATAACCTTGAATATATCATTATTCAATCCCATACTGCTTATTCCGTCTGCCTTTTGTTTGATACAGGGATTTCAAGATATGCTTCGCAGGCCATTTTATACCATCATGAAAATGAAGACGGCAGCGGATATCCCACAGGTCTGGCAAGCGATCAGATCCCGATGATTGCAAAAATCTGCCACATTGCCGATGTGTTTGACGCACTGACATCCAAGCGCTCCTACAAGGAATCCAAATCCCCTTATGAAGCCCTGAAAATAATGGCTGGCAACAATCCATATCTTGATACGCTTAAAAAATTTGAAAAAGAAGTTTCTGACAATGTGAAGATCCCTGCTACAGCCCTTGTCAGGGATGACTACGATATAAAACTCAGGCGGTTAAGAGAAAAAGAGATGATGGAAGAAGAGGCAAAAAAACGGGTTGAAGCCAGGACCAAACTGAGAGATCAGGGTATGGTCCATTGTTTTGACAAGGAATTGCTCAAACGGTTTATCCAAACCATTAACAGGTCTGAAAGCTTTGAACTCTCAGCACTATTATAAGAAAAGGCCTGAAAAAAGCATGAATGCTGAATCATCAGGCCTTTTAAAACCGTTTAATTTTCAGATGCCTTATATCCGGCTTCATTGATTTCTTGAATTGCCCTGGCAATCAAGTCCTGGCCGGCAACTTCAAAGCTTGCCTTTTTTCCGTTCAGATCCACAACGACTTTTGAAATTCCGTCAATGCCTTCAAGAGTCTTCCGGACCATTCCTGAGCAGTGCCCGCAGCTCATGCCGTCTACATTCAGGGTTATTTTCTGTGCTGCCATTTTTTCTCCTTAACTCCAGTGTTGATTTTTTTATTCCAAGGCTTGTTCATCCCCCGGATATAAGGGTTATAATAAGGCTCAAATCGTTTTCCGTCAACCGCATGTGCAGTTCGAAACAGCGGATTTCAATTTTCACTCTTCCTGGGTTCCGGTATTAAAAAGCCTGTCAAGCGGGCTTTGCAGCTGGCGGATATCACGGGCTATGACATGGGTATATATCTCGGTGGTCTTGACATTCGCATGACCGAGAAGTTTCTGGAGCATACGGATATTGACCCCATTTTCCAGCATATGGGTAGCAAAGCTGTGTCTTAGTATATTGCAACCTGTCTTTTTATTGAGACCAATTTGCAAAGCAGCTCTTTTCACTGCTTTCTGCAAACCTGATTCAAGCACATGATGGCGCATTACCTGTCCTGAACGCGGGTCGGTTGAGCGGTTTTTTGACGGAAAGAGCCATTGCCACCCCACCTCTCTTGCTGCATTGGTATATTTCCTGGCCAGAGCTTCAGGAATATAGACATCCCCAAACCCCTCCTCCAAATCCTGATGATGCAGCTTTTTTACGGCTGCGATCTGCATCTCAATCTCTTTTTGCAGATTTTTTGGCAACATGGTTGTCCGATCCTTGCCGCCTTTACCACCATGGACAAGAATCAGCCCCTGACCGAAATCAATATTATTGATACGCAGACGGATACACTCCATCAGCCGCAGACCGCAACCATAGAGAAGTTTTGCCATGAGGGCGTGTTTGCCGGATATTGCACCAAGCATCTGCTGAACTTCGCTCTGTGTCAAGACTGTGGGTGGTGTTTGGTGACGCTTACTGCGTACCGGGGTAAACTCACCAGCCAGAGGTTTGTCAAGGACATCTCTATATAGAAAGACGATGGCATTCAAAGCCTGTCGCTGGGTCGATGCTGAGATCTTGCCTTCTGTTGCAAGATGGGAAAGAAAACGTTTAACATCCTTGGCCCCAAGCATGTTTGGATGGGTTTTCCCGCCAAAGAAATAGATATATCGGAGTATCCACTGGCCATATATCTGCTCTGTACGATAGGCATAGTGGTAATAGCGGAGTACTTCACGCACCTGATCCATCAGTTCAAGATTTGGATCAGGACAGAATTTCTGTATATTTTTATTTTGACTTTCCATAATGTTTTATTATATGGCTCAATATATGGAATATTACAAGAGAAAAGGTGATAAGTGGAATCTATCAGTGTTTCCGGGCTTTTCTTTCAATAAAACTCCTTATCACATGCCCTGCCTGTTCATTGTCATGGATGAAAGAAAAATGGATTACTCACCGTACATATCCGTAATAAGCTTTCTTAATTGAGCGGCTTTGGTATTGGACAAGCTATCAATTTTATTTTGTAATCTTAGCTTGCTAATGGTACGGATTTGATCAACAGCAATTTCAGCATTTTTGTTTGCACATTTAATCTGAAGCCTGGTCCTCCATTGCTGGTGTATTTTTGAAGTTAAGGGGCATACGACAACTGTTTCCAAGTGTTTGTTCATCTCGTCTTGGCTGATTATGACGACGGGACGAACTTTTTTTATTTCGCTTCCTATGGCGGGGTTGAGATCAGCAATATATATTTCGTATCTTTTAATATTCAAAGCCATCCTCCTCAAGGCCATCAAGAAGCGTTGTGTCAAAATCGTCCCAATGTTCTTTTTCATCAGCCATGGCTTTATAAGTATCGTCCCAAGAAAGCTGGCTGTCTTCTTTATTCCTAAGAAGCAGTCCCTTGTCAGTTTCTTCAATTAAAAGGGAATTTTTTAGTCCGTATTTTTGAAGAAGCGCTTTGGGAATACGAACTCCTTTAGAATTACCAATAGGGACCAGTTTAACGTCTCTTACTCGAAGTTGATTTTGCATGAGGATGCTCCTATAATTCCATTAGTTTGTTTATTTTGTGATTATTGTAATTACATTATATCGAGATGTCAAGATTGAATTTCAAAGGCGTAGCTGATATAAAAGC
>Ga0156388_1115_pt1 | contig 11071 bp, 7 predicted proteins | sample RifOxyA3_FD_108032 | JGI IMG/M metagenome (GOLD analysis project Ga0156388, IMG submission 108032) | Desulfobacterales bacterium RIFOXYA12_FULL_46_15
CGGCCACGGGCCGAGACAGCCGTACAGGCCCTGGCATGGCTGGAATCAGCTCCCTTAGAGGGAATCGATTATTTTATCATTGACTCCACCTCTCAGATTCTCGCGTCTTCCCGGAACTTCATGACCACTGATGCCTGGAAGTCCATGAAGGATGCAAAATACAGAAATTTATGCGAAATCATGTGTTATGAAAAGCTCAGGCACAAAGAAGATTATGCCACCTTCACGCTTCCGGCAGGAGACGGGAAAACCCGATCCATTCTGGCTCATTTTCTGCCGCTGGACCAGTGGGAATACACCATTGCCCTAGCCGTCGACATCAGTGATATTGAAGCTGAAGCCCAGACCAGGCTGGAAAAGATTTTAAATTCCCTGAACGAATTTTCAAGGCAGTTAAACATCACGAAAAACGGGTTTGTGTATATGTTTGATGCCGATGATGCCATTTTGATTCCGCCACCGGATCATATCCGCAACGATATCCACCTATCCGGCAACCTCCTGACAAAGGGCAGGATTTACGATGATATCAAGTCTGCTTCAGAATCGGAAATGCCGGAACTTCAGATTATCTCCTCCAATGACCCGGATCAATCTCCCATGATGGTATATTGCCGTTATTTCAAGCCATTAAAATGGTATATCAGCGTTTTTGTCCCTCTTAACGAAATCAACACCCCGGCCCGTATCCTGGTGACCCGGCAGAGCCTGATCATCACGGCCCTGTTCATGGCCGGGCTGGGGGTGGTGATTGTTCTGGTGATCCGTATTGCCGCACCCTTGAAGCTCCTCTCCGCCTATGCTGAAAAACTCCCTGAACAGGATTTTTCAAAGCCCCTGGCCGATCAGACCCCCATTGACGACCTGCCGCAAAAATACCGGGATGAGGTCGGGGGACTGGCCCAGTCTTTTATTTTCATGCGGCAGCAACTCAGCCTCAATATTCTGAATCTCATCAGCATTACGGCGTCCAGGCAGCGGATAGAAAGTGAACTCAATATTGCGAGGGAAATACAGCTCGGAATGATTCCCAAAACCTTTCCGCCTTTCCCCCAGCACAAAGAATTCGATCTCTATGCCACCTTGATACCGGCAAAGGAAATCGGCGGAGACCTCTATGATTTTTTCCTGCTGGATAAAGACCATCTGTGCTTTACCCTGGGTGATGTTTCGGACAAAGGTATCCACTCAGCCCTGATGATGGTGATCACCCGGACCCTGATCCGGACCCTGAGCGAGAATGAACATTCCCCCTGCCGGATCATGGCACGTATCAATACTATCTTAAGCGCTGACAACCCCCAGGCCATGTTTGTCACCCTGATCATCGGTATCTTGGATATCAGGACCGGAGAAATCCGATATGCCAACGGCGGGCATAACCCTCCCATTATGATTCCAAGAGAGGGTGAGGTTTCCTTTAAAAAAGGGCTGAACGAACCTCTGGTCGGTGCCATGCCGGGAATGACCTATTCTGATCTGACCCTGACCTTGTTGCCTGGAGAAAGCTTTTTTCTCTATACGGATGGTGTGAATGAAGCCATGAATTCCAAAGGAGAACAATTTTCAAATTCCAGCCTGCTGTCCCGGATTACCCGGATCAGGGAAAAAGCTCCCGAAGGCATAATCAAACAGGTGCTGGAAAGCCTTGCAGACCACGCCCAGGGTGCTCCGCAATCCGATGACATCGCCATGCTAATTATAAAATACAATAGGGAAAATACCTAAATCGGTTTATTTATTTTATTGAATGGTATAAAAGGCACACATGGCTCAACTGACGATAGACATAAAAAAGCTGGCCCATAATATCAGCTTCGTGGCCCGCTCCTGCAAAGATGCAGGCCTTGACATGATGGGCGTATTAAAAGGACCCGGGATGGATTCCGTTATCATACGGACCCTGGTGGAAAACGGGGTTGAGACCTTCGGCTTTTCCAATATGCCGAAAAAAAATCTGTATGACACGGTATTGTCCAGAAAACCGGTTTTTATCTCTTTGCCCTCGATTCACGAAATCCATAAACTGGTCCGTTATTTCGGCACCAGCTTTAATACAGAGATATCCGTCATCCAACGGATCAATGAGGTACTGATTGCTGAAAAAAGGTCCCACAACATTATTCTTATGGTGGATACCGGTGATCTGCGGGAAGGTGTGCTGCCGGAGAATGTCGTGGATACCGTAAGAAAGATCCATGACATCAAAGAGCGAAAACTCGGCTTTTCCGGGATCGGGACAAACCTGGGATGCTGTGCCGGAATGGTTCCCGATGAAGAGAACATCCAAATTTTGCAGGACCTGGCCCTTGAGATCGAAGCCCGGCTGGGAATTGCGGTGGATACCGTTTCCGTCGGCGGTTCCGTTTTTCTCGGCTGGCTTAAATCCCATCGCCTGCCCCATAAAATTAATCAGATCAGACTGGGTGAAGCCGTTTTTCTCGGGAATATCCCGACCCTTTATCAGAAACATGAAGATCTGTACGACGATGTCTTGGTATTTAAAGGGGATGTCCTTGAAACACAGGAAAAGCGTGTCGATCTTCCCCGGTGTCCGGGAAGGGATGCCCTGGGGTTTCAGCCTGCGTTCCCGAATACGGGGAAAAGGAAACGGGCAATCCTGAATTTCGGCATCTCCGATACCTATCCCCAGGGACTCAGGCCTTTGGATGAAGGGTCCAGCATTGTCTGCATCAACAGCAATTATACTGTTATGGATTACACAGACAGCCCTGTATCTCTAAAACCTGGTGATTTTGTCGAGTTTAAAATGAACTATATCAGCATGCTCCAGGCCTTTATGTCTCCGTTTACGGATATTGTTTATCAATACTGAAGATACTGCAGGTGTAAAAAGAGGGCTGCTATAATAGGAAAGGGGAAACAATGAAATTCGTTTTTAAAATCTGGATCATGGTTTTCTGGTTTGCATGTATCTCTGTCTGGCCGGTAACGGCACAAGATAAGGGTAATTTCAGCATCACACCGAAAACAAACCAACAGAAAAAATGGCGGGTCGGCTATTATGAAGGCGGAGAATATCTTGATTACCAGCAGGTTTTTATCGCCACAGTAAAAGAATTAATGGCCCTGGGCTGGATACACCCCATGGATATTCCGGATCAACAGGGAGAGCAGACCCGCGACTTCTGGAAATGGCTGGGGAAAACCATCAAAAGCGATTATATCGAATTTGTCGAGGACGGCCATTACAGCGCCAACTGGGATGATGCCCGGACCAAGGAAACGGTTGAAAAAATCATTTCCCGCCTGACCACGAAAAAGGACATCAACCTGATGATCGCTGCGGGCACCACGGCCGGCCAGGGCCTGGCCAACAACCGCCACAGCACCCCCACCATAGTGATCTCTTCCTCAGATCCCATTGGTGCCGGAATCGTAAAAAGCAGGGAGGATTCCGGGTTTGATCATGTCACGGCCCAGGTTGACCCCTTTCGGTATGAACGGCAGATCCGGGTGTTTCATGACATCATCGGATTTAAAAAATTAGGCGTAGCCTATGCCAATACAAAGGAAGGCAGGGCCTATGCTGCCATTCATGATATTGAGAAATTATCTAAAAAATTCGGGTTTGAAATGGTCAGTTGTTATACAGAGGATGAAATCCCGGATTTGAAATTGGCTGAAGAAAGTGTGAAAAAATGTTTCCGCGACCTGAGCCAAAAAGTGGATGCCATCTATGTCACGGCCCAGAACGGCGTCAATCCGGGCAGCATCCCAGAACTGGTGAAAATTATCAATGCGGCAAAGATTCCCACATTTGCCCAGGCCAGTTCCGATGAAGTAAAGGCCGGGTTTTTAATGAGCATCTCCCAGGCCGGCTGGAAATATGTGGGTCACTTTTTTGCAGAAACCATGGCCAAAATATTCAACGGAGCCAAACCCAGGCAACTGGACCAATTGTTTGAAGAACCGCCCAAAATTGCCATCAACCTCAAGACTGCCGAATTGATACAATATGACCCGCCCGTGGATGTTTTGGGATCAGCCGATGAAATTTATACGGAAATAAAACCAGTCAAATAAACGGCTGCTATTTCATAACCACCTTATCTTTCAGAGATCGGAAGGTATCCCTGGCCAATTGCCGTTTCCACCCGTGGGGAAGGGTGTTGGCCGGGAGTGCATCCTGAAGGGTGTCAAAGAGATCTGCCAGGTGCGCTTCCCGCACCGTGAGCCTGGAAAGCCGGTCCATATCGGCCAGAATCATCCCTTTGCCGGCCGCCAGTTCAAGGGGCCCGGCAGGCACCAGATGGTCTCCCACCCTGGCCATGACCGCCAGCATGCCGTCCAGATAGGCATCAGTCCGGGCCTGGGCAATAAAACCGGCCAATGTCTCATATTTCCTGCTCTTTCCCAGGGCACGGGCGAGGCCCTTTTGCATGGCCGGAAGGTATTCACCCTGGAAATACCCGCCGATACAGGTCAACCCCCGGGCAAACAAGAGAACGGCAAAGCACAAAAACATAGAGGGAATGAGACGGCCTTCAGATATCCCGGTTTGCAATGATTCGGGAGTGCAGGGCCATTCCCGGGACCGGCCCTTGTCATCCAGGCCGAAAAATGACGGGATCCCGGAACCCCTTGCCTCAAGGTTCAGGGACAGCTTCCGGCCCGTATCATCAATTCCCCAGAAAAAAACAGTCCCGCAGTTTGAGGGCATATCTCCTTGCTTTTCCCCCTTACAGGAGACGGCCCTTTGCTGTTTATGGGGGTTCAGGCTCCAGCATCCGCTGACGCCGTCCAGTTCCGCCAGCACACCACACCTCAGGTTAGGGTCAAACAGGATAAGCCCTGCCAGGCTTTGGGGATTAAAAAGATCAAATTCCAGGAGCCGGCCTGCAATTTTTTCAAACTCCAGGCAGATTGAATCCGGGGCATTGTCCATGCCTTTGAAAATCAGCTTCCAGATCAGATGGTTCACAACAACAGACTGGTCTGAATAGGAAGACAGGCCCAGAACAGATGAATTTTTATATATTTCTTCAAGGATAAAATCCAGGGCATCACAAACCCCGGCCGGGATATTTTGCCCTTTTGCCATCCGGCTGAATCTTGCCCCGGCCCGGTCCAACATTTCCCGGTCAAAGGCAGGGGCTGCACTGACGATGCTCCTTTTAAGCCTGTCCGGGAAAATAGGCAGCCGCCCGGACAGGTGATCAATATTCTCCAGCCCGGCCTGAGAAATCAGGGCGCCCCTGGGAAAGACGGCATTGTTAAGGGGAATATTTCCGCAGGCAAAGGTTATGAGGGTGGAAGCAGAGATCTTCTTTTTCAGGGCCAAAAGAGAAAATATGAGCCGGCCCTGAAAGGTCTGGGGAAAATATTCCACCCCGAAATGGGATGCTGTCAGGACTACGGGATGGGCCTCCAGGTCCTGCACTGCCATTTTTGCAGCATCCTGCCCCAGCAGCGGTTCAATATACTGATATACCACCTCCAGCAAATCCTTCATAGGCTGATAGGAAGGGGTTCCTGCACCCGGGACAAGGGTTTCAAGATAGTCTGGCAGGCAAAGGTCCTCGTACTGCTCGATTATCCGGCCGACCTTTGGCAGGCCCTTGCAGGCAAGATTCAATAAGGCTTCGGGTGTCATGGGGCATCCAGGGAAGGCGGGTTATCCTTACGGGCCGTGAGGAAAAACACCAGAGTCAGGGCCAGGTAGCCGATCCCAAAGTATGCCAGGGCCAGGTGAAGGTCCTGTGCCATGAACAGGGCCCCGAAGAGAATGGGCCCGATGATCTGGCCGATTTTCTCAAACGAGGTAAAGATACTTAAGGATTTTCCAATGCCGAGGTTCCTGGTTTCCCTGAAGGTTAAAGCATAGGGCCGGGAAGCATCAAAACACATGGAAAGGCTTAACAAAAAGATAGCCCCGGCGGTAACGGCAAGCCCGCCGAAAAAATAATAGAGGATAAGGGCAAGGCTTCCCAGAGCCCCGCCGATGACCAGGTATTTTTTTTTGCTGCCCGAGGCATCCATGATCCTGCCTATAAAGGGGGCGATATAGATGAGGCATAGGCCGAACACCATATATACCCTGCCGATATTGGACTGGGACGTGCCGATCCGGTCCAGGTAAACCGGGAAAAAATAATTCACAAACCCCACCACGGCCGTGGCGCTGGGAATAATCCCAAAGAGCAGGAGCCCGAGGATGCTCCGGTTGAAGAAAAACGCCCGGATCTGCTCCATCCCGGTGGGTTCGCCGGCCTGGGACCCTGTCATGGGTTTTCGGCGCTTAAAGGAAGTTTCCATGAGAACCAGAATGCCCAGGATCACAAGAACAAGGATAGCGGCGGCAATGAGAAACACCGTCCTGTATCCGATTCTTTCCGCCAGCATGCCCCCCATGGCCCCGCCGCAGATGCTTCCGGCATAGACACCGGCAAAAAGCTGGGCCAGGCCCTGGGCCTGGTTTTTTTCATCACTGTGGACAATCACAAATCCCTGGACGGCCATGAGGGAAAATCCGTATCCCGCACCCACAATCCCCCTGGACAGGATGAACTGAAGGGCATTGGGTGCTGCCCAGGAATACAGCAAGCCGAGGAAGGCCAGCACAAGCCCCCAGAAAAACGGTTCATACCATCCCCTCCGGTCCATCCATACCCCGGCCGATAGGATGGCAAGGCCCGAAGCAAACATTTCCATGGAGATGGGCAGACCCATGACCATGGCCTTGGAAAATCCGAAAAGCGGTTCATAAATGGCTTCCATGTGCAGGGGAAGAAATGAAATGGATATATCAATACAAAACAGAAACAAAAAGGCTATGGGCCGGATGGCTTTATAATGAATTTTCCTTGCCGGGGAGGCGTCCCTTCTCCGATTGATGAACTGGAAGGCCAGGAGCAGCAGTTCCCCGAAAAACAGGATAGAGATGACAATGATGGTGGCCGAATCCAGGCCGGTTTCCAGGAGTTTCTTAAATAAGGCTTTTTTTAAAATCTGGGTGGAGATATAGCCTTCAATGCGGCCTTCCTTCATTAATTCAACCCGGATGGTATAGGCCGGGTCTTCCCCCTTGATCCCTGCCGCGCTGTCCAGGTCTCCGGCATCCGGGTTTAGGGCCATGTACAGGGGCATCCCGTCCACATCCAGGATGGCGATTTCCCCGAGTTCCGGAGAACCGGTGATGATCTTATTCAATTCCGCATCAATCCTGACCAGTTTGTGGATCTGGATATTCTTGCTCAGAAGGAATTCGATATCCTCCTTCAAAAGATGGATCAGGCTGCCGGCTTTCTGCCGGTTGATCTCAAGGTAATAGGTATTAAAAGAATAGGTATTGATGCCTGAAAAAACAATCTGGGCAAAACCGACCACCAGGAACACAATCATCTGAAGCTTAAATTTGGGGGAGTTGCCGTTCATTCCGGGCGAACCAAACCTGTCCGGCAGGATAAAATGGAAAATCAAGGCCAGAACAGCCATGCCACCGCATAAAATGGCTGAAATGAGGGCGATACTCTGATTTCTGACTTTTTTCAGAACGGATTTCACCTGGTCCTGGTTAAACATGATCATTGCGGTGGCCACCCATTCATCCTTAGTATTCCGGATAGAGATATGGGTCACATAGGTATCTTTGTATTTAATATAGGCAGGCGAAGAAGATACCGGATCAGAAGCATTTTTATAATCTATCTTGTCATAGACCGCCAGCCGGGTGCCGGCGAGATCCGGCCGGGTGCTGGAAAGAATCCGGCCATCGGGCAGGGCTATGGACACGGAAACCTCTTCGGTGATTGAGGTACTTAAATGAATGGCTGTCTCATCCCGGACATTTTTTTTGATTAAATTGCTTTTTGTGTCTTCCAGGATTTTTTCCATGCCGACAAAATTTTCAATGGATTTTCCAAACCCCAGGGGGCGCTCGATATTGCGTTTCAAATCCTTTCCAACTACGCTGTACTGGGAGGCAATGGATTCCACATAGAATTTTTCAAGGGAATTCAGGGTCAGAATGGCATTGAATCCCAGGGCCAGGATCAGAATGACCAGTGTATTAATAATGAGCTTTGATTTAAGGGATAAACGGTCCAAATTATATCTTCCGGTTGTAGTTCGGATACGGCCTCATGATTTTTGCGCTTTTCCTTTATCATCCCCGGTTATAATAAACCTCAAAAATATATAAAACCCAGGCATCTATTCCTCCCCGATATCACCAAGATTGAACAACTGCCGGGTGACGTTCAGATAAAGGGAATCATCTCTGTGGTCTCCGGTATTGCGCAAAAACCGGATGGGATCATGAATGGTCCTGCTGGCAATGGCCTGGGTCATGCGCTGAATGGCTTCGATATCTTCCTTTGTCAGATGTTTCATACCGGCAAGGGTTTTTTTGCATTCCATTTCCACAATGGATGTCATTTTATCGTTCAATGCCTTGATGGTCGGGACAATGGCAAGGCTCTCCAGCCATTTTTGAAATTTGAGTACGGCTTCATCGATGAGCCGTTCAGCCTTTACCGTTTCTTTTCCCCGCTGTTCAATATTGGATTCCACAATGTTTTTCAGATCATCAATATCATAGACATAGGCATTGGAAATGGAATTGATTTTAGGGTCAATATCCCTTGGGACTGCAATATCGATAAAAAACAAGGTCCTGTGATTCCGCTTTTTCATGGCCGGCCGGACCTGGTCATGTGTCAGGACATAGTCAGTGGCTCCGGTGGAGCTGATAATAATATCAGCATGAATCAGTGCATCTTCCCGTTCTTCAAATTTTACAGCCTTTCCGTTAAATTTTTCGGCCAGTGCCACTGCATTTTTAAACGTCCGGTTAGCCACCACAATCTCTTTGACTTTGTTGGATAACAGATGTTCCACCGCAAGCTCGGCCATTTCCCCTGCACCGAGCAGAAGGACGCTTTTCTCGGACAGATCGGTGAATATCTTATGGGCCAGTTCAATGGCAGCATAACTGATGGAAACGGCATTGTCGCCTATACCGGTTTCTCTTCTGACTTTTTTGGCAATACTAAAGGATTTGTGCATGAGCCGGTTCAGCAACACCCCTGAAGATCCATTCTCCACCGCAATTCGATAAGCCTGTTTGATCTGGCCCAGAATCTGGGGTTCACCCACCACCATTGAATCCAGACTTGATGCAACCCTGAATAAATGCCGGATCGCATTATCTCCCTCATGAATATACAAAGCGCTTTTAAATTGCGGGATATCAATGTCCTTATGTCTTGAAATAAATTCTATGATTTTCCCGGTCATATCTTTTTCAGTCTGGTTATCAGTCTCCGGGATAAAGACAATTTCGGTCCGGTTGCAGGTGGAGACCATAAGACCTTCCCTGATGCCCTGGTCCTTTTTTAAAAACTCAAGTGCGGCAAGGGTTTCCTCACCGGTAAAAGATAGTTTTTCCCTTAGTTCCACAGGAGCGGTTTTATGGTTCAATCCTATTAATATAATATCCGGCATTGTTCTTTCTTTATTTTGTAAAGGTGTCGTGATGTCCGCCAATGAGGATATTCACACCGATAAAGGTAAATATAATGATGAAAAAACCGATGATGGTCATGATGGCGGATTTTTGTCCGCGCCACCCGGAATAAAAACGAAGATGCAAAAGGGCGGCATATATCAGCCAGGTTCCAGCGGAAGCGACCTCCTTAGGGTCCCAGCTCCAGAATCTCCCCCAGATGACCTTTGCATAAATAAATCCTGTCACAAGCCCAATGGTCAAAAGGGCAAACCCTGTAGTGAGGCAGGTATATCCCACATCATCCAGAAAATCCAGCGAAGGCAGCCGTTTAAAAAAAAAGCCCGGGGTTTTGGTTTTAATGCCCTTTTCCTGGAGAAGGTATAAGATGCCTGTGCCGCAGGCAAGAGCCAGGGCAGCCTCGCCCATAAAAACCAGCAGAATATGGGAATAAAACCAGAATCCTTTAAAAATTTCATTTTTTTCAACCGGGGCCTCAGGAATCAACAGCACAATCCCCATGATAACCGACAAAAGGGCAGAGGCAAATACCCCTAGAATTTTAAGATCGGATTTATACTGAAAAAACAAGAACATGCAGCCCAGGGCAAAGGCTGAAACAGAAAAACTCTGGGACAGGTTCTGTATGGGAAAATACCGGTGAGACAAGGTATATACTGCCATACTAATGAAATGCAATAAAACGGCTGATGCAATCAGGAACAGCCCTGTTTTCTGATACAATTTTTTCTGGGTGAATAAAAACCCGGTATATCCTGCCATGCTTGAGAAATAGAGTAAAGTAGCAATCTTCAGCAGCACATCGGACATCTGAACACTCATCCATCCCCCCCTTTTAGGAAACCATTTCCTCATATGTATATCCGTTCCCAAAAATTTCCTTAAGGATCGAATTTACGGTTATTTCATCTCCTGTCCGGATGAGTTCAAGGATACCCCTTTCAATAAGGTTTGAGAATGCCTTTTTGTGTTCATCCGGTGCATGTCCGGCAGATAAAAGCTTTTTCCTGATATTTCCCATTAACCCTAATAACTGAGCATAGGCCGGATCAAAAAAAAATTCCAGGTCCTGCCTGATTTTTTTTGCCATGGCCGGGCTTGCCCCGGAAGTTGAAACCGCAACAACCAGGTCCCCTCTGTCCACAATGGATGGCAGGAGAAAATCGCTTTTATCCGGAGCATCCGCAACATTGCAAAGGATATGGGAATCAACCGCATCCTTTTTTATCTCCTGGTTCAGGTCAGAATGATTGGTTGCGGCAAAAACAAGAAACATCCCTTGTATATCCTTTTTTTCATATTTTTTTTCGACCAAAAAAATGGAGGTTCCTTTAATCCCCTCCGCTCCCTGTGAAAACGTCTCACTGATCACTTTGACACGGGCACCACATTTTTCAAGGATCATGGCCTTTCTGAGTCCTACCGGTCCTCCGCCGACCACCAGGCAGTTTGTATCTTTCACATCCAGAAAAATGGGATAATATCTCATTGTCTTCCTTTATTTAAACCCTTGTCTGCATAAGTGGATTAATATATATTGCCCTAGGATTTTTTTCAATATCAAACCCGATTATTTAGGAC
>Ga0156388_1098_pt1 | contig 11066 bp, 9 predicted proteins | sample RifOxyA3_FD_108032 | JGI IMG/M metagenome (GOLD analysis project Ga0156388, IMG submission 108032) | Desulfobacterales bacterium RIFOXYA12_FULL_46_15
GCCCATCAGGACACATGCCACGGCAACCATAATCAGTCCGAAGAACAAGGAACCGGATTGGGCTGTGATCAGGTTTAACGGAACAAAAGCCGAAACTAAATGTCCTAATGAATTGGAAACCTGCAAGACGGCACCGGAAAATTTGAACCCCATGCCGGTAAGGGTAATGACACCCAGGATAAATCCTACACAGGCGCAGGCTGCACCAATGGCCAAAGCGGCGCGTGCCCCGTTTTCAAGACTCCGGATCAGTTTGTCCGGTGTCAGGGTATTGGTGTCATCCAACCCGGAAATACCCAGATGCTTCATTAAAAGGGGGATATAGGAGCATATCACGGTCAGGATAATCCCCCAGAAGGCAGCGAGATAAGGCGTGAACTGCATTATCAGGAGTGTGACCATAACGGTCAGGGGAATCATGAGGTGCCAGGAACGCTTCATAGTCACTGAAAAGGAAGGGATTTCATCAGGGCTGAGACCCTCAAGCTTCAGTCTTTTGGCTTCCAGGTGAACCATCAGCAAAGCCGCCAGGTAATGGAAAAAAGCCGGGACAATAGCCACTAGAATGAGTTCATTATAAGGGATGCCCAGCATTTCTGACATGACAAAGGCAGAAGCGCCCATGATGGGGGGGGTAACCTGGCCGCCACAGGATGATGAGGCTTCCACAGCTCCTGCAAAACTTGAGGAAAACCCCCTTTTTTTCATCATCGGAATGGTAAATGCCCCGGTGGTAACCGTATTGGCGATGGGTGAGCCGGAAATCATGCCAAAAAAACCACTCGAAATAACTGATATCTTGGCTGGTCCGCCTACAAACCGTCCGGCCAGCATGGTGGCAAGGTCGATGAAAAGCTGGCCGAGCCCTGAAGCCTGGGCCAGAACACCGAACAGGACGAAATGGAACACATAGGTGGCTACGACACCGACCGCAACCCCGTAGATTCCTTCTGTTCCAAGATAAAGATGTTTGACAATACGGATGATGTCATATCCGCGATGGGCTAAAAGATCAGGCATATAAGGCCCGAGAAGCCCATAGAGAAGCGCCAGGGCACCAACGACAGGGAGGGTCTCCCCCATGGTCCGCCGGGTGGCTTCAGTAACTACGACAATGGCCAGAAGACCCATAATAAACTCAGCCGGTTTGGGGAAGCCGATATTTTCAATAAAAATACTTTTGAAAAATATAACCAGGTAAAGGGAAATCCCTGCACCGGCAAAGGCCAGGGGCCAGTCAAAAAAGGAGAGGCGATCGCCGAATCCCTTGAGTTTTTCAAGAGGAAGGGCTGTGATGGAGATCAACCCGATAACCCCGAAAAGGCTATAAAGCGCCCAGGGCGGGATTTGCCCGGCCAGCCGGTGGGTTAACTGCCAGGTCAGAAAAAAGTAAAGGGTGCAGAATCCGAAACCGAGGATCCAGGAAGATAATTTCCCTGAATTTCTGCGTCTTGGAAAAATAAGAAAGACCAGCCCCAGGACAAAGGACAGGTGTACTGTACGATGGGCGACTTCGTTCAGGAGCCCGAAGCCTGCGGTATAGACATGAAACAGGCTCAGACAGATACAGGCTGCCTTGGCGATAAAGGCTGTTATTCCGTCAAGATTCCGGAAATTGGATTCGGCATCATATTTTTTAATGATTGCCTCAATTTCCGACTCACTGATTTCGGGTGCTGTCTGGGTTGAAGCTGCTGTGTTTATTTCTAAAAGATTTTCATAGGACATGGTTTATTCTCTTTGATGAGGATTTGATTCATGTTGGGGATGTGAATTTTCAATTGAAATTTCCAGGGCCAGGTCTCCCCATTGATTTAAATCAATGGTCTTCTCCCCGAGGATCAGGCGGTTTTGATACGGATCCTGGACCCGTACCACGAGACGGTCGATCCTGCGTTGCATGCGGAGCATAAACTGGCCGTCCTGCCATTCCCATGCCAAGGCATCGGGTTCATGTTCCAGGGACGGAAGTCCTGCCTCATGGGTTTGAATGGTTTCTGCAACCTGTAAAATATGACCGGCCTCTATCCTGTAGTCATCCCGAACCTTTGTGAGTGAAACCGAATGAATAAATGAGAGGGAGAAATTTCTATCAGGCGGTATACAATAACGGCTTAAGACAGCCTGGGAAGAAAATTTTTGTATGATCAGTTCATGGCGGCATTGCTGAGCATGGGTTAAAGGGCCGCAGGCGGCGGTTAAAGCAAAGAAAACGGCAGCAGCGGCCCTGAATAACATGTTATTTAATAGTTCCTTTTTCTTTAAAATAGCGTTCCGCGCCTGGATGCAGGGGGATGGAAACCGATTCCAGAGCTGTCTGAAGACTGATCTGTTTTCCCATCACGTGGACCTTGCTCAGGGTTTCGGTGTTTTCATAAAGGGCTTTGGTCAACTGATAGGCCATTTCATTGTCAAGCTCAGCATGGGTGGCCCAGATGGCTCGTACGGCAATAGTGGCCACATCAGCAGTCTGACCTTTGTAAGTATTGGCAGGAAGCACGGCTCTGGCATAGTAAGGCGAGACAGCCTGCAGCTTTTCAATCCCCGGGCCTGCCAGGGGGATGATCTTGATGTCATGGGCATTGGACAGTTCGGTAATGGAAGCTGTGGGTGCGCCGGCCGTAATCAGGGTGGCATCTAAATTACCATCTTTTATTTTTTCCACAGCCTGTGCAAAAGAGGAAAAATCTTCTTTGACTTCTTCCCGTTTGATGCCGTGGGCTTCCAGAAGATCGCCCAGAAGCTGCCATTGTCCTGAGCCGGGCGCGCCGGAAGATACGGATTTGCCTTTGATATCCGAAAAGGAATTGATACTTGCCCCGGCCCGGACAACCAGTTGGACTGTTTCCGGATACAGTGAACCCAAAGCTCTCAGGTTGGCCATGGCTTTGCCGTCAAATTGTTTGATGCCTTTGAATCCGGCATCCAGGATATCTGCTGCAACAAAAGCGGATTCGATTTCCATTTTTCCCAGAAGAGTGGCATTGGCCACCGAGGCATTACTGGTTTCAGCCGTGGCAGACAGCTTTTTCCCGCCAATGGTGACGTTATTTGACAAAAGCTGGGCTAACATCCCGCCCAAAGGATAGTAAGTACCGCCGGTGCCGCCGGTGGCAATGGCGAAAAAGACCCGGTCAGCCGCTTGAACCGCGGGTGACGTAAAAGCCGCGAACAGCATTACGGCAACCATCCAGATAAACCTTTTTTTCATTTGAACCTCCTAAATTTAATGATTAAATGCTTATTTGCCCTTCCAGGAACATTACTGCCTGTCCGGATAAAAAGACACGTCCTTTCTTAAGGGAGCACCAAAGCACTCCCGTTCTATCGGATAACTGCCTGGCCAATAATTCGTTTTTAGCCAGTTTTGCCGCCCAGTACGGCACAAGGGTGCAATGGGCGGAACCGGTTACAGGATCTTCAGGCACTCCTGCCTTTGGATGAAAGAAACGGGAAACAAAATCGACATCTCCACCCTGGCTGGTAATGATTACGCCCTTTGAATCCAGCTCCATAAGCCTTTCCATTTTCGGTTCAATGGAAAGGATTTCTTCTTTTGTCTCAAAGACTGCCAGATGACTTCTTGCTAAAAGCACTTCAACGGGTTTCGCTCCCAGTCCTTCAATTAAGGCTTGCGGGGCCTTGCAGGGATGAGCCGGCCTGGATGGAAAATCCATGGTTATCTTTGATTCTTGTTTGGATACATACAGGGGGCCGCTGGCAGATTGAAACTCCACTTCGGTCATGCCTGGCCTGAGGACTTCAAAAATCACATGGGCTGCCGCCAGCGTGGGATGGCCGGCAAGATCCAATTCCATTTTCGGTGTAAACCAGCGTATGCCAAAGAAAGTCTCGCACTCCATTATAAAGGCTGTCTCGGACAGGTTGTTCTCTGCCGCGATATTCTGCATGACTCGATCTTCAGGCCAATTCTTAAGAACACAAATTGCCGCCGGATTGCCGCTGAATATATGGTCTGTAAAAGCATCAACCTGAAAAATGGGAATTTTCATTATAACCTCTCATGCTTTAGATAATTTGCATACCAATACCTGAATCAAAGATTCTTTTGATGGATCGATAAAATGATTCCGGTGTATATGCTCCGGTGACCTGGCTTTGAGCTGAGCTTTCTATCCTGATTACCCAATGCAGGCCATTACCTTCAATTTCCACCTCATGAGTCATGGTCGATACATTCGGATCTGATATAATGAATGAACAGGTCTTGTCAAATCCTATTCCGGCCAAGGCAATGGCAGCGTGTGAATTGACATTGCGGGGGAATCTGAAACAGGCTTCCCGGGTTGTTCCCTCAAAGACTATTCTTGCCTCGCCAGTGCCATTATCAGGAATATTCAAACTTTTTGGCGGTTTTCTGGTAGTGATTTTAACCGACTCAATCAGCTCTTTGCCATCCAAGATGCCGTCCAATCCTAAGATTGCCCCGTGTGGCAAATATGTCGGCTTGCCTGTTTGCCGGCTTCTTTCCTCTACTATCTTGAAAAACCCGGGGTCTGCGAGACTTGTCAAGGAACCTATCAGCAGCATGGCGTTATCAGGGATATCTGCCAATGCATTCTTCACCACCTCCGAATTTGCCACTTCAATCACCAGATCCAGATTACGGTTTTTTAATTGTGATACCCGCTTTAATCTCATATGTTCCGGCAGGTCTCCGGTCTTGGCCTGATCCGGCTCGACAATGGCGGTAATGCGAATGTTTTCATCACGACTCATGGCTTTATAAAGGTATTGCCCTATAAAACCAAAGCCAATTAGACCGATTTTCACCATCATTTCTCCTTAAATGAGCTTTTTGCATGCTTTAAATATGAATATATCGTAGGTTTTGATAGATTCAGCCTTTTTGCAACAATGGAAACGGAAGCCTTTTTGTTGAAATGACCTGTGACGTATAGCTTTTCGATTATCTTCATTTTTTCCTTTCTTGACAGGTTAAGAGGATTTATGGCAGCATCAACGATATGATGTTGAATTGTTTCCTCGATTTCACCATCGGTTGACTTTGGATGAAAATCTTCATTTCCATCAAAGTATGGGTTGGAAGTGGTGGACAAAATGGTGTCAAGCAGTATTCCAATACTTTCGAAGCCAGTGATGTTCAGGTTTAAGCACAATGAGCCCAAGAGTTCACCCTTTAAATTCCTGAATGCCAGGGAAGAGGATTTAAGCGAGATACCGCTGGGGCATTTATTCCGATAATTGAAAATTTTGTCCGGAATATTGCCTTTAATGCGCCTGTAACCGAGGTCAGTTGTTCGATCCCCGATTTTTCGGCCGGTTATCTGCCCATTGTATATAGCCAGGATAGAATTGTCCGGATACATCAGGTCATGCACGATCACCTCGAGAAAAGGGGAGAACATGCTGCCGAGCATCTCGGCAATATGTAAGAAATGTTCAAAAATCAATCGATTTTCTTGATTATGCCTTGTTAGCATAGAATTAAGTCATTCATTTGAAGTTAAATACCATGGTGATCCGATTGCAAATTTAACATTGTGTTAATTTTTTAACGTTTAATAAAATTATTGTCAAGGGAAAAAATTAAATAAGATCAGAAATTCCTGCTATCACGGGTGAATCTTTATGTGGCCGTCAAGGCCGGGCTGCCGGCAGATCCGGGTTGACTTTGCAGGCCATGGGAGCCCCTTTTCCAATGGTGGCAAAGCATTTCAGGCATTCATCACAGGGAATTATATCCTGATCATTTCCTTTCAGCATCTTTCCGGCAGACCCGGGGTCGCAGATCATCTGGCGGCCAACGGCAATCAGGTCAATGCCTTCATTTTTCACAGCATTGACGGCTGCATCACCCTTGCCGAATTTGCCCACTGCAATCACAGGAAGCCCAATTTCTTTTTTAAAGGCAGAGGTAAGGGCCGTGTTTGCGCCTGACGGCAGGTTTTTGGGCAGAGCCGAACTTCCGGCAAGACATGTCTTGCCATCCGCCTCTTTCCACCCGCCCTGGGCGATCAGGGTAACGTCAAATACATCCACACCTGCTTCTTTCAGCAATCTGCCCATGACAAGGGCGTCTTCAAGCGTCAATCCCCCCGGGATACGTTCTTCGGCATTAATCCGGAAAAAGAGGGGATAGTCAGGCCCAAGATGGTTACGCACCTCCCTTACAATTTCCAGGGCGAGCGTTGCTCTTTCTTTGGCATTTCCCCCATACCGGTCTTCCCGTTTATTAGTCAGGGGGGATAAAAACTGGCTGAGTAGATACAAATGGGCCCCGTGAATTTCAACACCGTCAAACCCGGCTTTTTGCGCCCGCCCGGCAGCCCTGGAAAAATCACGGATCAATTGTCCGATATCTTTTTCATCCATGATGACCGGCTCCACATCCGGCCGGAAAGCCACGCCTGAAGGTGAAAATCCATGCCTTTTACCCGTCACCGGAGGGCACCTCGGCCCTGCGTGGTTCAGTTGCACCACTGCAAGCGCTCCCTTATTTTTTATGGTCTTGACGAGTTTTGCCATGCCTGAAATCTGGGAGTCATCCCAGAGTCCGATGCTGCCGGGAACAATACGGCCGGTGGCCTGAACCGATGTGGCTTCCACAATGACAAGCCCCACATCCTTTGCCCTGTCCTTGTAAAAATCAAGGACATCTTGAGTGACCAGGCCTTTGGAAGATCCGTAACTGGTGGTGATCGGGGCAAGCACAAGCCTGTTTTTAAGGGTCCTGTTTTTTATTTTCAATTCACTGTTCAATATTGTCATCTGTCTATTTCCTCCTGAAATGATTTATCTATGTCTATCATATCCGGTTTTTTTTTCAAGTCATGCTTTTTTACAAGTTTTTTACAAGCTCTTTACACCGGCATGACATTTGGTTTTTCCGTTTCAGGTAGAATCCAATCATAAGCAGAACAGATCTTTTGTTGCAGTTTTGCATAAAAATGATTAATTCAAAAAAGAGAAGGAGAAAAATAATGACCGGATTAAAAACACCAAACCTGTTTAAAACTATGTGGATTGTTGCAGCTTTTTTGACGGCAATCCCGGCTGGTGCTGGAACGGCAGTTGCAGACCCGGCCAAAGTGATATGCAGGATAGAGGCGGAACGGGAGGCTTATTCTGCCGGTGATCCCCAGAATACCGTTTTGAAAATAACCCTTGATGCCCCGTCCGCACCCGCCCATGTCAGCCGTCCGCCGGTCAATGTTTCGCTGGTGCTGGACCGGTCCGGTTCCATGAACGGCACCAAGCTTGAACAGGCCAAGGCCGCAGCCATAGAAGCCTTGAGCCGCCTGGGGAAAAACGATGTCTTCAGCCTGGTGGTCTATGACGACAATGCCCATACCATTATCCCGGCCCAGCACCCTGAGGATGTCAACCATATCGCCGGTATCATCCGGCAGATCCGGACCGGCGGCAGTACGGCCCTGTTCAACGGCGTCAGCCTGGGCGCGGCTGAAATCAGGAAAAATATTGAAAAAGATTTTGTCCATCGCATTCTTCTTTTGTCCGACGGCATTGCCAATGTGGGCCCGAGTCAGCCGGAAGACTTAGGAAGGCTTGGGGCCGCCCTGCTCAAGGAAAAAATATCCGTATCCACCATGGGTGTGGGCATGGATTACAATGAAGACCTCATGACCCGCCTCTCCCAGAAAAGTGATGGAAATACCTATTTTGTGGAATCCGGAAATGATCTTCCGAGGATTTTTGCCTCAGAACTGGGGGATGTCCTCAATGTGGTGGCAAGACAGGTCAGGCTCCACATCACCCTCCAGGGTGATGTGGAGCCGGTGACTATTATCGGCAGGGAAGGCAGAATCAACGGCCGGAAAATCGAATTGTCCATGAACCAGCTTTACGGGGCCCAGCAGAAATATGCCCTGGTGGAGGTCAAACTGCCGAAATCCCTGCCCGGATCAAAAATGAAAATTGCCGAAGCAGAGGTTCACTATGAAAACCCTTTCAATAAGACCAGGGAAATTGCCCAGGGCATATCCTATGCATCTTTCACCAGCGACAAGGCCCTTGTTGAAAAATCCGCCAACCTGGGGGTTGTCAGGGAATATGAGCTGAACCTGAAAGCCCTGGCCCAGGAAAAAGCCATCCGGTTATCCGATGAAGGTAAACCCCTGGAAGCGGCACAAGAATTGAAGGAATCTGCCGTCAAGCTGGAAGCCCTGGGAAATAAATACCAGGATAAAGACCTCTTGAAGGAAGCCGAAGAAACGGCAAAGCAGGCTGAGCAAATGGAAGAAAAAGGCATGACCACCAAAGACAGGAAAGTCTTGAGGACCCAATCGTTTCAGATGAAAAATCAGCAGAAGTCTGAATAGGAAATTCAAACAAGAGACAGGGTTGACAGGGATCATAGCTGTGATAAGGAATCAGGGATGACAAACAAACGATCCATCATATTGTTCTGGGCGCTTTTCCTGGTTCCCACCCTGATCATGGCCGGGGCTGCGGCAAAACTCTTGTTTCATGAACAGGAAAGGATCAACCGTTCCGCCCTGACAGCCCTGACGCAGCGGGCTGAATCCATCGCAGAATCCATTCACCTGACCGTTGAAACGGTCAAGGACAACCTCATCCGGTCATTGGAGGGAATCCGGCCTGAAAAACCGGATCAGATCCTTCCGGACTGGGCTGAAAACAATCCCCTGGTCCGCAATGTTTTTATCTTCAAGGATAATCTTGTCTATCCGGTCCAGGGACCGGCATCCACGACAGAAGAAAGGCGCTTTATCACCCGGTATGATGCCCTTTTCTCCGGCAGGGTCCCGTTTAAGGCCATCCTGGAGGAAAAGGGCACCGGGCTGAAACAGGCTGATCTCCATCCCGCGTCGGAATATGAAACCAGGAACATATCCCGGAAACAATTGCTGACCCTGTCCAGATCCGCTCCGGAAGTCCGGGCTCCGGCAGAATCAAAAAGCGAAGCATTAATGCCGGATCAGCAGTTTGGACCAGAATCCGGCTGGCTGCCCTGGTTTTTTGAAAATCAACTGCACATCCTGATATGGGTGAAAGCCTCGTCATCCGGACCGGTATACGGGCTGGAGCTTGAACTCATGACCCTGATGTCGCGCCTGGTGGCGGGTTTCCCCGCAATGACGGACAACAATGCTTCCCTTGTGCTCATGGACGGCAGCAGCCAGCATTTTCACAGGTTTGGAACCATGAACCTGCCCGGCAAAGCAAAACCCGCTGCACAGATCGCCGTCTCCCCCTTGCTGCCCCACTGGCAGATGGCTGCCTTTATGGACCCCAAAGGCATGGGCCCGGGCAATGGGTTTTTGATCCTGTCCTTGATCCTGGTGGGGATTTTTATTGTTGCCATCTTTTCAGGAGGCCTGCTTCTCACCCGGATGACCCTCCGGAATATCAGGGATGCCGAGCAGAAAACCTCTTTTGTGTCTTCGGTGTCCCATGAGCTTAAAACACCTTTGACCAGCATCCGCATGTATGCCGAACTGCTCCTGTCCGGCCGGATCAGGGATGGGGCAAAAAAAGAAACCTATCTGTCCGTCATCATGACCGAAAGCGAGCGCCTGACCCGGCTGATTAACAATGTGCTGGATTTCGGCAGGCTGGAGCAGGGGAAAAAAACCTATCGCATCACCGGGTTTGACCTGGATACAGTCCTTTATCAGATCATTGATGCCCATAAAATACGGATAAAAGAAAAGGGCCTGGATATCATCATAACAGGGATAAGGGAAGGCGGCTGCCGCATCCATTCCGACCGGGATGCGCTGGAGCAGGTGATTTTGAACCTCATGGACAATGTCCTGAAATATGCGGATAAAGGCAGGTTCATAAAATTCATCCTTGGTAAAGAACCGGACGGCACTTTCCTGTTCAAGATCTGCGATGACGGCCCAGGCATCCCAGAGTCCCACAAGGAAATGATTTTTGAAAAATTCTACCGCATAGACAATTCCCTGACCGCGGCCCGGCCCGGATCAGGCCTGGGGCTCAGCATTGCCAGGAAAATCATGCGAGACCTTAAGGGAGATCTTTATTATGAACCCATGGAAAACACAGGGGCCTGTTTTACGGCAAGGATAAAAGATCATGAAACCCGTTAAAATACTGGTGGCTGAAGACGACCCGCATATCCGGATGGGTCTTGCAGATGCCCTTGAGAGCGAAGGATACCAGGTCCTGGCCGCTGAAGACGGCCATAAGGCTGAAAGCGTGTGGAAACAGGAAATGCCCGATCTTATTCTTCTCGATATCATGATGCCCGGAAAAAGCGGGTATGATCTGTGCCGGGATATCCGGGCAAAGGATGAAGCCATACCCATCATCATGCTGACAGCCAAAGGAGAGGAAATCGATAAGGTTGTGGGCCTGAAACTGGGGGCAGACGACTATATCACCAAACCCTTTGGCGTGCACGAACTCCTGGCCCGCATCGCTGCCGTACTCCGCCGGACCCGGGTTTCTCAAAAACATAAGACGGCCAACAGCGAAGCCCTGTTTTTCTTCGGCCCCTTTGGAATCAACCCCAGAACCTATAAACTCACCGGCAACGGCCGGACCCTGGATCTTACAGACCGGGAACTCAAACTCATCCGCTATTTTCACACCCACCCGGGCGAGGTCCTGAGCCGTGACAGCCTTTTAAACGCAGCCTGGGGCATGGATTACTACGGCACCACCCGGACCCTTGACCAGCACATTGCCCAGTTGAGAAAGAAAATCGAAAAAGACCCGGCCCGGCCGGAACTGATTGTTACGGTCCATGGGGTCGGGTACCGGTATGAACCCAAAGATTGAGCAGGAGTGAGTTTTGTCTATAGGTGATACGTGTAAAAGGCAGCCATCATTGATTTTATCATAAAAGCAAAGATCTCTTGCTATGCGACTGGTGGAGGAAAACAAGAGAGAAAATTTGAGGATGGCTCTTTATGCTTTAAATTTTCTGTGAACGGTTATAGGTACATCGACCGTTACTACGGCTTTAATCCATTTTCCGGAACTGAGCACATCTATGATGACAATAAGGATTTATGCGAAGGGAAAAAAGTTGTGGTGGTGGCCCATTCTCAAGGGAATCTATTTGCCAA
>Ga0156388_1097_pt1 | contig 11008 bp, 10 predicted proteins | sample RifOxyA3_FD_108032 | JGI IMG/M metagenome (GOLD analysis project Ga0156388, IMG submission 108032) | Desulfobacterales bacterium RIFOXYA12_FULL_46_15
AAAAAAAGGGGGCAGGGTACCGGTCAGCTTTCTCCAGAAGCAGTTGGCCAATGATAAGCCGGACCCTGCCGCTTCCCTGGAAAAGGAAAACACCCCAGTTTTTGACAAACCCTCGGCCACGATCCGGGAACGGAATGAAAAGTACCGGATGATTATCCGCAAGGCCATTGAGGTTTTCAGTAAAAACGGATACCACAAGACCAAGATCGCGGACATCACCAGCGCCCTGAAGATATCCACCGGGACTTTTTACATCTATTTCAGCAACAAAAGGGAACTCTTCATCGAGGTCATAGACGAGGTGTTCCGGACCATTGTGGGGGAGGCGGCTGTGGCCCTGAAAGAAGAAACAGATTTTCTGGAACGTATGCGGATCAGAGGGCATATTTTTTACAGTAATTACGCCAAGTACCAGGAACTCCTGACTCAACTGCGGGCGGAAATGACCAGGGAAAGTGTCTGGCCGGCGGAAAAAATCAAGGCGGTTTACCACGGTCTGACCCTGCCGGTGATCCGGGATATCCAGGCCGCCATCAATGCCGGCGTCATCAAACCTGTGGATCCGGACCTGACCGCGTATGCCCTGACCGGGCAAATCGAAATCATGTCCCTGCGCCTGTCCATGGACGATAAATACACGATCCATGATGTCGACAAATTCCTGATTGAGGGGTTTATAAGGCCGATGCTGGTTTGAGAGCTGTATCATAGACCGGATTACTGCAATCCTGAGTTCAGCCGGAATAAACTTCAGAAAACCGGCCACAAGGATTTCAAGCTATCCCCACACAAAGGTTTGTCACCACAGCCAGGGGCCCGCCCTTCTTAAACCCAAGTTCCTGCCGGGAATCGCCTCCCCGGTACCAGCCAATGCTGGTCAAATGGTCCAGTTTTTCAACAAACCTCATTACCCCCGTGAACGTGTACAAAATTTTATCTGTTAAAAATTAGGTATTCTTCTTATTGAAAATGTTGAATGGGTAACCCACTTTAAAACTACATTTGTTTGAAGAGATGGGAAAAGGCCCTTGAAACCATCTGGGGTTCATCATAACCGTTAAGGCGGATGACCTACCGGCCGGTCATGGACCGGCTGATTTTCAATATGGATGCCACATTCACAATGGTGCCCCGGTGAATTTTCCAGAATTTGTCCGGGTCCAGTTCATCTTCCAGATCTTTGATGGTTTTGCGGATCAGGGATTCATTTTTGGCAGTGATCACAAGGGTATATTTATCTTCAGCTTTGAACAATAAGACATCTTCAATCGGTGTATCCGGTAAGACAGCATGAACATCCTGGCGACTGCTTCTGTCAACAGTTCGTTTTCTTTGATACAAACTGCAGGACTCATAATATCCTGAGCTTTTTTAAGGCAAAGGGATTCTAAAACCGCATCAAGATTCCCTTTGCCGGATTCGGCCAATAGCCCGAGCCTTGCCGGCATTCCTCCTCTGTAAATCAAATCACCCTGGGAAATGATGCCGGCCGGATGATTATTTTTATCAATGACCGGAACACCCGTAAAGATTGAAGACAACAGCAGATAAACCACCTCGCTGATCAATGTGGTCATTAAAACGCTTTTAGGGTTCGGCGTCATGATGTCTTCGTCAATCATTCCTTCAAGCGTTGGAAGGATCATCTGTGCCTGAGCTGATGGCAAAATAATTTTAATTACGACGGGCATATTGAATGAAGCAATCAAAATACTCTGGGTGGCTATTTCCCCGTTTTCATAGCAGCCTTCCATGCATCGGGTAACCAAACATCTGGCCGCAATTTTCAAACCGGAGATATACTGAACCACTGCCTTATATACCGGATTGCCTCGACAGACGGCATCCTCACTGGTAAATATCCGGATCATGCTGTATTTAAACGGCATTGTTTATGACCTCTATTTAAATATAATAAATTGAACAGAGCAGTTATCACCGAATCACAAGCACAGGGCAGAGCGCATAGGACAAAACCCGTTTGGCCACCGAGCCTAACAGCCATTTCTGCAGAAGACTTTCCCCGCGATGCCCGATCACAATCATATCTGCGGATTCTTTAACGGCGCCGTGCACAATCTGCTCTGCAGGATGCCCTACCGCCACATCCAATCGGGTTTCGATACTCACAGCGTCTGCTTTTTTCTTTAAAGAATCGAAACGTGTTTTGTAATATTCTGTCGCATACTCTAAAACCGCCTGCATTTCAACGGCTACCGGCGGCTCTGGCGGACATGCAACCGATAGAACGATGATCTGAGCTGAATACTTCTGAGCAAGATCCAGAGCAAAATCAAACGCTTTTTCCGACTGTGCCGAACCATCATAAGCCACCATAATTTTTTATCCTTTTCATCATCATATTGATTATTACTGAATTTCAGGAAGACCTTTCTTTATCCTGCTTCGGCAAGAGATGACGGGGCAGGAAAAAGGCATTGGCAATCAGTGTCGGAATGACTGCACTGCCGGAGGTCAAGCCGGTGGACATCAGTAGATGTGGTGTACATTCCTTGTTTCCCGGGATTTTTGAAATACTTTGTAACAGGATATACGCAAGTGAATTTGGTTGCCATTTTGCCGAGCAAAAGTATCATGAAAACACCGGGTGCTGCGATTAACAAGGTCTTTATCGTGAATGGGGCAAAAATCAGGCCTAAAGCCAGAACAGTGCCCAAATCATTGATAAAGCAGGCCGCCAAAACCGTACTGCTGATCAGAGCACCGATAATCAACTGAGCAACTGTTCCCACCACAATTTCAGAAAGAGCGGTCGCAATTCGCAGCCAGATCGACAATAATGTTGCAATTAATGCAAGTCCCAGCCATAGCGTTGCAAGAAACCATGTCTCACTCATATTCCACCTTGATTTGAAAATCGTGTTAAACTTTATTGAGCCGGTAATCTTATCCCTGAAAATAAAAAAACTTCTACTCAGGAATTTATCCCTAAATAGAAGTCATCATTCCGAGTTCTTCGCTCAGACGATTTCGGCTGACCTCATAGCCTGTTCATTTCTCTATACGACATCGGATAGGGTGTCAAGCCGGATTTTTAAAGGTATGGGTATATTTTTCTTGCAGGCAGCAAACAAAAAGGCGTAGATTTCTAATCAGGCGTAAATCGTTATGAAAAAACAAAGGGAGGCTATCATGTATTCGTCTGAAGTGGACAGGATGACCTGTGTGGCAAAGGGGCCGGATCACGGACCGGCACCGATCCCCCAGGAAGGCAGGTGGACTCAGGTCAAAGAGGTCAGGGACATTTCCGGATTGACCCACGGCATAGGCTGGTGCGCCCCTCAACAGGGGGCCTGCAAATTGACCCTCAATGTAAAACAAGGGATAATTGAAGAAGCTTTGGTGGAAACCATCGGCTGTTCCGGCATGACCCATTCGGCAGCCATGGCCGCAGAGATACTGCCGGGGAAGACCATTCTTGAGGCCTTGAATACGGATCTGGTCTGCGATGCGATCAATACTGCCATGCGGGAATTGTTTCTGCAGATTGCCTATGGCCGGTCACAGACTGCCTTTTCCGAAGGCGGCCTGCCCATCGGTGCCGGGCTGGAGGATCTGGGCAAAGGCCTGTGCAGCCAGGTCGGAACCATGTACGGCACCCTCGCAAAAGGAGTCCGCTATCTGGAAATGGCAGAGGGGTATGTGACCCGGCTGGCCCTTGATACAAACAATGAGGTCATCGGTTATGAATTTGTCCATATCGGCAAGATGATGGAAATGATCCATAAAGGGATAACCGCTGATGAAGCGCTTAAAAAGGCGACCTCAGCCTATGGCCGGTTTAACGAAGCAGTCCGGACCATCAACCCGAGGCATGAATGAAAGGGAGGGATTATGGCACTCTTTGAAGGATATGAACGAAGAATAGAAAAAATTTCTGCTGTTTTGGCACAACACGGGATCCCTTCGCTGGAAACTGCCAGGAAAATGTGCGAAGACAAAGGTGTGGATGTTTACGGCATTGTCAGGGGAATTCAGCCGATCTGTTTTGAAAACGCATGCTGGGCCTATATTCTGGGTTCGGCCATAGCTTTGAAGAAGGGGGAAACAAAGGCTGTGGAGATTGCCCGCACCCTGGGCCTGGGTTTGCAGGCCTTCTGCATCCCCGGTTCTGTGGCTGAGGATCGCAAGGTGGGCCTGGGGCACGGGAATCTGGCCTCCATGCTCCTTTCGGAAGAAACCAATTGTTTTGCGTTTCTCGCCGGGCATGAATCCTTTGCCGCAGCAGAAGGGGCCATCGGCCTGGCAAGATCGGCCAACAAGGCCCGGACCAAACCGCTTCGGGTAATCCTGAACGGCCTTGGAAAGGATGCGGCCCAGATCATATCCAGGATCAATGGATTTACCTATGTCAAGACCAGTTTTAATTATCATGCCGGGACCTTGGCCATTGTCTCTGAGATTTCCTATTCAAATGGGGAAAGAGCCAAAGTACGCTGTTACGGAGCCGATGATGTCCGTGAAGGGGTAGCCATCAACCATTTTGAGCGCGTGGATGTTTCCATCACAGGCAACTCCACCAACCCCACCCGGTTTCAGCATCCCGTAGCCGGGACATACAAGAAAGAATGCCTGGAACAGGGGAAAAAATATTTCTCCGTGGCTTCAGGGGGCGGCACCGGCAGAACCCTGCATCCTGACAATATGGCGGCAGGACCCGCTTCCTACGGCATGACCGACACCTTGGGCCGGATGCATTCCGATGCCCAGTTTGCAGGGTCATCATCGGTTCCGGCCCATGTGGAAATGATGGGCTTTCTCGGGATGGGCAACAATCCCATGGTCGGGGCATCGGTTGCCGTTGCCGTGGCCCTGGCAGGAGACAGGAAATAGGGTAAAAAGCTTTCATCGGCCGGTATTATCAGGCAAAGCCGGTGCGGAGCAGCGAATCACGGCTGATCATGCCTTTGAACCGGCCATTGGTGTCTATTACAGGCAGCCGTTTAAGCTCTTTATCAATCATCAGGGCAATGGCCTCTTCTATCAGCATTTTTTCGCTTGCTGTGACAAGGGCAGTAGTCATGATCTCACCGGCCTTGGTTTCGGACAGACATTGTTGCAGGCTAGTCCGGCAGGGGTCCTGTTTGAAGGGAAGTGCAGCTCTGGAAAAAAGGTGCCAGATGCCTTCCTGCTCTGACTTGAAATAGCGCAGCAAATCACGGTCCGAGATCAATCCCAACAGTTTTCCCTTGGCATTGACAACCACCACCCGTTGAATATCATTGTCGTCAATGAGCCGGATTACTTCACTGAGAGGAGTTTCCGGCAAAACGGAATGGACATCCCGGCGCAGGATATCCCCCACATGTTTTAAATTTTTTACTTCAATTTTCCGTGCTTTAAAAGAATTCCAGTCCGGTGCCTCACGCATGATCGTCCGGAAAATATCTATCCGCGACAGCATACCGGTCAATTGTCCGCTCCCATCGATAACAGGCAGCCGTTTGATATTTTTAGCGAGCATCAGATCCACAGCCTCGGTCAACCGCCGGTCCTCATTGATCATGACTACCGGAGCCGTCATGATTTTATCGGCTTTCAGGCAGGGCAGTTGATCCAGGATTGCTTCCTGCCGGCCCTGATCAGACTCTGCCAGCAACCCCAGGCGTAAAGGAAGGCCTCCTTTTTTGATTAAATCCCCCTGGGTGATTATACCGACGGGCCGTTGCTTTTTGTCCAGCACAGGCAATCCGCTAAAGACTGAAGACAGCAGCAACCGGGCTGCATCACTCAACAGCGTATCGGCTGAAACGCTTTTTGGGCCTGACGTCATGACATCCCGGACCATAAGTTGTCTTGGGAAAAATGAGGTGCACGTTCGATGACTGAGGACATTTAAATCATGCAGGGCCACGATACCGTCCGTAACCATCTCATCCAGACCGTTCAGCACGGATTCGGTTTCTGCATCAGGAATGACAATATAGATCCGGACCGGCAGATTAAAGGACAGGATTTCCAGTCGTCCGGTGGCCCATTCGCCGTTCTCGTAACAGCCTGAAATTCCCTTTGTCACAATGCAGCGTGCGGCTATTTTCAAATCATGGACATATTGAAGGACAGCTTCCACAACCGGTTTTTTGCGAAAGCGCGCCTCCTCACTTGTAAAAATCTCGATGGCTTTGTAGCGTAACATCATTCCCCCTCTTTAAGGTGAATGTTTTATTTAAAATATGTGACCCTTCCAGAAAAAAAAAGCAAGAATATATTTAATTGCAGTAAAAACTATAATGACGGCCAGCATCCATTTGATGGCCCTGGCCGGGACAAATTTCTGACACCGCGCCCCAAGGTACATCCCTGCCATTCCACCGATACCAAAGAGAATTCCCAGCAGCCAATCCGGAGCCACTGAAAGGTCTGGATAAAAAGGAGCAATGGCTTGATAAAAGGCAACACCGGCAATTGATGTGACAAAGGTTCCCATCAGGGCAGCCCCTGCCACGATATAAACCGGCAGTCCGAAAAAAGTCACAAAAAACGGGGCAATAATAGAACCGCCGCCGATGCCATATATTCCTCCCACAATGCCCACAATTAAACTCAGGATAAAAATACCCCACAATGAAACATCAAACGATTCATCATAAAAGGTGAAACCCAGCCGCCTCAGATTGAAGTGAGTAACCGTTGCAGCCTGAAAAGGCCCTCCTCCGGAAGGTCCGGCTTTGAAGGGCTTTGGCCCCCGGCTCTTCACCATCTCCTGAAACCGTTTTTCGCTTTTGGTTTGCGTGTTATTGCCGGTGGTTTTTTTCAGCAAATCCCTTACCATTTTAATACCGATATAAAGCAGGACACCGGCGGCAAAAAGTTTAAAATGCTTTGGGCCCGGCAAACAGGTCACCCGCACGATAGCCCCGATAAAAACGCCGGGCAGTGTACCGACGATCACAACCCAGGTCAGGGGCCATACCATCCGCCCTTCGCGCCAGTAACGATATACCCCGCTCGGGATGGCCACGATGTTGAACACCTGGTTGGTGGCGCTGACCGACGGATTGGTGTACCCGAGAAACGACATTTGAAACGGAAGCAGCAGAAAAGCTCCGGAAACTCCTCCCATGGAAGTGAAAAACGAAACCACAAACGCTACTAACGGCGGAATCCAAAAGGCCACTTCAATTCCGGCAGTTGAAAAAAACATAAGCCTTCCTCCCATAAAAAAATATCTTTTTCTAAAAACACGAAAATAAATTCTTTAGTGAGAGTAATTCTGATAAAATCATGTGTCAAGGTATTTTACCTGGTACAAAGGAACCGGGTAAATTTTAAACACCTGCCGCCGGCAAGTGTTTACTTTCTACTCGTAAATTGCTATGCCTGTAAACTCTTGAAAAAAAGAAAGGGATAAATGTAACTCAGGAAAAGCTGGATTGTCTAAAAGCCGATGGGTGACCGGGAAAAGGAAGCAACAGATGAAATGTTGATGCAAAGGGCCGGAACCGGGGACAAACCCGCTTTTGAAACCCTGGTCCGCAGACATCAGCGCCCGGTCATCAATTTCATCTTCAAATTCCTGAAGGACCCCTCCGAGGCCGAAGACCTGGCCCAGGAAGTATTTTTAAGCATCTGGAAATCTGCATTGACCTACAGACCTGACGCCAAATTTACCACCTGGCCATACTGTTAAAAATCTACAATGGATTCTCCTACCGTGAAATCGCCGATATTATGAATTGTTCCGTTTCTGCCGTGGATTCCCTTCTGTTCCGGGCCAAACAGAATCTGCAAAAAAATTTGCATTGATCAGATCGGCTCCTATGGTTCTTGATGGCCTCTAAAGCAAATAGCCGCTGGGCTTTATCAGTCATATACCTGAGACGCATCAACTCTTCCCCGGAAATAAACTACCTGGGAATCGGGCATAGGGATCATCAAGCGTATCACCCGGGTATGGTGAATATCTGCCAGGCTTGTTCCCCGCTCTGGCTGGGGTCCGGCTTCTTCCGTACCGGTTCTGGCTTTCCCCTGATTCGCCCCTGTTCTGTATTTCAGGTATTAAAAGCGGATGAACATCATACCAGGGTTCTCCGTTCAGATAATTCATGATCAGGTTTGAATCCAGCAAACGGGCAAGGGAAGGCAGGTTTTTTTCACTGGCAATAGATGCCTTTTTAGTTTCATGAATTCTTGCCAGCCATTTTGCATCTTCATCCGCAATGGGAAGAAGTTCATTGGCAAGCTGCTGAATCACCCGTTGGATTGAAATCTCATCCAGCTCTGCATCAGGATTCGTCACCCTTGCCATGCGGAGGCTGACGACCGACTCCCTGACCAGACGGAAAAAATCTCTCAAATCTCCTCCTGACACCTCGGCAAACCGGATCAGGGTATCTTTGTGGATAATGGATTCCCAGCCCTTGAATCGCTTTTCAATCACCTTTACCATCAACTGCGTCCCTTTGGGACCGGGTATATTATCTGAGATTCTCACATGGATATTGGGCCACTGGGTAATGGGATGCCCTCCCAGGGTCCGGCCAAGGTTATGGGCCAGGGTGCTCAGGTAAGGCGGAACCGTATAGACAATATGCAGCCTGGGAAAAAACAGATTGGCTGCCTGGCCGGAAAACAATTCCACCACACTGCCATATACTTTTTCAGTTTCCTCGCCCACACCCCGGATCTGTTCCATGGAATCAACCAGCAGGACTACTTTTTTATCCTGGTCACGGCTTAGCTTTCTTATCTTTTCAACCAATTCATTGACAAACCCCCGGGCATCCTCCACCAATTTTGTCAAATGCCCCTCAAGGTCTGCCTGAACCTTTGATTTGAAATCCGGGTCTGTTTTCAGTTGAAACCCCAGTTTCGCTGTAGCAGGACCGCCTTTGACACTTAGATCGATCTTATCCAGTTTAACCTCAGTGGTTAAAAAAGAATGAAGCCGTTTCCAATATGAACCTGTCAACGGAGCCAGCTCTTTGATCTCTTTTTCAGCACTTCCTGCCAGGGCTGCCATAAGAGACAGGATAAAATCTGACAAAGCCAAAGGTTTTGTCATCAGCATATAATCCAGCATATCGACAAGAAAAACACGGCAGCCGCTCTCTTCCAGCTTTTTCTTAAGGCGTTTCAATTCCGTGCTCTTGCCGTTCCCCCGGAAACCGGTGAGCAGGTTGACGCTTTCCGATTCGGCCAGATCGATGCGGTTCCAAAGGGAAAGTATAGGATCCTTTTCCGGTGTTGATTCATGAATGGGCACGTAATAAGGATCATCCGGAGATAGCGGTAAAGCCCCCTTACCGCTTAGGGACCGATATAATTCTTTTATGGGGTCGTTTTTCGGCATATATAGTTTCCTAATGTTACACATCCATATTCTCAGGATTTTCATCCAAATCATTGTTAAATACTCTATCTGTTCAATTTTTTAAAGTCAGATCAAAAAAAATCCCGGTAAAAAAAAATAAATTTTATAAAAACAAAAAAACCGCAGGTTTTATCAGCCTCATTTGTTGATATAAATCGAAAGGAGAAAACAAAATTATGATGAAGATGCTACCGCTTTTTCTGATTGTGGGGTTGCTTTGCGGATGCACCTCAATACGCCCGACAGACCCATTCGCTTCGGTCAATGTGAGAGGAATTTCCTCCTTGGGGGTTGATGTGGTGCACAAGCCCCAAGGAATTCCCAAAGGACCTTTGACGCTGCAACAGGCCATCGAAACGGCCCTTGCCAACAACCCGGAGGTCGCAGCACGAGGATGGGACAGGTCTGCGGCACAGGCCAGGCAAGATCAGGCTTTTGGTGCACGGCTGCCCCAGGTTGGAATCGTGGCTGGCTATGCGCATACCCTTGATGAGCAGCGACTCATTTCTGCAAGCAAGGATGGGGAGTCCGGGCTTTTCAGCCGGGATACCATCTCAAGCGATCTTGTTGTTTCCATACCGCTTTACACAGGCGGGCGGCTGGTCAACCAGGTAAAGGCTGCAGATCTGCGCAGTCTCGCGGCTGAGCATCACCTGTCGCGCAGCAGGGAAGAGCTTATATTCAACGTCTCCAGCGTTTTCAACAGCATCCTCGCCCAGAAACACGTTATTGGATCACTGGAGTTTTCAAGAAAAACCCTGACAGAACACGTCAGCCGGATTGACGCCCTCATAGCGGCGCAGAAAGCCGCCAAAGTGGATCGTATGCGCACAGAGGTGCGCCTGGCGGATGTTGAGCAGCAGTTGGTCAGGGAGAAAAATTTGCAGTCGATTCAACATCGTGCTCTCTCCAATCTCCTTGGTTTAAGAAATTTTAAAGAAATATCCTTCCAAGGGGAGCTGGAGATGCAGGAAACAATGGTGCTTCCGGAGCTGGAGGCAGCGCTTTCGACGGCATGGGAAGGCCGGGGCGACTATCTGGCCGCCCGTTCTTCCCTGGAGGCCCAGGCCAAAAACGTGGATGCTGCCAAGTCCGGACATCTGCCGGCACTATCCGTGCAAGGCGCTTACGGCGGGCGCTGGGCAGCCGGACCGGCGACAGGGACGGGCCATGGGCAGGAAGACACCGGTCGCATCGGGCTGGTCCTGGAAGTGCCGATTTTCAAAGGTGGCCAGGTGGACGCAGACATTCGAAAGCAGAGGGCGGATCTTGCAGCCGCACAGGAGCGTCTTCGTTTGCTGGATCTCCAGGTGCGGCTTGAAGTCGAGACCGCTCTGCTGAATGTGGAATCCTCTGGTGAACGGGCGGCCGCGATTCGAAAATCCATTGCCCAGGCCAAGGAAAGCCTGCGCATAGAGCAGCAGAAATACAATCTCGGCAAGGGGGCCATCGTGGATGTGCTTGATGCCCAAGCCGCCCTGCTCGATTCTGAAACTACCTACTACCGGGTTCTGGCTGAATGCCATACAGCGGTTGCACAACTGAAATCAGCGATGGGGGCAGAATGAGAAAAAAAAATATCTTTATCACGACTTTGATCATCGGAGCACTCTTGGCAGCCGGGATCATATTCTTTCATGGAGTTCCTTTGGGAAAAACTTCTGAAAAAACTGA
>Ga0156388_1102_pt1 | contig 10985 bp, 10 predicted proteins | sample RifOxyA3_FD_108032 | JGI IMG/M metagenome (GOLD analysis project Ga0156388, IMG submission 108032) | Desulfobacterales bacterium RIFOXYA12_FULL_46_15
AAACCCGCCTTCACTAAACATTCCTTTCAAGGCGGCGATCTCTCCCTCCATCCGGCTGAACCGTCCTGCTCTTTCCAGAACAAGATCTAACTGACCCGGTACAAAGGGTTTGGGAAGATAATCAAAAGCTCCCATTTTCACGGCCTTTACCGCCGTTTCTATTGTGGCATGGGCCGTAATCATCAGCACCTGGGTTTTAATCTTGCTTTCAACAATTTTTTTAAGGACTTCCAGCCCGTTCCGATCCGGCAGTTTTAAATCCAGAAGAACCAGATCCGGCAGTTCCTCATAAAAGCGATGAAGCCCTTTTTCCGCAGAACCGGCTGTGAAAACCTCAAATTCCTTATCTTCCAGATACATTTCAAGCGTGGTTAAAATATTGGAATCATCATCAATAATCAGGGCTTTGTTCATCTTCAGCCTCCTTTTTAGCCGGTATCCAGAAAATAAAAGAGGTTCCTTTTCCCATTTCACTCTGAACTTTAATATCACCGCCGTGCTGCTCAATGACATCCTTGACAATGGCCAGGCCCAATCCGATCGTACCGCTTTTTCCACGCTCGGAAAACTGGGTGAATCGATCAAAAATATGCGGCAGGACCTTTGGATCAATCCCGTCCCCGGTGTCGGAACACTGGAAATAATACCGGGACTCTTTCTGATGGACTTTCAATGTGATTTTCCCTCCCCGTCCAGTATAGCGCAGGGCATTTCCCACAAGATTGGTGATCACCCAGGGAAACCGGAATGAATCAATGGTCATCCGGGGAAGGGCCTTAGAAATGTCCGGTTCAATGACAATTCCCTTTTTTTCAGCCTGCTTGTATAACGGAGCAAGGCATTCTTTTATGACCATGGCAATATCCAGGGTTTCTTTGGGTCTGGGGAGAGCCATGGCTTCAAGACGGGAAATATCAACCAGTTCGTTGATCAATGCCGTCAAGCGCATACAGTCATCATAGGCTGTGGCATAAAGTTTCTTTTTTTTCTCTTCGCTGAGTGTGTCCCCGCGGTTATAAAGCATTCCGATGGCCATACCGAGAGAGGTCATGGGCGTTTTGAGCTGATGCGAGATATCGGCTATAAAGGTTCCTTTTGCTTCCTCGTTGCGGCGGACTTTTTCCTTTTCAGCCAGGATAATATCATCCCGATGGGTATCATATTTTTCCAGGCGGCTGAACAACCGGTTAAAAGACTCTGCCAGAAGACCGATCTCATCCTTGCTTTTTAAGCTGATCCTCGGATAGATCCCGCTGCCTTCCCTTGTATTTGAAAGCTCCCGGGCAAGTTCCATGAGCGGCATGGCCACCCGGTAAGATAAAAAATAGCTCAGCACCAAAATAGCCGTAATGATCACCCCAAAAAGAATGGCCGCATTCCTCTGGGCCCGGTCCGACAATGTCCGCGTCTGTTTTTCCGCAGTTTCCATGGCCTCTTCATTAATGGCAACCAGATCATCCGTCAGTACAATCATCTCAGCGGTCAATCTCAAAAAATCGGAAAAGGGATTGCTGTACAGGAAATCGGAAAAGGTCTGCTTTAATGAAAAAATGACTGTCTCATAGGAACGGTATCGATCCAGGAGTTTTTCGATCTGTTCGGCCTCTCCTGTTTCAGTGATGTTTTTTTTACACACCGTGAGATTGAAAGACAGGTTTTCCAGTATATTGAAAGGGATGACAAGGGTTTTAGGCTGTTTAGATACCTGTTCCAGAAGCAAGTTCCGTATCTCTTCCAATGCTTTCCGTACTTCCTGAGCAGCCCGGATGCTTTTATAATTTTTCGACAGGATCTGTTCGGCACTGTCACCCAGATCACCCAGGTATTGACTATTGAGAAATGCGGCATATAAAAGGGCAACCGTCGGCAACAGGCTGACCAGGAATATCTTTAACCGTATGGATTGGTGAAAAAATGCCTGGCCTTTTGAACCTTCCTCTACAGTACTCATAAACAATACCGCCTCTGTTTTTTGCCTGCCCCTCTTGTATCATAAGAACCGCAGGTTTCACAACATACAATAATCTAAAGGCAAATCCATTGCTTCAACCCTGTTTCCACATTTTTAATACGAGTCGCGATTTTAAATCCTTCCGAATCAGAATGGTCGCATAATCGCAACTTCCAGGTTCAGCTTAAAAATTTCATCATGAAATAAGTCTATAAAATAATTAATGATTTTAAAAATCTGAAAAAAATGTTTTTCTGGTACACATTATGCTGTTTCGATCTGGAATTTGATAAACCCCATGAATCATCAGAAGATTTAAAAAAACCTCTAAATGAAAGGAAATCTTCATGGCAGAAGCCGTCATCAAGCTTGGCAATAAGAAACGGAAAAATATTTTTTTAAACAAGGTAAAAGAACTGCTGCCCGAAGGCGGTAACCTGAACGCATGTCTGACCTGCGGTGCGTGCGCATCCGGATGCCCGGCAACAGGACTTGCAAACATGGACCCCAGAAAATTTCTTAGAATGGCAGCACTGGGAATGGATGAGGAAATCATCAAATCCGACTGGCCCTGGATGTGTACCATGTGCCAGCGCTGTATTTATGTATGTCCCATGAAAATAGACATCCCCCAGCTTATTTTCAATGCAAGGGCTCTTCGTCCCAGGGAAGAAAGACCCAAGGGCATCCTTGCGTCCTGCGACATGGCACTCAGAAATGAGAGCACCAGCGCCATGGGCGCATCCCCTGAAGATTTTGAATTTGTTGTCCAGGATATATTGGAAGAATACCGGGAATCCCAGCCGGAATTTGCCGATATGGAAGCTCCCATTGACAAGGAAGGGGCAGAGTTCTTTTTAAACCAGAATTCCAGGGAACCGGTGACCGAGCCCGATGAACTCATCCCCCTATGGAAAATCCTTCACCTGGCAGGGGTGAACTGGACTTACGGCAGCCGGGGATGGGCCGGGGAAAATTACTGCATGTTTCTTGCGGACAATGATTCCTGGAAACATATCACCGGAATAACCGTGGACCAGGCCAACAAGCTCGGCTGTAAAACCTTTCTCAATACCGAGTGAGGCCACGTAACATTCTCAGTCCGGGCCGGACTGAAAAAATTCAATCTTGAACATCAATTTGAAGTCAAAAATATTTATGAATATTATGCAAAATGGATCAGGGAAGGGAAATTAAAGGTCAATTCCGACTGGAACAAAGACCTTAAAATCAAATTCACGGTCCAGGACCCCTGCCAGATTGTCAGAAAAAGCTATGGTGACCCCATTGCTGAAGATTTAAGATTTGTTGTCAAATCCATTGTAGGGGAAGAAAATTTTATAGACATGCAACCCAACCGGTCCAACAATTACTGTTGTGGCGGCGGCGGCGGCTTCCTGCAATCCGGGTTCAAAGACCAGCGTCTTGAATACGGAAAAATTAAAGATGCCCAGATCAAAGCCACTGGAGCTGATTACTGCATTGCAGGCTGTCACAACTGCCATGCCCAGATCCACGAACTCAGCGAGCATTATGGGGGGAATTACCCGGTAGTGCATCTGTGGACATTGATCTGCCTGTCATTGGGAATATTGGGGCCCAATGAACGGGAATACCTGGGAGATGACTTGAAAGAGGTCAACGTCTTCCATCCGGAAACCGCCCAGTAAGCTCCATAAAAAGGCCGGGGGATGCCTCATCCTCCGGCCGATCCCAATCTCCTGAAAGCCGCCGGATAGTATGTAAAATGTTGATCCTGATTGATTCAAATTTTTTTACTTTCGAATTTAGCCCTGATACGAAATCGTTGATAACTGGTATCGAATTTAAAGACTTCTTACGTATCATGAATTTCAAGAATGGTATGCGGTTAGATGCCAAAATGACAAAGAATATGCGGACAACCGATTAATTTCTCGTTGAACTATCGTTCCTCACAAGGAGAGAATTTGTTAGAATCTAAATATTGTTCCTGCTCATTTTCAATTTTTCTGTTAATATCTTTGTTGCTAATGTTCGTTGTAAAAACAAAAAATAATTTAAAAAACAAAATAGTAAATTGAGTTCAACAACCGGCTTCACCCGGACCGGCGGGGCGCCGGAGGTTAATATCATATTATGATAATTAAAATGGAAGCAGAATTCACAGCAATAATAGAAGCCTCTCCAGAGGGGGACTATTAGGCCATCTGCCCTGAGATTCCCGGCACCAATGGGCAGGGAGAAACCATTGAGGAGACCAAGAACAGTTTGCGCGAGGCTATTGAATTGATTTTTGAGGACCAAAAGGCAGATATCCTGCGCAGCCTACCGGCTGATGCCATTCAAAACACAACGCGTAATCACTGACTATACCGGCAAAATGGCGGCTTCCGAAAAAACATGTTGCATGTACCAAATATTGTACGTTATAATTCACAATATATTTTATTAAATGAGGCGCAACATCATGCAAAGATTAAAAATAAGTCAGGATATCAAACCTCTATCCGAAGTCAGAACCGGGATTGCAACCTTTATTAAGCAGGTCCATGATACAAAGAGGCCTGTCATTATCACCCAGCATGGGAAAAGCGTTGCGGTTCTCTTAGATGTTCATGAATATGAAGCGATGCAGGAGAAACTTGAGCTTTTAACAGACGTTCAGCTATCCCTTAACCAAATTAAAAACGGAGAAGGGATAAATCATGAGGATGCAAAAGCCAAGGTGATGAAAAGAATCCAAAAATGAAAATAATATGGTCGCCGTTAGCCATCGACAGAGCTTCGGAAATCATTGACTATATTTCCCAAGATAAACCATCTGCAGCAGAAAAATGGATTGACACCTTATTTTCAAAGGTTGAGCAGCTTAAATCTTTTCCAGAAACCGGAAGGATTGTTCCTGAGATAAGAAACGAGCAATTTAGAGAAATAATTTATGGAAATTACCGCATCATCTATCGTATCGAAAAAAAACAAATATCCATTCTCACAATTCGACATGGCATGCAAATATTACCAATAAAAGAAATTTTGGCATAACATCAGGTTCAACAGGCCTTCAGCCCGACTTCCAATAAAAATCAGGTTGAACAAAAGAGACAGTCCTAAAAAAACTTCCCGGGATGATCCACATCCGCAAAACATTTCTATTGGAAAAGGATAAAAAAGGTTATATTCTCACGGGGCTGACACGGGTTGCAAAACCCGGAAGCCGGCTGGTTCGATTCTGAACTATGGATTTTTCGGATATCGATAATTGGGAATGGATAAAGAGGGACTTTGATGAAAAAGGTTTTGCTGGCCTTGATGATAATTCTGTTTGGCACCAGCGCTGTTTTCTGTGATCCGTTCGAAGACGCCTTAAAAGGTGCGGGAGAGGGAGATGCCGCGGCCCAGTACAATCTTGGATTGATGTATTCCCTGGGTTCCGAGGTCGGGCAGGATTATAAAGAGGCGTTTTTCTGGTTTGAAAAAGCCGCGGCCCAGGGAAAGGTCGATGCCCAATATAATCTTGGATTGATGTATGACCAGGGCAAGGGCGTGCCCCAGGATTATCAGCAGGCTGCGAACTGGTATGAAAAAGCGGCCCGGCAGGGGTTTGACAAGGCTCAGGTCAATCTTGGCACCATGTATATTGAGAATCAGGGGGTTCCCCGGGATTATCAACAGGCCGTAAACTGGTTTGAAAAAGCGGCGGAACAGGGAAATGCCTATGCTCAATATAATCTTGGAATGATGTACGGCCAAGGCAAAGGGGTTGCGCCGGATTTAAAACAGGCCTATGCCTGGTTGAGTTTAACCGCAGCACAGGAATACGAAAAGACAAGTGAGCTGAAAGATATAATTGCCGGGAAACTCACTCCTCAGCAACTGACGGAAGCCCAAGCACTTGCGGCAAAGAAGCAGTATCAAATAGATCATCCCTCTGAATCCCAGAAACCGGAGGTAACAGAACCTCAGAAACCGACGGTTTCAGAATCAAAAAAGAAGGCTTCTTCCAAACCTAAAAAGCAGACGGCCTCCAAATCCAAGAAGAAGACCTCTTCCAAATCTCAGAAGAAGATCCCGGCCAAAAAGAAATAGAAAGGCGGTCAATCATTTGGGTACCGACTTTTTACCGAGAGGTGCAAAACACACCCCTGCCAGCCGGAAATGGGCAAACCCGAAGGGGATGCCGATAATGGTCAGGCAGAGGCTGACACCGGCAATAATATGGGAGACGGCCAGCCAGATGCCGGCCAGAACAATCCATAAAAAATTGGCAAGGCTTGTGCCGATGATTCTTTCTTCTCCCAGGGCCCGGGCATCCACCAGTTCCTTTCCAAAGGGGAAGGCGGCAAAGCCTGCAATTCTGAAAGCGGCAAACCCGAAGGGGATGCCGACGACCGTAACAAAGAGCAGGCTGCCCAGCACCACCCACAGCACCCAGGCAAAAAAACCGCCGCCGAAAACAAACCAGAGAATATTCAGGATCAAGGCCATTTTGTTCTCCTCTTTAATTGATTGACCTCATTTATATGCCGGTTTCAACCCGGACTGCAAGTCAATCTTTGAATAAATGAGGAAAAAGTTTCCTTATCCGAAAATAGCCCAGAACCTTGTATAACCCTTTTTAAATAGGGCATCCATCATATGCTTTTAATATATTTCAAAGTTTTGAACCGGTTGCTTGAATAAAAAAGTTGACAAATAGTAAACAAATATTTTATTGCTTTCTCATTCTGATGTTGATTTTGATGCGGGCTGAATCACCCGCTGCTAAACTCTGCTTCCGGCTGTTTGTTTATCCCTGATCAAGGAGGATTATGCTGAACACTGAAGTCAAAACCGAACTTATTCAAATTGTCGGTGCGGCCGGGTATCTGGACCGGCCCGAAGAACTGGCCTGCTATTCCTATGATGCCTTTGTGGAAGAAGCCCTTCCCGACGCCGTGATCTTTCCCAAGACAACGGACGAAGTATCAAAAATCCTTAAAACCGCAGGCCGGTATAAAATCCCGGTTACGGGCCGCGGCGCCGGAACCAGCGTCTGCGGGGCTCCTATCCCTGTCAGGCACGGGATTGTACTCTGCTTTTCCAAAATGGACAAAATCATTGAAGTCAATACCAGGGACCGGTATATCATTGTCCAGCCGGGTGTGGTCAATGCCGATATCCAGAAGGCCCTTTCCCCTTTCGGCTTTTTCTACCCGCCCGACCCGGGTTCCATGAATTCTTCCACCATCGGTGGCAATATTGCCCAGAATGCAGGCGGCCCAAGATGTCTTAAATACGGGGTGACCGTGGATTATGTTTTGGGTCTTGAAGTTGTTCTTGCCTCAGGAGACATTATCCGGTTCGGCAGCAAAAATATCAAGGATGTCACAGGGTACAAACTGTCTTCACTTTTCTGCGGTTCGGAAGGGACCCTGGGCATCATAACGGAAGCCATTTTAAAGGTTCTGCCAAAACCTGAAGCAGTTAAAACCCTGATGGTGACTTTTGATGATCTTGACAACACTGCCAGGGCCGTCACCGATATCATCGGGTCCGGCATTCTGCCTGCCGCCATGGAACTTATGGACCAATTGACCCTTAACGCCATTGAAGACAGTGCTAACTTAGGGCTTGACAGAAATGCCCAGGGAGCTCTTCTCATTGAAATTGACGGGGTAAAAGAAGCCTGTGACAAGGAAATGAAAAAAATAATTGAAAAACTTAAGGAAAACGGCGCCGTTCACATCCAGGAAGCCGGTTCCGACATTGAGCGGGACAAACTCTGGACCGCAAGACGGTCTGCCTATGGTGTCTTTGCAAAGCTGGCCCCGGATATTGTTTCAGAGGATGTGACCGTACCCGTCAGCAAAGTGCCTGAGATGATCCGCAGGATTATCGAGATCACGGAGCGGTATGGGCTCAGGGTCGGGGTTCTGGCCCATGCCGGGGACGGTAATATGCATCCCATGATACCGGCCGATAAAGGGAATATTGAGGAATGGCAACGGGTTGAAAAGGCTTTTTCAGAAATTTTCAAGGCAGCAGCCGATCTTGACGGCACCCTGTCCGGCGAACATGGGATCGGGCTTGCCAAATCAGCCTATCTTCCCCTTGTGATGAACCAGAGCACCATCAATTTTATGAAAAAAATCAAACACGCCATTGACCCGGACGGTATTTTAAATCCCGGAAAATTTGTATGAAAGAAAAAAAACTTCAAAATTGCGGAAAATGCGGGCTTTGTCTGAATGCCTGCCCGGTTTACAAAATCCTGAAAGAAGAACAGGTCTCTCCAAGGGCAAAACTCCATCTGATCAAAGCGCATGATCAGAATACGATTGCTTCGTCTGCTTTTTTAAAGGAAATCATATCCAAATGTCTCATGTGTGGATCATGCTCGGCTGTTTGCCCATCCGGCATCGACCATTATTCAAAATTCATGGAAATGAGAAGAAAAATGGGGGAAGCTCATGGAGAAGCCCCGGCCATAAAAAGCCTGATTTATCTCCTGGCCCGGGAATACCGGACAGGGTTTGGGGCCGGGCTTGCCAGAACCGGCCAGAAACTTGTCCCGGCCGGTCTTGCTAAAAAATTCAAACTCGGCAATATCCCTATAAAAAATTTTCCTGAATTAAATCCTGTCCCGTTCCGGAAAGCCCATGATGAGGTTATTTTCCCAAAAGGCAAACCAGCCGGAAGAGTGATCTATTTTACCGGGTGTGCCACAAACTACCTGTATGAAGATACCGGGGATGCGGTTATCGGGATCTTAACCCATATGGGATATGAAGTCGTCATCCCCAAAACCCAGACCTGCTGTTCCATCCCCCTGCTCTTCCATGGGGCAAAAGACCGGGCCATGGAGAATATCACCGCCAATATCAAGGCTTTACGGGACATTGAGGCAGAAGCCGTTCTCGTGGATTGTTCCACCTGCGGAGAGGCCTTAAAGAATGAATATCCCCGTCTCTTTGAGCCCCATGATGAACACCTTGTGGCTGCACAGGACATTGCCCTGCGGGTGACCGATATCATTTCCTTCATCAACCTGCATTTTGACCTTCTTCAATTTGATCCTGATATCACTGGAAAAATACCGGTCACCTATCATGCGCCCTGCCATACAAGGAATACATTTTCGTCCCATTTAACTGTTGAAAAAATTCTTCAGGCAATGCCTTCCGTGGATTACAGGCAAACACCGGATAGTGACCAGTGCTGCGGCGGCGGCGGGACATTTTTTTATGAATACCCTGAAGTTTCAAAAAAAATGGTTGACAAAAAAATCGAATCTGCAAAAGCTGTCGAGGTATCCCATTGGCTCACGGATTGCCCGGTCTGCAGAATGAATCTTGCCGGGAATACGGAAAAAAAGGACGGTCTCACGGTTCTGCACCCTGTGACCCTAATTCATGCAGCTTTGAAACAGATATGAAAATCAAACTTGAAAAAGGTCAGACAACCCTCAACATCACCCTGCCGGATGAGAAATTATGCGACATCATCATCGGCAGGAGAGTTCCGGCCATCAGCCATGACGATATCAGGACCGTCATTTCAAAAAAAATCAGAGCCCATAGCCCTGAAGACATCAAGGATAAGCAGGTTGCTCTTATCATCCCGGATAACACAAGGCTCTGGGCCAGGGGGGATATCTTTGTCCCTGAAATCATCAAAACCCTGTTTGATCTCGGGGTTTCAAGGGAAAATATCAAGATCATCATTGCCACAGGCACCCATGACGATATGGCAAAAGATCAATTCTCCTCCCTTGCCGGGACCTTCTGTGCCCAGCGCATCGATATTCTCAATGCAGCCAATAAAAATCAGGACCGGCTTGTGTACATGGGTGAAACCTTTAAAAAAACCCCTGTCTTTATTACCAGGGAAGCGGTGGAAGCCGGCCATATCATTATTTTCGGCGGTATTCTGCATCATTTGATCGCCGGATTCGGCGGCGGCAGGAAATATATCATACCCGGAATCGCCGGGTATGACACCATCCAGAAAAACCATTCCCTTGCCATCAGAAAAGACGGAACCCCCCATCCCCTGGCCCGTCAGGCAAAACTCTGGGGAAACCCTATCAATGAGGATTTAAATGATGGCGCAGCCCTTTTTTTAGAGAATAAAACTTGTACCTATGTGGCAGTTGCAGCCAGCGGAACCGGTGATATTTTTTATGCAGATGCAGGCCCCTTGCATGAGACCTTTATAAAAGGATGTAAAAAACTGGATGAGGTCTGTTGCATCCGCGTTCCTAAAAAGGGGGATTTTGTGATATTTTCTACCGGCGGCCACAGGGCTGACGGTCAGCTTTACCAGTCTACCAAAGCTTTGTTCAATGCAGTTCATATTGTAAAGGAAGGCGGAGACATCCTCTTTGTTGCAGGGTGTTCCGAGGGGGCGGGCAATGAAACCTTTTCATCCGTTCTTAAAAATTATAAGGATAACCCTGAAAAACTTGGGCTGGAGCTTGCCGTAAAATTTAATATGGCTGCTTATGTGGCCTTCCGTGTACTTGATATCCTGAAGCGCTTCAATGTCACCCTGATATCCGATTTGTCCCAATCCGAAACAGAGGCCTTAGGATTTCATTATATTGATCATGTGGATCATTATATCCAAAACCTGAAAGGAAAAGGATATGTAATTCCGTTTGCCGAAAACATACTGCCGGTTGTACAAGGGTAGGCTATCTTTTCGGCTGATGGACCCGGACATATGAAAAAAGGAATTATTTAATTCATCATCCCTTAAAAGGAGGAACCATGGAAAGACGGACATTTTTAAAAAAAGCAGGTATTGGAACAGCAACAGCCGCAGCCGCACTGGCAGTCGGTGCACCTTCAGTCATTGCTGCCCCGAAAATCCAGTGGACGGCCACATCGTTCTGGAACCCGAAAATTAAAATCATGTTTGATAAGGTCAAGCAGTTCTGTGAGGATGTAAAGGAAATGACAGACGGTCAGTTTGAAATCAAGCTTTACGGCGGCGGAGAACTTGTCCCCCCGCCCGGCGCCTTTGATGCCGTGTCCAAGGGGGTCGTCCAGATGGGAACCGGCTCCCCCTA
>Ga0156388_1104_pt1 | contig 10946 bp, 7 predicted proteins | sample RifOxyA3_FD_108032 | JGI IMG/M metagenome (GOLD analysis project Ga0156388, IMG submission 108032) | Desulfobacterales bacterium RIFOXYA12_FULL_46_15
CAGAATTTAATGGAGTCTGAGGGTATCAGGTTCAGCACCTGCATCTTGCGCAGGGATTTGATCTGGCAGGGCGTTCCCACCAATGCCACCCTTTTGAGTCCTTTTTTGATCATGGGATCAAATTCCTCAATGGTTGAAAATGTCATGTACTGGTCACTGAAACGCTTCATCCCGTAGGAAGTATCAATAAACTGCCCTGCCGATTCCAGAATCTCTTCCCGGCTGGTGGCCAGAAACGGCTGGCGCTGGTATTTCCCCACCGACCGGGTGACAATGGCGCCGTCGATACGGTTCCGGTCAAACAGGTGAAGCAGCAGGGCCGTCACTGCTCCGCCATCCGTGGCCCGGTTCCTGACCTTTTCATCGGACGACCGGACCACTGTCGTCTCGATCACCCTTCCCATGGGCTCGCTCCAGGATGCCAGGCGCTTTGTTTCCTCGTCCAGATCATCGATCTTGGGACAGATGGAATAACAAAGGCCGCATTCAACGCATTTTTCCATATCCCCGTAAACCGGTTTTCCATTTGCATCAATCTCAAGCGCACCATAATTAATGGCAGTACAAAATGCCACACACCCGCCGCACCGGAAACACAACCCGGGTTTCTGCACCTCCTGCACAAGATTAAAAAACGTCTTCATTTCATTTTTCCTTTCCGGGATTATTTATTGTGCCTGGGTTCCTGTTTTTGCCCCACAAAGGCCAGGTCTTTTCCAAGGTATCTGCGTTCACCAGGCCCCAGAACACCCATGGCCAGGCATAACAGGGTCCATAAATGGATGGTTTTGAAATCAGCCTTGAAATGCCGGCTTAAATCCAAGATCTGGCTGTGGCAGTTGTTGCAGGGGGTAATGCAGTAAGCTGCCTCTGTCTCAAGAATCTGATCCAGTTTGATTTTTCCATAATTCAGTCTTTCAGTGACAAAATCCGTCTGTATGGCGCCGCCCCCTCCTCCGCAGCAATAATTATTGGACCTGTTGGGATGCATATCAATAAAATTTTCCTCACCCACTGCCTCCCGGATCACAAACCTGAGTTCATCGGCAATAAAATCCCCATAGCTTTTCCTGACCAGCTGGCAGGGATCCTGGACCGTGAATTTGATTTTCAGATCCAGGTTCCAGTCGGAACTGATTTTCAACCTGCCCTGCCGTATCCAGTCTGCATAATATTCAATAATATTCCTGACTTCAAAAGAATGGGGTATCCTGAATTTCTCGAGCCCCTGCCTGACTGCAAAAAAATCATGACCGCATTCCGTATTCAAAAGCACTTTGCACCCGAGACCGTCAACAGCGGCAGCCTTGGTTTCCACCAGTTTTTTCCAGGCTGCATCATCTGAGAGGAACATGCAGTAATTCTCTGCTGCCCAGCCTTTTGACCCATAGGTCCAGTCTGCGCCGGCAAGATGCATGATCTTCCAGAGCGGCGCCATTTCCAGGGGTTCAAAGGCAGGTATACCGGAACTCTGGTTTAAAAAAAGAGCTGCACCTTTTTTATCCATGGGCACGTTGAGCTGCTCAAACCCCTGCTGGGTCTGTCTGACATCATCTGCGACATCTTCGACAATGAATTTAAAATCCTCAGAACTCATGCCTGTGGAGGAACAGGTCTCATTTGACCGGGCACGGCTGCAGTAATCCGCAATACCGGCCGGTCTCCTGTCCCTGGGCCAGTTTTTCCGGATAACTAATACCAGTCCCGGGATATCGACCTGCATGGGGCACACATGGACACACCGGTTGCATGTGGTACACATCCATACCCAGTCATTGGCCAGGATTTCTTCATCCATGCCCATGGAAAGCATCCGGACAAACAGTCTCGGGTCCATGTCCGAAAGGCCTCCTGCCGGGCATCCGGATGCGCAGGCCCCGCAATTGAAACATGAATTCAGATTGCCGCCCCCGGGCAATGCAGACATGACAAGATCCTTGAGCCGGCTCCTGCCGCCGCTCCCAAGTTCCACGGGCAGGGACGAAAAAAGGCTGTCCCTGATATGCGGCTGATCTTTCATATATCCGTTCTTCCCTGAATCAATCCTTTTCCGGGTTTAACCTGTTGGGGCCCCAGTTTGATGATTCTTTTTGTAAAATCCGTAATAAACCGGGCAAAAACAGAGGCCTCAGCTGAAGAAATCCATTTGATCTCAAACCGGCCGGGGTCTATCCCAATATCCCGGAGGATGACGGAAATCACATCCGCCCGGGCCGAAGCTTTGATATTGCCTTCAATATAATGGCATGCACCCGGATGGCAACCCAACACCAGGACACCGTCCGCTCCCCCGGAAAATGCCGCCATCACCAGGTCAGGGTGAACCATGCCGGTGCACATCACCCGTATGGGGCGCAGGCTGGGAGGGTACTGGAGTCTTGAGACACCGGCCAGATCCGCACCGGTATAAGAACACCAGTTACACAGGAACCCGATAATCACAGGCTCAAAGCGATGGGTCATCAACATCCCCCCTTGTATCCCCTTCTTTTCTCATCAGATCTCTTTTTTCAGGCACACATTCGTTGATCGCGGCCCTGACCTGGGCCATCAACTGCTTCATGGTGAACCCGTGGACCAGGATTCCTTCCTTTGGGCAGGTCGCTGCACAAAGGCCGCACCCCTGGCACAATGCCGGGTCTGTGACAATCCTTGAGCCGGACCGGGCCGGGCTGTTTTTTGCCCCGGTCCTTTTCCCTTCCATGGACAGGGCATTAAAGGGGCAGACGTCAATGCAGAGGGCGCAGCCGTCACAATTCTCCGTGACAAAGGATTTTATGGCTTCAGACCGGATTTCGTCCTGTGACAGCAGCAGCACCACCTTATATGCGGCAGCCCTTGCCTGCTCAATGGACTCGTCCAGGGGTTTCGGGTAATTGCAGATCCCGGCAAGAAACAAACCGGCCACCGACAGATCCACCGGCTTGAGCTTGGGATGGGCACCGTTGAAAAATCCGTCCGGGTTCACTGCAAACTTGAACAGGTCTGCAAGATGTTTGTTGTCATGGGCAATGACACCGGATGCCAGAACCAGGAAATCAGCCCCTATCCTGACCGGGCGCCGGACAATGGGATCAACTGCATTGATTTCCAGGCAACCGGTCTTCTTTTTCACCACAGGCTTTTCATCAGCTTCATACCTGATAAACATGACACCGAGATCCCGTGCAATTTTGTAATATGCCTCCCATTCACCATAGGTCCTCATATCCCTGTAAAGGATGGTCACGTTGATCGCCGGACGGATCTTTTTCAGGGAAATGGCGGCCTTGACCGAATGGACGCAGCATATCCGGCTGCAATAGGGCCTCTTTGGTTCCCTTGACCCCACACACTGGATAAAGACAATGCTTGAAACCTTTGCCGTTTCTTCCGGGCGGTAAAGGACAGCGGTATCAAACTCTAACTGGGTCATCACCCTTTTGTCCTGCCCATACAGATATTCATCCGGGACGGCTTCCTTTGCACCCGTGGCCATGATGGCAGCCCCAAAATGAATCTCTTCTTTTTTTCCTGAACTATTGAGAACCCCTTTAAAATTTCCAACTGAGCCTGATACAAATTCCAGGCTGGTATTTTTATAAACCATGATCCGTTTATCCTGGTTCACCCGGCTGATAAGGCTTTCCAGCAAGGGGGCCACTGCATCACCCTTGAAACAGGTTTCAAGTTTTAATGCATTCCCCCCCAGGATACCGCTCTTTTCCATGAGCAAAGTGTCGACCCCGAGACCGGAAAGGGTCAGGGCGCTTTTCATGCCCACGATACCCCCTCCCACAACCAGGGCTTTTTGAACCACCTTGATCCGTTCCTGCTGCAAGGGGTAATTATGGGCCACTTTTGCAACCGCCATCCTGACCTGGTCTTTTGCTTTTCTTGTGGCACTTGCCGAATCTTTCTGGTGAACCCAGGAATTCTGATTCCTGATATTGGCCATCTCAACCATGAACCCGTTGAGCCGGGCGCTTTTCAGGGTTTCCTGGAACATGTGCTCATGGGTCCTGGGCGTACAGGCGGCAATAACGATCCTATTGAGCTGGAATTCATGAATCTTTTCAACAATGCTTTCCTGGGCATCGGCAGAACAGGAAAAAAGATTATTCTCCACATAAGAGACATAAGGCAACTGAGCTGCATACTCCACCACCTGGTCCACATCAACGGTTCCTGCGATGTTCACCCCGCAGGAACAGACAAAAACCCCGACCGAAACCGGCTCTTTGAGGCAGTCCCGTTCTTCGGGATATTGGCGGGTTTTTACAAGTGTCCCTATTTTCTCCATGAGCAGTTTTGATGCTGACGCTGCTGCGGCAGACGCCTGGACAATCGATCTTGGAATGGCTTTGGGCGACTGGAAGGCCCCGATGACATACACCCCTTCCCTGCTGCTCTCAACCGGTTCGAAACATGAAGTTTTGGCAAAATGATGGGTATCCAGCTCGATCCCGAACTGCCTGGCAAGGACAAGGACATCTTCCGGCGCTTCAAATCCAATGGAAAGAACTGCCATATCAAATGCTTCAACCAGCATGCGGCCCTGTTCGCTCATATATCTCATCCTGACACCGGTACCGTCCGATCCCGGCTCCAAGGTATGGGGCAGTGCCCTCACAAACCTGATATTCTCCTGTTTGGCCCGCTCAAAATATCTTTCCGATTCTTTTCCATGGCTTCTCAAATCTATAAAGAATATGGTCCGTTCCAGATCCCGTCCCTTGATATGCTCATGGGATGTCATGCTCTGTTTGACGGCAGACATGCAGCAGACGCTGGAACAATAGGAGTTGCCGCAGTTGTTATGGTTTCGTGACCCCACACACTGCAGCCAGGCTATCCTGCGCGGCTCGGTATGGTCGGAAGGTCTTAAAAGAGCCCCTCCGGTGGGGCCGCTCACAGACAGAATACGTTCGTATTCCAGGCTGGTCACTACATCCCGGATCATGGGGTATCCGAAAAAATCATATTTTGAAGGATCAAAGGGTTTGAACCCGGGAGCCAGGATGACGGCCCCGACATTGAGAGTAACTGTCTCCCCGGTCTGGGAGAAATTAACCGCTCCTGTAGGGCAGAATTTTTCACAGGCCCTGCATTTTCCCTGGGTAAAATAAATGCAGGCTTCCGGTTCTATGGCATATTTGAGCGGTACGGACTGGCCATATCTGATATAGACCGCCTTTTTCTTGCTGATATTGAAATTAAACGGGTCCCTGACCTTGATCGGGCATTTTTCAGCACAGATGCCGCAAGCAATGCATTTATCCGTATCAATATACCTTGGTTCTTTTTTAACCCGGATGCTGAAACGGCCGGCACTGCCCTGGACGTTTTCCACCCGTGCCAGGGTTAGAATCTCAATATTCGGATGCCTGCCGCATTCCACCAGTTTGGGCAGGATAATACAGGAGGCGCAGTCATTGGTGGGAAAGGTTTTATCGAGCTGGGCCATGGTTCCCCCGATGCCTGCGGTTTTTTCAACAATATAGACATAATAGCCTGAGTCGGCCAGGTCCATGGCAGCCTGGATACCGGAAATGCCGCCGCCGACCACCATGACGGCGCCGATAATTTCATCCGCCCCGGGGATCAGGATATCTTCCCCGGATTTATTCCTGCCCCGGGCCGGTTCAGCGCCCTTATTTAAAACACGTTCCATGGCGTCTGCAGAGATATGCTCTTTTTTGCAGAACCGGATGAATTCATTTTTTGTGACACTATACCTTTTTGCAGGCGCAGGCAATGCTTTCAGTTTTCCGTTCCTGATCCAGTTGGTCACCGTGTTCCGGTGAACCAGAAGCTCTTTTGCCAGGGTTCCGACCTTGAATATCAGCATGGCGGAAGCTCCCTGTCACAGGACAGGCCGTCCTTTCCATAGATCCAGCGCCTGATCAAATCGCACATCCGGGGAACCGCCGCTTTGACCGGCAGGCTTAAGCCCGGCCGGACCATCTCTGGAACATCTGCAACCTGAACGGCATAAATGACGATCTTCGTCCGGCAGGAAGCCTTCAGCTCCTGAAGCATATTGGTTGTCGGGAACTGGTGAAGGGAATAATCGGCAATCTTATTGCCTGGAATCCCATCCACGTCGATCCGGATAATTTCCCCGGGCAGGGCATGGGAAACCTGAACCGCATCAATGATAACCAGCAGTTCCGGGACCCTGCCGGAAAGCAGCATATCAAAGAGAAGCTCCCGGATTGATGTGCCTGCATCCAAAAGGCCGATCCCGCCGGGCAGGACATCCTGCAATTCAAGGGACCGGATCACGGCCGGGCCAAACCCGTCATCACCCAAGAGCGGGTTACCGCATCCGATGATTAGTATATCCTTATTAAACAGCTCCAGGTACATCCTCTCTCATTTCAGGCAACAGATTCAAATCCGTCATGGAAAAAAAATCTTTGTTCCCGTCACCCATATCTTGCCTTAAGCCAAGGCAGTCCCCTTTATCCGGCAGGCTGCACAAAAAGCATACTACATTATAATGGTTAAATCCATACTATTCATTTCATCAATAACCCTAACATAATCGATAGAAATTATGTTTTTCGTTGACAAGAATTTCTTTGCATTATATTCACATTAACTGTAATTTGCACAATAAAATTGGCATATTTTGCACAATGCCGAACATGCTCTCAACATAACGGGAGCTGATATATTAGTTGTAGGCGTAATAGACTCTTAACAGCATCAAGGAGGTGCCCGTGAAAGATGAACAAACGTTGCCTGATGAGCGACAAATGAAAACAGGGGTTTCCAGGAGAACCTTTCTGAAAGCCGTCTCCGGAACAGCAGCCGGGATCGGTATTTCCCAAATGTTCAACCCAGCCCTTGTTTCAGCCATTGAAAAAGCCCTTAAAACCCACCCGGTGATCTGGATTCAGGGACAGGGCTGCACAGGCTGTTCGGTTTCTCTTCTGAACAGTGTTGACCCGTCCATTGCTGATGTACTTCTCAAAGTGATCAGCCTTCAGTTCCACCCCACAGTCATGGCCAGTGAAGGCCATATCGCCCTGGAAAACCTTTATGCAATTGCAGAAGAATACAAAGGGAAATTTTCTCTGGTGGTTGAAGGCGCCATTCCCATGGCTGCAGAAGGAAAATACTGCATCGTCGGCGAGATGAACCATAAAGAAATCACCATGGTTGATCTTACCAAAGAAATGGGTGCAAAGGCCGGCAGTGTTCTGGCAGTCGGCGCCTGCGCTGCCTATGGCGGAATTCCTGCTGCCAAGGGCAATGAAACCGGTGCAACCGGTGTCATGGATTTCTTCAAAACCTGTGGCATTAAAACCCCGGTTGTCAATATCCCGGGCTGCCCGCCCCATCCGGACTGGATTGTCGGCTCAATCGCCCATCTTTTGACAAAAGGCCTTCCCGAACTGGATGACAACGGACGCCCCAAAGTCTTCTTTGGTGAGAATATCCATGACAACTGTCCTCATCTGAAAGAATATGATGCCGGTACCCTGGCTGAAAAACTTTCAGATCCAAAAGGCTGCCGTGTAGAATTAGGTTGTAAAGGTCCGAGTACCTATGCCGACTGTTACAAACGCAAATGGAACAGCGGAATGAACTGGTGTGTAGACAATGCAGTCTGCATTGGTTGTGTTGAACCCGGGTTCCCGGATGCATCATCACCCTTCTATGAACCGGCATAACCAAGGATATCCGAAACTTTTTAAACCTTAAGGAGGTTTTATTATGGCAGGCTGTACACCACAAGCAGCTCCGGTAGCCGCCGGAACAAAAATCAAGGTTGCCATTGATCCTGTTACAAGGATCGAAGGGCACCTCAAAGTAGAAGTAGAGGTCAAGGACGGCGTCGTATCCGACGCCAGGGTATTCGGCGGTATGTACCGCGGTTTTGAACAGATATTGATCGGCCGAGATCCGAGAGACGCCTCCCAGATTACCCAGAGAATCTGCGGCGTCTGCCCGACAGCCCATGCAACTGCATCCGCCCTTGCCCTGGATGATGCATTCAAGATCAAACTGACCGATAACGGCAGGCTTACCCGGAACCTGATTTTAGGAGCCAATTATCTTCAGTCCCATATTCTTCACTTTTATCATCTGGCTGCCCTGGATTATGTAAATGGTCCTGACACGGCTCCTTTTATTCCCCGGTATGCCAAGAACGACGTCCGTGTTCCCAAAGAAATCAATGACGTGGCTGTGGGCCAGTATCTGGAAGCCCTTGAAATGAGAAAAATCTGCCATGAAATGGTGGCTCTTTTCGGCGGGAAAATGCCCCATGTTCCAGGCATCGTTGTTGGCGGCGCTTCAGAAATCCCGACCAAGGAAAAACTGGTTGCCTATGCCGAACGCTTTAAAAAAGTCAAAAAATTTGTCCTGGAAAAATATGTTCCCATTGTATATCTTTTGGCAGGACCCTACGGAGATCTTCTCAAAACAGGCGGCGGGTATAAAAACTGCGTGGCATGGGGGGTCTTCCCCATGGATGACAAAGGCAACACCCTCTTAAAAAGAGGCGTCTATACCGATGGCAAAGACTATCCGGTTGACGTGAACCTGATCAAGGAATATGTCAAATATTCCTATTTTGAAGATTCCACAACAGGTTTGAACCCTACCCAGGGAAAAACCATACCGGCACCTCACAAAAAAGATGCCTACAGCTTTATCAAATCCCCCCGGTACAACGGCAAACCCCATGAAGGCGGCCCGCTTGCAAGAATGTGGGTCACAAATCCCGAACTTTCCAAAATCGGCCAGGAAAAACTGGGTGTTAAAAAAATGCGGGATATCGGCGATGCAGCCTTTTCCATTCTTGGAAGACATGTTGCACGGGCTGAAGAAACAGTTATGGTGGCCAATGCCGTCGAACAATGGCTTTCAGAAGTTAAACCCGGCAAAGACACCTATGTTGCGGCTCCAGTTCCGGATTCGGCAGAAGGTCTCGGGCTTACGGAAGCACCCCGTGGTGCGCTTCTTCATTACGTCAACATCAAAAACAAAAAAATTGCCAATTACCAGGTCACATCGGCCACCATCTGGAATGCAAACCCTATGGATGACATGGGCCAGAAGGGACCCATCGAGAAAGCCCTCATCGGCGTTCCGGTTCCCGATCCTGCAAACCCGGTGAATGTGGGGCGGCTCATACGCTCCTTTGACCCCTGACTGGGTTGCGCCGTCCACGTGCTGGACGTAGACAACAACAGAGAAATTAAAGTGGAACTTCCATTATAATCCGATCTGAAATTTTGCATCTTAAAGAGGGGATGATGGTTTTCATCCCCTCTTTTTCTTGATTCAGTCCTATTTTTTGTGTTATCTGCTGATTTGACAACTGCAACAAGACAGAGGATAAAGGTTCAAATGAAAAAACTCCTGGTTCTGGGTGTGGGCAATACCCTCATGATGGATGAAGGCATCGGGGTTCACGCAATTTATGAATTCTTAAAAGAAAAAGACCAATATGATGAAACTCAAATCGATTTTATAGACGGCGGCACATTTACCCAGGACATTTTTTATCTGTTTGAAGAGTATGAAAAATTACTGGTCCTGGATGTGGTCAGGGCAGGCCACCCCCCCGGAACCATCTACAGCTTGGATGAAGAAGACCTGGTGCAGAATGAAAAACAGGTTCTCTCCCTTCACGATGTGGATCTTCTGGACTCCCTGAATATGGCGCAAATGAGAGGCCACAGGCCCACCCTGAAAGTCGTGGGCATTGAACCTGAAAAAATAAACTGGGGCACTGAATTGACCCCGACCCTTGCCAAAGCCTTTCCCGATTTTGTGAAGGCGGCAAGAAAACATATTGAGGCGCTTCTGGCAGAATAATGAAAAACTATCTTTTGGACCGCTTTATCCGGTATGTCAAAATCGATACCCAGTCTGATGAAAACACCGGGACCTCCCCCAGCACGGACAAACAGTTTGACCTTGCACGGCTCCTTGTCTCAGAACTTAAAGAAATGTGCCTGGATCAGGTTGAACTGGATGACCGGTGTTATGTGTATGCCCGGCTGAATTCCAATATTCCGAAGGATCACAAGGCATTCCGGAAGACCCCGAAAATAGGATTCATTGCCCATCTGGACACCTCTCCTTCCGTGAGCGGGAAAAATGTAAACCCGCAGATCATCAAAGATTACCAGGGAGGAGACATCCGCTTGAATGATGCCTTCACGATTTATGAAAAAGAAAACCCGCATCTCAAAGATTCCAGGGGCCATACCCTCATCACCACCGACGGCGCCACCCTTCTGGGCGCCGATGACAAAGCCGGCATTGCCATTATCATGACAGCCATATATCATTTAAAGATGCATCCTGAAATTCTCCACCCGGATATCCGGATCAGCTTTACCCCGGATGAAGAAATCGGAAAAGGAGCTCTTCACTTTAATCTTGAAAAATTTGATGCAGACTTTGCCTATACTGTTGACGGAGGCCCTGCCGGTGAAATCAACAATGAAACCTTCAGCGCGGATGCAGCCGTGATCTCTGTCAAGGGGAGAAATATTCATCCTGGGGAGGCAAACGGCATCATGGTCAATGCGATCAAAATTGCCGCAGACATTATCGGCTTCTTACCCGGGGACATGGCCCCGGAAACCACAAAGGACAAGGCCCCGTTTATCCATCCCTATGCCATGGAGGGAAATGTCGGGACAGCCGTTATCAAATTCCTTTTGCGGGCCTTTGATACCAATACCCTTGAAAAACAGAAAACCCTCCTGGAAGAAATTATCATCCGGGTTCAGGACAGCTATCCTGCTTCCATGATCGAGCTTGAGATATCAGAAACCTACCGGAATATGCATACTGCCTTGAAACAGGTTCCCCATGTGTCGGACCACTTGGAAGAAGCTGTCCGGCGGACCGGGCTTTTGCCCAGATGGGCGCCGGTCCGGGGCGGAACCGACGGATCTGGCCTTACGGCCATGGGACTGCCCTGCCCCAAT
>Ga0156388_1106_pt1 | contig 10760 bp, 11 predicted proteins | sample RifOxyA3_FD_108032 | JGI IMG/M metagenome (GOLD analysis project Ga0156388, IMG submission 108032) | Desulfobacterales bacterium RIFOXYA12_FULL_46_15
CTTCTTGAAAGAAAGGCAAAAATCGAAGGGATGCAAAATGGAGCTGAAAAAGCTCAAAGCGACCTATGTGCCGGAGAAGATGCATACAATAACGGATTGAAACAGGCCCGGTCAAAAGGCTTAAAGAGTAAAGAAGCCTTTATCGAGGAAGCATCAAAAGAAGAAAAGGAAATAATCGACAGGATTAACAAGAAAGCTCAGGCCAATTTTGCCGAAATCAAAAAGCAGGTGGCTCAGGAAACCGAGCAGGCCCGAAAAGCGCTGGAAGCAGAGGTTGATGCCTATGCCAAAGCCATCGGTGAAAAGATATTGGGGAGGGCCTGCTGATGAAAAAAAGAGAAATTAAAAAAGGATTACTGAAGTCTTTCAGCTATGCTGCTGCTTATGTTTTCTCTCTTTACGGGACTGCCCTGGCTTCTTCAGACGGAGGACACGGCGGTGTTCACAATGCATGGCTTGGTATTGATACCGCAAAGGTACTCAATTTTGGCATTCTGATTATTGCATTATTTTTTATTGCCAGAAAACCGGTTGCTGAATTTTTCTCATCCCGTGCTAAAGGCATTGAAGATGAGATCAAGGGTCTTGAACAGAAAAAGGCAGATGCTGAAAAGAAACTTGCTGAATATCAGGCCAGTTTTAAGAACCTTGATCAGGAATCCAAAAAGATTGTTGAAGAATACATCAAACAGGGTGAAGAGGCAAAATTAAGAATTCTTGCCGAAGCTGAAGCACAGGCAGCAAAACTTGAAGCAATGGCTAAACGGAATATTGAGCAGGAATTCAAGTCTGCAAAAGCAAAACTTCAACAGGAAATTGCTGAAAAAGCAATGACAAAAGCCGAAGAACTCATAAAAGCCTCCATTTCACCGGATGATCAGGACAAACTTGTGGATGAATACTTGAAAAAGGTGGTGGCATAATGAAAAATTTAACAGTTTCAAGGCGTTATGCTAAAGCATTGATTCTTATCGGCCAGGAAGACAGCAAAGCGGAGCAGTATAATTCAGAGCTTGAATCGGTTGTCGGACTTTTTGATTCACAGAAAGATTTTGAAAAAGCATTAACCAATCCCTTATACAACAAGAATGACCGGAAAAGAGTTCTAAAGGCAGTTCTGGCAGCTACGGATCTATCTGTCATCATGAAGTCGTTTCTGACCCTTCTGTTTGATAAAGGCCGTATTGGTTTTTTGCGGGAGATTGCTTCCTATTATAAAGATCTGGCTGATGAACTCAAAGGTGTAGTAAAAGCCAGTATCGTTTCTGCCACTGTGCTGTCATCAGATGCAGTTGCCAAGATTAAAGAGGCATTGTCAAAAAAAGCCGGAAAAAATATTGTTCTGAAGGTTGAGCAGGATCCAAGTCTCATTGGGGGTGTGGTTACAAAAATCGGAGATCTTGTTCTGGATGGCAGCGTAAAAACCCAGCTGAAGAATTTGAGAGAAACATTAAAAAAAGGTGAGAATGTCTAATGGAAATTAAAGCAGAAGAAATAAGCCAAATTATAAAAGACCAGATCAAAGGTTTTGATGCAGAGGTCGACCTGAGTGAAACAGGTGTTGTTCTTTCCGCAGGTGATGGTATCGCCCGTGTGTACGGCCTTGAAAAAGTAAAGGCCATGGAACTTGTTGAATTCCCCGGAGGAATCTTAGGACTTGCCTTGAACCTGGAATCAGATAATGTTGGTATAGCGATTCTGGGTGATGACAAACAAATCAAGGAAGGGGATATTGTTAAACGTACGGACCGTATTGCTTCCGTTCCTGTCGGTGAAGAACTTCTGGGCCGCGTTGTTACCACAACCGGTGAGCCGGTTGACGGCAAGGGCCCCATCACTGCAAAGACCTATATGAATATGGAGCTGGTTGCCCCTGGTGTTATTGCCAGAAAATCAGTTCACGAGCCCTGCTACACAGGTGCTAAGGCAGTTGACGGCATGACCCCTGTCGGAAGAGGTCAGCGTGAGCTTATCATCGGTGACCGGCAGATTGGTAAAACAGCATTGGCTGTAGATGCAATTATAGCTCAGAAAGAAACCGACATGAAATGCATCTATGTTGCCTGCGGTCAGAAAAAATCAACCGTTGCCCAGGTTGTTGCAGCCCTTCAGGAACACGGTGCCATGGAATATACGACCGTTGTTATTGCCTCAGCCTCTGAATCTGCAGCCATGCAGTATCTGGCTCCCTACGCCGGATGTGCCATGGGTGAATATTTCAGGGATAAAGGCGAGCATGCTCTCATTATTTATGATGACCTTTCCAAACAAGCCGTTGCTTACCGCCAGGTATCACTGCTCCTAAGACGCCCGCCCGGACGTGAAGCTTTCCCCGGAGATATTTTTTATAACCATTCCCGTCTGCTTGAACGTTCTGCAAAGCTCAGTGATGAAAAAGGCGCCGGCTCTCTGACCGCCCTTCCCATCATTGAAACCCAGGAAGGTGACGTATCTGCTTTCATTCCGACCAATGTTATCTCCATTACCGACGGCCAGATATTCCTTGACAAGAGCTTGTTTTTTGCCGGTATCCGTCCTGCCATAGACGTCGGACTTTCAGTATCCCGCGTAGGTGGTGCAGCCCAGGTCAAAGCCATGAAACAGGTTGCCGGAACCCTTCGTCTGGACCTGGCCCAGTTCCGTGAACTTGAAGCATTTGCCGCATTCGGGTCGGACCTTGATGCTGCTACTCAAAAACAGTTAACCCGTGGAGAAAGACTGGTTGAGCTGTTGAAACAACCCCAGTTTAAACCGCTTCCAATGGAAAAAATGGTGACTGTCCTTTTTGCCGGAACCCGCGGGTATCTTGATAAATATCCCAGAGAAGCTGTTGCAAAATACGAAGATGGTCTTTATCCGTTTGTTGAAAACCGCTTTCCTGAAATTTTTTCCGGTCTGAAAGAAAAGAAGGAAATTACAAAAGACATTGAGAGCAAACTCAGACAATGCCTTGAAGCCTATGATGAAGAATTCAAGGATACCATATAGTAACTTGGACTTTTCCGTTAAATGATTCATTAACAACAGGCTTGAAAGGTAGATCATATGGCAACTTTAAAAGAAGTAAAATCAAAAATAGTCAGTATAAAAAAGACTAGACAGATTACCTCTGCCATGAAAATGGTCGCCACTTCAAGATTGCGCGGTGCTCAGAACAGAATGGAAGCATTTAAACCCTATGCGGGTAAATTTGCTGAAGTTCTGGGAAGCATCGCCGGTAAATCCGGTGAAAATGCAAGTCCATTGCTGGTTCCCCGGGATGAAGTTAAAAAAGTGGCGCTTATCCTCTGTACTTCGGACAGAGGGCTCTGTGGCGGTTTTAATTCAAATTTGATAACAAAAGCAGATAAGTTTGTGCAATCGGAACTTGAAGGAAAAGAGGTTTCGTACATCTGTTTCGGTAAAAGAGGAAGAGACTGGGCAAAAAAACAACCCCAGCCCATTGAAGATCAGTATATTGGCGTCGTGGGCGGGAAAATCGCCTTTGGAATTGCCTCTTCTTCAGGACAGAAAATGATAGACAGTTTCCTTGAAGGAGCTGTTGATGAAGTATATCTGATTTATTCCAGGTTTGTAAACATGGCAAGGCAGGAGGCAACTTTAAAAAAGATTCTTCCAATCCCGTCTCTGGATGAATTGACAGGGGGAAAAGAAGAAGTTCAGGCAGATGGGTTTCTTCCGGAACATATCTGTGAACCCTCCTCTGATAAACTGCTTGGCGAAATGCTGCCGAAAAACGTTTTTATTCAGATATATGATGCATTGCTTCAGACTTCAACCAGTGAACATGCCGCTCGAATGCGGGCAATGGAAAATGCGACCAAGGCATGTGAAGACATGGTTGGAGAACTCCAGTCAATATTCAATAAAACAAGACAGTCCAAGATTACTGGCGATCTAATGGATATTGTCGGTGGTGCTGAAGCACTCAAGGGATAAATTTAATATCGATATGCTTAATTTAAGAAAACAGCTTTATAGGAGATAAAAATGACTCAAAATATAGGTAAAATAGCGCAGGTACTCGGTGCTGTTGTTGACGTTGAGTTTGAACCCGGGAAACTTCCTCCGGTTCTGACAGCTTTGACGATAACAAACCCGGCGATTGGTAATGAAGAAGACAATCTTGTCATTGAAGTGGCCCAGCATCTGGGTGACAATGTTGTCAGATGTATTGGAATGGATGTAACAGACGGCCTCCAGAGAGGAATGGTTGTTAAAGATACCGGCTCACCCATCATGATGCCGGTCGGCAAGGCTTCTCTTGGCAGGGTGTTAAATGTTGTGGGAAGGCCTGTTGATGGTCTAGGCCCCATTTCCCAGGAAAACATGCTTCCCATTCACAGGCATGCCCCTCAATTCACAGAACAGGATACATCTGTCCGGGTTCTTGAAACCGGCGTCAAGGTGATTGACCTGCTTGTTCCCTTCCCACGCGGTGGTAAAATGGGAATGTTTGGTGGTGCAGGCGTCGGTAAAACCGTTATCATGATGGAAATGGTTAATAATATCGCCATGCAGCATGGTGGTATATCCGTTTTCGGCGGTGTAGGGGAAAGAACCCGTGAGGGCAATGACCTTTATCATGAAATGAAGAATTCAGGTGTTCTTCCAAAATGCGCACTGGTTTACGGCCAGATGACGGAACCTCCCGGAGCGCGTGCCAGGGTTGCACTTTCAGCTTTGACCTGCGCCGAGTATTTCCGTGATGTGGAAGGCCAGGATGTGCTTTTGTTTGTTGATAATATCTTCCGTTTTACCCAGGCCGGTGCAGAAGTATCTGCTACACTTGGCCGTATGCCATCTGCCGTTGGTTATCAGCCCACTCTTGCGGTTGACATGGGCGAGCTTCAGGAAAGGATCACATCAACGGATAAAGGTTCCATTACAGCGGTTCAGTGCGTATATGTACCTGCCGACGACTTGACCGACCCTGCCCCGGCAACCACATTTGCCCATCTGGACGGAACCGTTGTTCTTTCCCGTCAGATAGCAGAGTTGGGTATTTATCCGGCTGTGGACCCCCTTGACTCCACTTCCAGAATTCTGGATGCCGCATATATTGGTGAGGAACATTACCAGGTAGCCCGTATTGTTCAGCAGACCCTGCAAAAATACAAAGAACTCCAGGATATTATTGCCATTCTGGGTATGGATGAGCTCTCAGACGAAGATAAGGTTACGGTTCAACGCGCCAGAAAACTTCAGAAATTCCTGTCTCAGCCTTTCCATGTTGCTGAAACGTTTACAGGTATGGCAGGTAAATTTGTAAAGGTTGAAGATACTGTAAGATCATTTAAAGAGATTATTGACGGAAAACATGATGATCTGCCGGAAAATGCTTTCTATATGGTGGGTTCCATTGAAGAAGCCATTGAAAGGGCAAAATCCCTATAAACAACCGGAGGTATGATTATGGCTGAGAAATTATTTCTTGAAGTCGTTACACCGCAGAAATCAGTTGTCAGTGAAGAAGTTGAGATTGTGGTGGCTCCGGGTTCAGAAGGTGAGTTTGGTGCACTGAAAGGGCATACCACATTCCTTACATCCCTGAAGCTGGGAACGCTTCGGTATAAAGATTCCGCGGGAAAGGAAAGATATGTTTTTATCAATGGAGGCTTTGCAGAAGTTCTGCCAACTAAGGTCACCATTCTTGCCGAGTCTGCAGAGCGTCGAAAAGATATTGACGTTGAAAGAGCAGTGAAGGCAAAAGAGAGAGCGGAAAAACGCCTCGCCTCAAGATCTCCTGAAACAGATCTTGTCAGAGCGGAAGCTGCCTTGAGAAGGGCCTTGCACCGGATCAAGATTAAAGATATCAGATAGTGTGATTTGAGGTTAAGACCACTCAAATAATATCCAAAGAATGGGTACAAAAAGGGGGAGGCTTCAAGCAAAGCGAAGCACTCCCCCTTTCCATTTTATAAAATAACATTATTGGAAATAACAGATAGCATTGCTATGAATATGAATTTTGATGATATCGGAGTTGTGATTCTTGCAGCAGGCAAGGGAACCAGGATGAAATCCGATACAGCCAAAGTGCTTCACAAGGTTGCGCAGAAAAGCATGATTATCCACGTTATTGAGCGGGCTCTTGAGATTGTATCGGCAGATAGCATTCATGTTGTTGTCGGGCACCAGGCAGAGCAGGTAAAAGAAGAAATTCATAAATACTATCAGGTAAATTATGCCTATCAAACACATCTGCTTGGCACCGGTGATGCAGTTAAGGTCGCAATTCCGGGACTTGCTTCACGGATCAAGGATGTCCTGGTATTGTACGGGGATGTTCCCCTGATAAAGGAGGAAACGCTTTTTATGCTTGTGGAAGCGCATAAAAAGAGTGGGGCCAAGATTACTGTTCTTGCAACAGAGGTGGATAATCCAAAAGGATATGGGCGGATTATTCTTGATCACTGCAATCATTTACTTTGTATCAGAGAAGAGGCAGATGCTACTGAGGCTGAAAAACGTATTAATAAGGTAAATTCCGGGATCTATTGTTTTGATAAAGACCTTCTTGTTTCAGCACTGAATGAAATATCACCTGAAAACAGTCAAGGGGAATATTATCTCACGGATGTCATTGAAATAGCACAAAAGAAAAATCAGATAATTACCGTTGTCGTTATAGAGGATTCAAGACAAGTTATAGGGGTGAATACGCTTGAAGAGCTTGATAGAGCTGAATACCTGATACAGGGCCTGGCATATGAATTGCCTTGACTTTGTTAAATCTTTTGAATTATACTGAACCTCAATCAGCATTATGAGTGATGAAATTGGGTAATGACCGTATCAAAAAAAAGTTTGATGATATTGATGGTAAAATCGGTTTAATAATGGAATATTGTCAATCTCTTGAGGCTGAAAACAGAGAGCTTTTGCTAAAAATAAATAACCTTGAAGCAGATCTAAACGGAAAAAGTAAAGCAGAAGACGGTTTTTCAGAGCAAGAGGCATTTATTCAATCAAAAACCGAGGGGCTCATAGTAAAACTGAATAATTTTTCAAACAGCCTGAATAAAGCCGAATCATCAAACCGGTGACCAACAGAAGGTCAAGAAAAGGGAATTCATTGGATGAGCTTGTTGTAATTGAAATTTTCGGTGAGGAGTATAAATTCAGACCGGATGATCAGGTTGAGAATCCGGAACAGATTGCCCAGCATTTGAAAAAATATCTTAGAGAAGCTGAAGCATTATTTAAAAATAAGCCTTCAGAAAAAAATAAGATTGTAATCTTATTGCTGGCAGCTATGAACTTGTCCAGGGATTTTCATGAACTCAAGATAAAATACTCTGAACTGGAAAATGAAACAGAAAAAAGAGTATCGTCCGTATTGGAAAAAATAAACAAAGGATTTGAAAAGGATACAGATTCTAAATTGTTATAAATTTTACCCCTGCAATGTGCGTGATTGTATGACAGTCTTTGTCCTAACGCATAAGCAAAAGGGAATCCACACTTGTACTGGTGCGCTATGTTCCTCTTGTAAGGAAAAGCCTGAAGGTATAACTGGATGACCACCTTCTGAACCCATGGTTCAAAGCCTTAAATAGCAACACGGCAGTTTGTGGGGGTAATCATAACAAGTTCCGGTTTATTTCAATTTTTTCCTTCCCAGGTCTTTCCCCTGATTTAAATTTTATAATACATGAAATTAAATAAGAATTAAGATTACACCTTGAGGTGTTCATATAAATACAATTTAGGAGATTTTTCTAATGGAATATTTGGTCGTGCTCTCATCAATTGGCGTTATTTTGGGGTTGGGAGTCGTTGCCTTTTTCAAATTTAAGAAAAGAGTTGTTCAGGAAAATCTGAATATTGAAGAAGAACAAAAGCGATTGATTGAAGAAGCCAGGAATAAAGCAGCATCCTTGCTGAAAGAAGCAAAATTAGAGGCTAAATCCAGACTTCTGGAAATGAAAAGTGATTTTGATTCAGAGACTGAAGAAACCCGATCCGAGTTGAAAAAAGAGGAAAGACGGTTAGCAAAAAAAAGCGAAAAACTGGATAGCCAGGAAGAGCAGTTAATAAAAAGGGAACAGGCCCTTCAAAGAAAAGAAAGTGAAACCCAGAAGAAATTTGATTCAGCAACCAATAAAGAAAATCAATATTCAGAGCTATTGGAGGAAACCAAAAAAGAGCTTGAAAAAGTTTCAGGGCTGACACTCGAAGAAGCAAAGGAACTCTTGCTAAAGACCATTGAAGAGGATGTTCAACATGAAGGGGCTAAACTGATAAAGAGAATTACCAGTGAAGCAAAAGAAAATGCAGACAAAGAAGCCAAAAAGATAATATCAACCGCAATACAACGATATGCCGGCGACTATGTTGCTGAAAGAACGGTTTCGGTTGTTCATCTGCCGGGAGATGAAATGAAGGGCCGGATTATAGGCCGTGAGGGAAGAAACATTAGAGCGCTTGAAGCTGCCACAGGGATAGATCTTATTATTGATGATACACCTGAAGCGGTTATCCTGTCAGGCTTTAACCCTGTGAGAAGAGAAATAGCAAGGCTGGCTCTTGAGAAATTGATATCTGATGGAAGGATACACCCTGCCCGTATTGAGGACGTTGTCCAACGGGCTACCGAAGAAGTGGATGTAGCGATTAAAGAAGCCGGAGAACAGGCAGCATTTGATCTCGGCGTCCATGGTATTGATCCGGAATTGATTAAGGTCATTGGTAAACTGAAATTTAGAACCAGTTATGCCCAGAATGTCCTGCAACATTCTGTTGAAGTTGCATTCCTGTCCGGTGCGATAGCTTCTGAGCTGGGATTGGATTTCAAACTTGCCAAACGCATGGGATTGCTGCATGACATTGGAAAAGCAGTGGACTATGAAGTGGATGGGGCACATGCCATCATTGGAGCAAAACTTGCAAAAAAATATGGTGAAATCGATAGTGTTGTCAATGCCATAGCATCACACCACGAAGATCAGATGCCTGAATCAGTATATGATTATATTGTTCAGGCTGCTGATGCCTTGTCAGGGGCAAGGCCTGGGGCCAGAAAAGAGAGCCTCGAAAATTATATCAAGAGGCTGGAAGATCTAGAGAACATTGCCAATTCTTTTGATGGGGTAACCAATACCTATGCCATTCAGGCAGGACGTGAAATCCGGGTGATTACCGAAAGCGAAAAGATTTCAGATGAAGACGCCATGCTGCTTTCCAGGAACATTGCCCGCCAGATTGAAGAAAATTTAACGTTCCCGGGACAGGTCAAGGTGGTTGTCATCCGGGAGACCAGGGCAGTAGAATATACAAGGAAATAAAAGGCCAAATAAAATGAGTGTATTATCGATATTAAAAGAAAGAGGGTTTATTGAAGATCAGACCCACACTGAGGAGCTTGAATCCTATCTGTCCAACAACAAGGTGACCTGCTACATCGGGTTTGACCCCACTGCATCCAGCCTTCATGTCGGAAGCCTTGTCTGTATTATGACCTTGGCCCATATGCAGAGAAACGGCCACAGGCCTATTGCTCTTGTAGGAGGGGGGACCGGCCTTATTGGTGATCCATCCGGAAAAACAGAGCTGCGTAAAATTATTACTCAGGATGAAATCAATATAAATAAAAACGGGATCAGAAATCAGTTGGCCAGGTTTCTTGATTTTTCTTCAGACAAGGCCTTGCTTCTGGATAATGCCTTGTGGCTCACTAAACTCGAATATATACCTTTTCTAAGGGATATAGGCCGGCATTTCAGTGTCAACCGGATGATAAAGGCAGAAGCCTATAAAGCCAGGATGGATTCCGAGGATGGACTGACCTTTATTGAATTCAATTATATGCTTCTCCAGGCTTATGATTTCATGCAGCTTGCCAAATCCTATGATTGCTTATTGCAGATGGGCGGGTCAGACCAGTGGGGGAATATAGTTGCTGGTGTGGATCTTGTGAGGCGGACCCTTGGAAAGCAAGCCTTTGGAATCACATTCCCATTGATTACAACTGCCGGCGGCATAAAAATGGGGAAAACCCACAAAGGTGCTGTGTGGCTTGATCCTGAAAGATTCTCTCCCTATGACTATTACCAGTTCTGGGTCAATGCCGATGATGCGGATATCCATAGATTTCTGGCTTTATTCACATTCCTTCCCATGGAAGAAATTAATCAGGTTAAACAGCTTAAGGATGCTGATTTAAACAAGGCCAAAGTGGTCCTGGCATATGAAGCCACAAAGATATGTCATGGAGAAGAGGAAGCGCTAAATGCCTTGAGAGCATCGGCATCGGTTTTCGGAGCGGTTGAAATTCAGGATCATATTCTCCCTTCCAGCACTGTGGCAAGGGGAGTTAATGCTTCAGCCGGTAATGATTCCGTTCCCTCTTCAGTATATAAAAGATCTGATATTGTCGGAATGATTTCCATTGTTGATCTGCTAATGGCTGTAAAGCTTTGCGGTTCAAAGTCAGATGCAAGAAGGCTGGTTCAGCAGGGTGGGGCTTATATTAACAGTAAAAGGATATCTAATTTCGATCAAATAGTCTCGGAAAAAGATATAAAAGATGATGAAATTTTACTCAGGGCCGGAAAAAAGAAATATCACAAAATTATTTTAGATAAAATTTAAATATTAATTGACAAAGCCACAATCTACGTATATATTGGCCAGGTTTTGTCAATCACACAAGCAGTGATTAAAAGAATAAAATTTGATCTTTGAAAATTGGTCAGTGAAGAAATTAAGAGCGGGTCTTAACAAGACTTTGAGAGAATAGAAGTACAAAGGATAAA
>Ga0156388_1108_pt1 | contig 10579 bp, 7 predicted proteins | sample RifOxyA3_FD_108032 | JGI IMG/M metagenome (GOLD analysis project Ga0156388, IMG submission 108032) | Desulfobacterales bacterium RIFOXYA12_FULL_46_15
CAGGTTCTTATCTTTATTTTGAAGCCTTATGATTTCATGATAGGCTTTGTCGATATGGGGGCCCTTATGACAGATCAGGGCCATGTCGATTCCGGACACAAGGATCTGGTGAATACAGGTTTCTATGTCGTGTTTGATGGCTTTCATATCCAGGTCATCGGTCATCACAAGACCGTCATACCTGAGCCTGGTTCGCAGCAGATCCTGCGCAATAGCCGGAGAAAGGCTTGCCGGCCATTCTTCATCCAGCCTTGGGTAAAGGATATGGGAGAGCATGATGCCAGTGACCCTTTCATGTTTTGCAGCCATAAACGGAATCAGATCGGACTGTTCCAGGGCGGATAACTCAATATCCAGTTCAGGGAGAAAAAAGTGGGAGTCTTTGATGGTTCGGCCGATCCCGGGAAAATGTTTTGCCACAGCCATGATCCCGTTCTCCTGAAATGTGCGGATCATCTGGGTGCCGAGAACGGCAACCATTTCTGCATTTCCTTTGAAGGCACGGTCTTTCATGATGCTCTCCCCATTATCCGCCGCCACATCCAGGACAGGGGCAAGATTCATATTGACGCCGATAGTCTTCAGCTCTTGGGCTGTGATGGACGCAAAATCAACGGCATCATCAATTGTTTCAATAAACGGATTTCCTTTAAAAAGCGTGAAAGGTTCTCTCAGCCTTGCCACGGTCCCGCCTTCCTGGTCTATGGAAATAAACAGGGGCGGACAGCCGCAGGATTTTGCATAGGCCTGGCAGGATTCACAAAGCGCTTTCACCTGATCCGGGGTTTCAATATTTCTTTTAAAAAGGATAAGCCCCCCTGCCCTGATATCTTTTATAATATGCTTTACATCATTATTGAGTTCAATCCCGTCAAACCCCAGCATCAGCCTCTGTCCCGCCATTTCCATATGTGTTGTATAGTCCTTATCCATTAAATTTCCTTGACGAACCCATAGTTTTAATATTAGATCATGCTTTTTTTTATCGAGAGTTCACATTAATCCATTCAATTTAGGATGATCATATGGCTTGGATATCATGAAATCAAGTGCTTTAAAATCAGATTTTATCTTATTGCTGGTGGCAACCATCTGGGGGCTTGCCTTTGTGGCACAAAGAATCGGCATGGACCATGTGGGCCCGTTTACCTTTAACGGGCTGCGTTTTGTCTTAGGATGTCTTTCCCTGCTCCCCTTCATGCTCTTTCCGCGGAACCGGATAAAAGAACAAAACAGCAGCGGTCTCATCCCATCGGGGATTGTCTCAGGAGTGATTCTTTTCGGCGGTATTTCACTCCAGCAGGTGGGGCTTGTCTACACCACTGCCGGAAAAGCCGGGTTTATTACAGGACTTTATGTGGTGATGGTTCCCCTGATCGGTTTATTTATAAAAAGCAGCCATACCTCTCCTGGAACCTGGGCCGGTGCCGTCCTTGCCGGTATCGGCATGTACCTTTTAAGCGTGACCAAGGACCTGAACGTGGATTTTGGTGACCTTCTGGTATTCTTCTCAGCTATCTGCTTTGCTTTTCACCTGATCATTATCGGCAGGCTGTCCCAGCGCTTTGATACGGTAAGGCTGTCCCTCATCCAGTGCTGTGTCTGTGCCGCCCTGAGCCTTATGACGGCTTTTTTTTCAGAAACCCTTGTTCTTACGGACATTTTTGATGCTGCCCTGCCTCTTTTTTATGGAGGGGTTTTGTCAGTGGGGGTTGCCTATTCTCTCCAGATTTATGGACAGAAAAACAGCCCGACCTCCCATGCCGCTATCCTCTTATGTCTTGAATCGGTTGTAGCAGCCCTGGGCGGATGGGTCATCCTGAATGAGATCCTCTCACCCAGGGCAATTTTCGGATGCGTCCTGATGCTTACCGGAATGCTGATATCACAGTTATATCCGACAAAAAACCAGCGCTTTAAATGATTTCATGGAATGGCAAAAAGGCAGGTTTTTATCACTTAAGTGCTTTCATCCCTTCCTTCAACAGCCGGGTAATCTCTTCTGCAGCCTGCCCGGCTTTTTCAATATTTTGGGCAACGCTATCCAGGTTTGCTTCTTTTGCCCTTTGTGCCCAGGTCAAAAAGGTTTCCTTATGACTGTCATTGTGATCGATCCAGTGGGCAAACAGTTTTTCCAGTTTCTGTTCAAAGGTTAATTCATGTGTGTGGCCTTGATCATGGGCATTTCCATGGCTATGGCCATGCCCGTGATCATGCGAATGGTCGTGTGTATGCGGATGGCTGTGGTCGTGTGAATGATCATGGCTATGCGAATGATCCCCATCATGAGAATGTGTCATAGAATTACTCCGTTTAAATATTTTTTCAGGTCCACAGGCTCCGGTGTATATTGATACACAGGCCGCCAATGGCTGAAAGCGTTAATTTCAATCCCATTATAGATAATGGATACAGGCCTGTCTGACGATACAACCACAACAATAATGCGGTTATGATCGGCAGAAAATCTTAAAGCTGAATTATATCTTGCCCCCCTTGCCATATTTTCCCAGGTAATGGATTTCCCGTCCAGAAGACAACCAAACCCATGAAGAAAAAGATCCGGTGTAATATGAACCGCCCCGTCAATTTTGAGCAGAGAGCAGGCAAGCCTCAGGTTTTTTGGCTCCAGAAGGCTCAAGGGAGGCTCCAGAACATGACCGGAGAGAGTCGTCGGTGTTTCATTCATATCAATCACCAGCGTACATCCGTGCCGCCTGTTTGAGGCGCTGTGCACGAGGTGGGAAATAAGCCGGAACAAGGGCGTAGTCCTTTCCGTACCCTGATCTGAATCAAGAAGAAGTTCTTCCAATTCGACCATTTTTGCATCCCGCGTGGTTGAATGAAAGCTGCCGTCAAAAAAAGAAGCAATTTTTTCATTGCCCAGCATTAAAAACCCGTGATCCCCTCTGAATTCCGCTGAAACGGCATAGGAAGGAATCTCACTGTCTGTAATCCCGATAACCGTTAAACCGTCTGACACAAGTTTTCTATCTGAATTTTCAACCGCCACAAGGAGCTTCCGGATATGCTTCACGTTGCTGGTCACGGGTCGTTCATGCTTTTGAATTTTAGTGATAAAAGGAATACGCTGAAGCCACTCGGGATCGACAAAAAATAGAATCCCCCTTGCCCAGGCCCCTTCTTCCCGGGTCTTGGAAATATTGAGAATATCATTTAAAATCGGCGGGATAAGAATCTTGCTGTCAAAGCCCAAGCCTTTTTCCCTTTCATCAACAATATAGTCTGCAATGGCCTGGAGGGAATAATTCTTCAGTACATAGTCTGATGAATTAATGGCTGCAATTCTTGAATTATAATCATGCACCAGAAGGCATGCAGCCTGTTCCAGCCACCTTTCCGTCGGATGGATCGAGCACATGTCCGGATGATGATCCGTAAACCACATCTGGTAAAAAAAATCATTGGAAGAACAGCCATAGGAAATCAGACCTGACAGTCCCAGGTCATTTTCAGGCACCATATACCCTTTTGGCTGACCCTGGATTTTTTCTTTTATTTCCCGGCGCCAGGTGTCGTGGTTATCATAAAAAATCTCTTTGAGTTTTGATTCATGTCCTCTTAACAAATGCTGGGGATCAAAAATACGAATAAAATCATTTTCGGCAGGCATGAAGATAAGGGCTACCCTGCTGATGTTTGAATATTTTGAAAGCCCTTCTTCAACCCCTTTCAGAATATTTGTGATACACAGTTTGTGATAAAAGGCCGGGTTCATTTGCTCTTTAACCGAATTAATCATTTCCATGGCCGCGCATATAGGTGATACCTTTGTTAAGCATCCTTGGCAAGCGTTTTTTTATTGTAAAATGGGCAAAGGATTGCTATTGAGAGATTAAAAAAGAAATGGAGGCGGATATTATATGAAAAAAACGGTTTTTCAATTACTGATTCCTTTGATGCTGTTCTTCGGGTTTCCAAACCCTCTGGCGGCACAGACCGGATATGTATCCGATGTGTTGTTCCTGACCTTCAGAGATGCTCCGAAAGAGTCCTCTAATGTCATCCAGCGGTTAAAAAGCGATACGCCTGTTTCAATTATTGGGGAGCAGGCTGAATACTACAAGGTAGAACTGGATTCCAAAGATGTCGGATGGGTCGACAAACGATTCATCAGCTTTGAAACTCCAAAAAGCATTATCATCGAAACCTTGAAACTGGAAATCAAGACCCTGGAACAGAAAATCCTTGAATTTCAGACCCAGATTCAATCTTCCAGGAACCAGATATCAGGCGTGGAAAATGAATCCGTTCAAAAGATAAAAGAATTGGAAATTTCTTTGAAAACAGCTATGGATGAAACGGCAAAAGCAAACCTCATGCTCTCTGATACCCAAGGGAAATATGATACCCTGATAGAACAATCCAAAAACATTCAGCAGATTGTTGGTGAAAACAAACAGCTCCTGGAAAAAACCGAGTTCCTCTCGGCAGAGCTGGCTGGTTTAAAAGCAAAGGAATCGGGCTTTTTGAACGGTGATATGATCAAATGGGCACTTTTCGGAGTCGGTGTTCTCTTGCTTGGATGGCTTTTTGGACACAGCGTCTCCATCAATAAGCGAAGAGGCGGCTCATCCCTGCTCAGTTAATTAAAAAAAATATCGTGAAGGGCTTTGACGGCGATATCAAGCTTATCTTCGCGGACAATCTAAAGCGAGCCGGCTGTTAAAAAATATTTTAAATTATCTATAGAATTTAAGTCGGGCAAAGAAACGATGTTTATTTTTTTTCATTATTTACTTGACACAAACCATGATTTCTATCTATCAGATAATACAAACGATATTATTTAACAGCTAAAACCGAAGGGAGAGGAAAGTGTCCAACCAGAGTGAGTATTCAAAAAAAATTTGGGTCAAATCCTATGAGCAGGGGGTAAAAAGCGTTATAGAATACAAAGACATGCCGGTTACCCAGTATTTAGAAGAATCTGCAAAAAATTTCCCGGATCATCCGGCCTTGATTTTTCAGGGGTTTACACTTTCATTCAAAGAACTTAATGAGATGACGGCAAGGTTTTCAGCAGCTTTGAAAGATTTTGGCGTTAAAAAAGGGGACAGCGTGGCCATCCTTCTGCCCAACGTCATTCCCTGTGTTGTGGCCTATTATGCCACCCTTAAAATCGGTGCCGTTGTCGTGCTCAATAATCCCTTGTATTCCGACCGGGAGCTGGAGCATCAGTTTACAGATTCAAATTCAACCATTTTAATCACCCTGGATCTTCTGGCCAAAAGGATGGTCAGCCTTCGGGAAAAAACCAATATCAAAACCATTATATACACCTCCATAGGGGATTATCTTCCTTTTGCCAAACGTCTCTTGTTCCCCCTTGTAGCCAAAAAGAAAGGTCTTGCAGCCGATGTGGCGCCGGCCAAAAATCTCTTTAAATTTAAAGATGTCATTGCAAAATATTCCCCTGACTACAGCCAGACGCCCGTATCCATGGATGATACGGCCATGTTCCAGTATACGGGCGGGACAACGGGTGTATCAAAGGGCGTAATACTCACCCATAAAAATATCAGCTACCAGATCCAGCAGGTGGAAGCCTGGTTTCCTGCATTTAAAAAAGGGGCTGAAGTCATGCTCGGCGCCCTTCCCATATTCCATGTGTTCGGCATGTCAGTGTCCATGAATTTTGCCATCCGGATGGGGTGGGCCAATGTTCTTGTCCCCAAGCCACAGCCGGAACCGCTGCTGGAAGCCATCAGCAAATTCAAGGTGTCCTTTGCGCCCCTGGTGCCCACCATGTATATCGGGATACTGGATCATCCGGATATGGAACATACGGATTTAACCAGCATCAAAGGGTGTTTTTCCGGCAGTGCCCCCCTGCCCCTGGAAGTGATCAACAAATTCCAGGAAAAGACCGGCGCCATTATTGTCGAAGGGTTTGGTCTTACCGAGTCCACACCGGTTACCCATATCAATCCCTTTAACGGTTTAAGAAAACAGGGCAGCATCGGAGTTCCGATCCCGGATACGGAATGCAAAATAGTGGATCTGAACGATAAAACCAAGGAGGTCCCCCTGGGAGAACCGGGCGAACTCCTGATCCGCGGTCCTCAAGTCATGAAAGGGTATCTGAAGAAACCCGATGAAACAAAAAAGACATTGACTGAGGACGGGTTCCTGTGTACCGGTGATGTGGCAAAAATGGATGAAGACGGATATTTCTATATTGTGGACCGTATTAAGGATATGATTATTTCAGGCGGTTATAATGTTTATCCGCGGGATATTGATGAAATTCTGTTTGAACATCCCAAGATACTTGAAGCCTGCTGCATCGGCATCCCCCATGAAAAACGCGGGGAAGCGGTCAAAGCCTTTGTTGTCTTAAAAGAAGGACGGGAAATGACGGAAAAAGAGGTCATTGACTACTGTGACACCAAACTTGCCAAATATAAACTGCCGGTAAAGGTGGAATTCAGGAAAGAACTTCCCAAATCCAATGTTGGAAAAATTCTGAGAAAAGACTTAAGAAAACAGGAACTCGAGAAATAGGCTGCAGGGAGTAAGCAAGTGACACATCACGATTTAAAATACCGTCTCAACCTGGAAGACCGGGAATATATTGTTCACAACATCCGTCTGCTGGAAAACATGGGGCTCACAAAAATCGAAACCCTGCCCTTTTCAGCCCGGATACTGATAGAAAACCTTGCACGGCATATGGATTCAGGTCTCATTCAATGGCCGGATATTGTCGATACAATAAAATTCTATGAAACCGATCCGGATGATTCCAAGCTCATCGCCTTTTACCCGTCACGGGTTCTGATGCAGGATTTTACAGGTGTTCCTGCCGTGGTTGACTTTGCCGCCATGAGGGATGCTGTTTCCGCTAAAGGGGCAGATCCCCGGAAAATAAATCCCCTTGTGCCGGTGGACCTTGTCATTGACCACTCCATCCAGGTGGATCATTTCAGGGAAAAAAACTCATTTTTCCTGAATGCTCAAAAAGAATATGAACGCAACAAAGAGCGGTACCAGCTCTTAAAATGGGCCCAGAAAAATTTTGATAATTTCAGGGTTGTACCGCCCGAATCCGGGATCTGCCACCAGGTCAACCTTGAATATCTGGCCACGGTTGTTTCCACAAGAAAGACAAGCGACGGCATCCTTGCTTTCCCTGATACCCTTGTGGGTACAGACTCCCATACAACCATGATCAATTCCCTGGGTGTCCTTGGCTGGGGTGTCGGCGGCATTGAGGCGGAAGCCGTCATGCTGGGGCAGCCTTATTACATGAATCTTCCCCGGATCATCGGAGTCAATCTTATCGGCAAACCTCAAAAACGGATCACATCCACGGATATTGCACTCTATATTACCCAGACCCTTCGTAAAGAGAACGTTGTTGAAAAAATCGTCGAATACACAGGAGATGGGTTAAAACACCTGACCCTGACCGACAGGGCGACCATTGCCAATATGTCTCCGGAATATGGGGCAACCGCCGGATTTTTCCCGGTTGATGAGCAGACCCTTTCATATCTTAAAAAAACAAACCGGGCTAAAACAGCATCCCTTGTAGAGGCCTATTGCAGAACCTGCGGATTCTTCAACACCCATGACCACAATATCCGCTTCTCAAAAAAAATAGACGTGGATCTTTCCCTGATCGAAACCTCGATTGCAGGCCCCTCCCGGCCCCAGGACAGGATTTCGTTATCCAAAGTCAAAGAGACAACAACAAAAATATTTGACCTCGGGAACAGGAAAACAATTCAGATCAATCCTGATAAAAAGCCCCAGGCCCTTACCCACGGAAGCATTGTGATTGCCGCCATCACCTCCTGCACCAACACTTCCAATCCCTATACCATGATAGGTGCCGGGCTTGCTGCAAAAAAAGCTGTTGAAAACGGTCTGTCCATCCCCTGGTTTGTCAAAACATCCCTGTCTCCCGGTTCCAGGGTTGTCCTGGATTATCTGAAAAATTCAGGGCTGATGAAATATTTTGAAGCGCTTGGATTTAACAATACAGGGTTTGGATGCATGACCTGTATCGGAAACAGCGGCCCCCTTGACCCTCTCATTGATGAATCCATAAAAACCCACCATCTGGATGTCATGTCCGTTCTTTCCGGAAACCGGAATTTTGAAGCCCGGATTCATCAGGATGTCAAAGGTAATTTTTTGATGTCACCCATTCTTGTTGTGATCTATGCCATTGCAGGAAGGATTGACATTGATCCTGAAACAGAACCGCTTGGTATTTCAAAAAAAGGAAAACCCGTATGGATGAGGGATATCTGGCCCGAGCCGGAAGAAATCAATCATTTTGTTGAAACATATGTCCATGAAAAATTTTTCAAAGACCAGTATGATCACATATTTTCGGGTGACCGGCTCTGGCAGGAACTTCAGGTCGATGAAAACACAACATTTAAATTTGATGAAGCATCCACCTATATCCGGAACCCCCCTTTTTTCAGTCATTTTTCATTGGACATGCCCAGGGCCTTGGAGATTAAAGACGCCCGGGCTCTTCTTGTCCTGGGGGACTCCGTGACAACGGATCATATCTCGCCGGCAGGGGCCATACCGGTAAATTACCCGGCCGGAACCTATCTTGCCGGGCATGGGGTCAAACCCTGGGAATTCAATTCTTACGGCTCCCGGAGAGGCAATCATGAAATCATGATGAGAGGAACCTTTGCCAATATCAGAATCAAAAACCGCCTGGTTTCGGAGCCGGGAGGATGGACCCTGAAATTCCCGGAAATGGAAAAAGACTATGTTTTTGATGCTTCCCAAAAATACCAGAATCAGAAAACCGACCTCCTGGTTTTTGGCGGAAAAGAATATGGTTCCGGATCTTCAAGGGACTGGGCTGCAAAAGGCCCAAGCCTTCTTGGCGTCAAAGCGGTAATTGCTGTGTCTTTTGAAAGGATTCACAGATCCAACCTGGTTGGGATGGGTGTTCTTCCCTTAACCTTTCTGGAGAATGAATCTTTTGAATCCTTAAATCTCAAAGGTGATGAAATATTTGAAATCCCGGGCCTGGATCAGATCAGGCCCAATGGAATCCTGACAGTCGCTGTCGTAAAAAACAATACAAAAACAAGCTTCAGGGTCATGACCAGGCTGAACACGGATATTGAGGTTGATTATATCAGAAACGGCGGCATCCTTCCCTATGTGCTGCGTCAGATGATTAAATACTGACTTCTTTTTTTTACAATCTGTGATATATTTATTCCGTTCTGTTCTGTTCTGTTCTTATCTTACAGAAATTTAATAAAAACAACAGACTGACAGCAGGGGGGAATATGAAAAAAACAGCAATGATTTTTTGTATTGTTTTATTCATGCCTGGAATATGTCTGACAGGCTTTGCCGGAAATGAAAAGCTTGTATTTGACACTCAGGATTTTGCACCTTTCAGTTATATGGAAAACAAAAAAATTTCAGGGCCTGGTGCAGATATTATTGATCTTGTGTGCAGAAATATTAATGTGGATTATGAATTAAGGCTTTTACCCTGGGCAAGGGCACAGGATGAAATAAAATGCGGGCAGGCAAATGCACTTTTTCTGATCGGTAAAAACAAGGAGCGGGAAAAATGGCTGGATTTCGGACCGCCAATAATAAATACGGAATATGGTTTTTTCACACATAGGGAAAATAAAACTATCCATAAGACGAGTAATGATTTTGCAAATTATACGATAGGCGTTTACGGACCTTCAAATACTGCAACCGCGTTGCTTGAAGCCATAAAGGGAGTTCCTGATGTCAAAGTGGAAATGACCCCGGATGATATAGCTGCCTTTAAGAAACTGGATGCCGGGAGGATAGGGGCTGTCTACTCAAACATTGATGTTGGAAACCTGATGATCAAAAATCTGAAACTTGAAAATATAAGGCATTCGCTCACCCATAAAAAAATTCGGTATTATATAGGGTTTTCAAAGGAAAAAACCGACAGGGCACTGACTGGAAAATTCTATGATAAATTGATAGAACTTCAGCAGAATGGGGAAATAGCCAAGATCCTGAAAAAATATGATATGAAATAACAATTTCAAGTTGAACCCGTCTATTTGATTTTTTCTTTTACCCTGTTTTTTAAATATGTGATATAGTGCTCTCCACTGTTTTTTTACAGGAATTTTATTAAAATGTAATTTAGAGGAAAGATCAGGGTATGGAAATCAATCATTACGAGTTTAAATACGGCGAGTTTGGGGAAACCCTGGGTGTTCAGATTAATATTAAAGGATTTGATGTTCTGCGCTTTAACAACATCAGCAAAGGCCCTGCCTTCACCATTGAAGAACGGCAGAAACTCAAACTCAGCGGTTTTCTTCCACCCAGAGTGAAAACCCTGGATGATCAAATCAGAGGTTGTCTTGCTACTGTCAGGGGAAAAACGACCGACATTGACCGATATATCTATCTTAGGAATCTTTACGACCGGAATGTGGTCCTTTTCAATGCCGTTGTTGCCAGCAATGTCACGGAATTTTTACCCATCATCTATACCCCCACGGTAGGTCTTGCCTGCCAGCAGTACTCTAAAAATTTCCGGGGAGCCAACGGAATC
>Ga0156388_1107_pt1 | contig 10549 bp, 12 predicted proteins | sample RifOxyA3_FD_108032 | JGI IMG/M metagenome (GOLD analysis project Ga0156388, IMG submission 108032) | Desulfobacterales bacterium RIFOXYA12_FULL_46_15
TGGTTGAGGATGAAACCGGTCAACGCTTTATTGTCTGGCCCGGTAAAAGCTGCGGAACCTGCACCTTCTGCCTCACTTCCAGGGAAAACCTGTGTGAAGACATGAAAATCACAGGATTTCACACAGATGGGGGTTTTGCAAAAAGGGCCATGCTTCCCAGAACCAGCCTGATTCCCCTCCCGGATCACTTGTCTTCCTGCGTGGCCTGTTTTGCAGAGCCTGTGGGATGTGTCGTCAATGCCTTTGAAAAGCTCCAGGCAGAAAAAAACCACCGGGTCCTGATCTACGGCGGCGGCACAATGGGCCTGATCACCGGCCTTTATGCCGCATCCCTCGGTCTTATCCCCCTTATCATTGAAAAAAATGAGGCCAAAATACAAAGGATCACGCCCTTCCTTTGTGCTGCCGGCATCCCTTGCGTCAAAGACACCCATGAAAGCGAATTCGATATTGTCATCAATGCCTGCGCCGATTTCATTGCCTTTTGCCAGGGCATTTCCAAGGTGTCTAAAGGCGGCCGGATCTCCTTTTTCAGCGGGATATCCAAGAACGAACGAATTGAAACCAACCTCTTAAACCTCATCCACTACAGGGAAGCCGTAGTATCCGGCGTTTACGGCATGACACGGGACCACATGAAAAAAGCCGTGCCCTTTATGGAAAAAAATGAAAAAATGCTTGAGCTTCTCATGGAAGATGTGGTTACACCAGGAACAGCCCCAGAGCTGATGCAGAAGGTTTTGTCAGGCAATTATCTTAAATATATCCTGGATTTCAGCCTTTCAGAAATATCTGCCCCGGCCGTCATTAAACCCTTGCCCTTATCTCCCGGCCTCAGGCTCCAGGACTTATCGTCTGCCGGTCTTTGCAGAACCGTCATTGAAGCCGTCACCCCGGTGTCTGACCATCTTCTGTCTGCCGCCACAGCCAGGATGGATGAAAAAACAAAACCCCTGGGTGCCCTGGGCCATCTTGAAGGCCTGGCCGTTCGCATGGCCCTGATCCAAAACACCCTTTTCCCCGCCATCCGGCAGAAAAACCTTTTTGTCTTTGCAGGCGACCACGGCATTACCGAAGAAGGGGTGTCAGCTTATCCATCCGAGGTTACGGCCCAGATGGTGGAAAATTTTTTAAACGGCGGGGCTGCCATCAATGTGCTCTGCCGCCATCACGGCATTGACCTGAAAATTGTGGACATGGGTGTAAAAAAAGATTTTTCCTCTCACCCGGATCTGATCATGAAAAAGGTCGCCAAAGGAACTAGAAATTTTGCCCTTGAACCTGCAATGACCCGGGAACAGGTGATAACTGCTCTTGAAAACGGGATAGGCACTTTTCTGGAGGCTTATGAAAGAAGCCCCATCGATATTGTGGGGCTGGGAGAAATGGGCATAGGCAACACCACATCTGCCTCGGCCCTTATCTGTGTCATCACCGGGATCAGCCCTGCCGCCGCTGCAGGCCGGGGAACAGGTGTGGACGACAAAGGCCTCTTCCACAAGATCGAGGTCATTGAACGGGTCCTGGCCTTTCATACACTGGACCCGGCCAACGGGTTTGAGATCCTTCAAAAAATCGGGGGATTTGAAATCGCCGGCATAACCGGGGCCATCCTGGCCGCTGCCTCAAAAAAGACGGCCATTGTCCTGGACGGAGTCATTTCAACGGCCGCCGGCCTCATTGCCTACGTCATCAACCCGGCGGTTCAGGGCTATCTAATCTCAGGCCATAAATCCGTGGAAAAAGCCCAGAAGGCCGCCCTTGGCCATATGAATCTTGTGCCCCTCATCGATTTTGACATGAGGCTCGGGGAAGGCACGGGTGCAGCCCTGGCCATGGATGTCATTGACGCGTCCTGCAAAATCATGTGCGAGATGGCGTCCTTTGATGAGGCAAAGGTGGCAAGATCTTCCATAAAATAAAACCCTGCTGTCTCAGAGCTTCAGCTCAAGATATTCGATCGACATCTCTCTTCCCCATTCAACGGTTTTTTCAGAAGAGACCATGGCAAACCCGAATTTTTCATAGATCCGCCTGGCCGGTGTCAGAAAATCAATGGTCATGAGGATGATTTTTTCATATTTTTTTTCCCTGGCAAAGCCCACTGCCGTTTCCACCAGTTTTTCGCCCAGCCCGCACCCCCTTGCCGCCGCTTCCACCAGGAGCCAGCGGAGCTGGGCCACGCCATTGCCGTTGTTGACAATGGCAATGGACCCCATGCGCCGGAACCGGTTCTCCGCGATCCAGAGAGCTTCTTTCTCAGGATCAAATTTTTTGGCAAAGGCCATGACGGCTTCCCCGACATAGAATTCAAAGGTATGGTCAAACTGATACTCGGCAGCGTACAGCAGCGCATGGCTGGCGGCCACGTAACCGAGATCTCCCGGCTTCATGGTCCGGAGGGTGTAAATATCGGCCCGTGTCTCATTTTTTTCAAGCAGGGTACTGATCTTCTCCATGGCAGACAGGACCTCCAGCTTTTCAGAAACCGTCAGGGGCGAAAGAATGGATTCTATAAAATCCCCGGAGATTTTTTCAAGATCGGCAAGTACTTTTTTCCCTTTGGGGGAGAGGGACAGGTGATAGCTTCGGGTGTCTTTTCCGGATTTTTCCTTTGACAGGATTCCGGCGTCCGTGAGTTTTTTGATCACCCGGCTGGTATATCCCGGGTCAAGATTCAGGAATGAGGCGATCTCGCCTGCCGTCACCCCCTGATTTTCTTCTGCATGAAAAATCATCCGGGCCTCGGTCAGGGAAAAATCCGTGCCGTAGAGCCGGTTGTTCAAAAGCCCGATCTTCCATGTATAATACCGGTTAAACGCCCTTATGCTATGAATGATATCGCGGATCTGGTCCATCATGATGCACTCTCCTGATCATAGTTAAAATGATGGCTTACATTATCCAGGAGATTAATTTTTGTCAATTAAAATAATTGCCAAAAGCAACTATGCCCGGTTCCCAGACGCGCAGCAACCCAAATTGCCGCCACAATATTGGCGCCTGTGGATGTCCCGGCAAACAGAGCTTCTTCCCGTACCAGAATCCGGGCCATCTCAATCAGGGGTATGTTCCGGGTTGAATCCAGCATTTTTGTTTTATTACCCATATATAGGCTCATTTTTTAATCTTCCGGAACCATGCCCCAGGAAAAGATCTCTTCTCTGGCCAGGATGCCTGCCGTCCTTGCCGCCCGGACAAGTTCCGTATCCAGGACATCCATAAGGGCAAAGCTGAGACCGGACGATGCCAGCATGGCCACATAGCTTTGTTCCAGGAGCCGTCTTTTGGCCTTGTCCTTTGCCCCGGTTCCAAGATTGGATACCCCGCCCATGGTCCGGATGGGAAATCCTATCAATTCCGGCAAGGCCCGGATCACATTCAGCACTGTCCTGGCCTGGACAATCCCGTCTTCCCATACCAAAGGCGGCACCACAGGATCAATGATCACCCGCTCCTTTGCCACACCGGCGGCTTCAGCCTTGTCCATCAGTCCCAGGGCTATCTCAAACCGCTCTGCTTCGGTTTTGGGCACCCGGCTGTCCGGGTACAATAAAAAGCCCACAATATCGGCATTAAATTCTTTTGCCAGGGGCAGGATCTTTTCAAGCTTTACAGGTTCAAGGGAAAACCCGTTGATGATGGCCCGGTTCTTTGCCGCTTCAAGCCCGGCCCGCATGGCAGCAGGATTGGCCGTGTCAATCAGCAGCGGCAGATCTGTGACGCTTTCCACAGCCTCAATAAAAAACCGCATGGCTGCTTCAGGATTTTTCCCCAGGGGTCCGGTGTTGACATCAATGGCAAAAACGCCTTGCCCCGCGCATTTTCTCACAAGATCCTGCACCGGCCCTGCATCGCGGTTTTTCAGAGCTTCCCGGATTCCCGGCTTTGTAATCCTAAGATTATCGGCGATCAGTTTCATAAGCATTATCCATGATCATTTCTTATTATGATATCCATGAGAAGGCCATGCCCACGGCTTTCCATTCCCCTTTGATCATTTTCAGGGTAAAGGAATACCCGCTTCCGGCGTCCTTGCCGAATATTACCCCGACGTTGACCAGGGCCCGGGTGCCGGTCTTATCGATATAGGTTTCAAATTCAATATAGGGTGGTTTGTAACGATATGATATTTCTTTGGAATGATAAACCTCAAGGTTGTCATCCTGAAAAAAAGACCATAGCTTATTTTCAAATTTCCAGGTTCTTTCTTTTCCTGCCTCAAGAAAAACCGTACTTTGATCGGTTCCGGGAATACCGAATTTGAACAGGGTGAGAATGATTTTGTCTTCAGGCCCGGCAGTTGTCATCTGCTGGGGTTCCTGGCAACCCAGATCCATTGACAGAAGAAAAAGCGCTTTCCATTTTGAATCCATCCTGGCCCCGGACCCTAAATTTAATTTAATTTCTCTGATTATTCTATCCGGCTTAAGGACAACCAGGGATAAAAAGGCAGATGCAGCCGCCCTGTCATTTGTTTTATCATTTCCAGCTTCCAGGGTTTTCATAAGAAAATAGACATCCTCAGGAGTACCGGTAGAGGCCATGGTGAGGCACAGATATATCAAGACGGACTCATTCTTTGTCTTGTCATGGGCTTCCTTCAGGGCATCCCTTGCCTTTTCTCCGCCGATGAGAAACAAAGCCTCTGAAGCAAAATTCCGTATATCTTCCTTTGGGTCATAAAGGGCTTTTTTCAGGGCAGGGACTGCTGATTCGCCAAGATCCAGAACAATTTTTGCTGCAGGACCGATATCCCTGCCGAACGTATTCAGTTCCTTTGGATCACCTTGTTGGACCATTTTCTCAAGCATTTTAATCCCTGCTTTTGTTTCTAATGACTGGCCCAGCCCCAGAAAAGAAAAATAACTACACCCGGTTAAAAGAAAAAGCATGGCAATAATAAGCGGAATGTTTTTTTTTATCATTTTAAGACCTCCAGTATCTGAATCCGGGTTTTAAATTTCCATTTTCCCTTGATGTATTTCAAGCGTTCTAAAAATACGAACACAGCGTTCACTTATTACCGATAGCAATATTTAAATTTGTCTGATAATTCAATAGGAAAAACTTGATTCTAAAACTTAGGAAGGAGAATAAAATGCAACCCTATATCGAGCTTGCTTTAGAACTGAAAATGATTCATGCTTTATTCATCACACCTGAAGACATGGTGTTTGATATCCGGACACTTCTGAAATGCCGTTGGGGGTGTGAAAATCATGACAACAACAGCTTCAAATGCCAGGAAAGGCGAACCTCTTTTGAAGAGCGGGTTCAGATGATCAAATCCTATAAAAATATCCTTTTCATTCATTCCAATGATGGTGGGGATGTGAGCCGGGCAGCCCTTGAAATCGAGCGCCGGGCTTTTCTGGACGGGAATCACCTGGCTTTTGCCATCCGGTACTGTAATCTCTGTAAAAAATGCGCTGTGGATGAAAACCTGCCATGTGTCCAGCCCACAAAGGTAAGGCCTTGTGAAGCCATTTTCGGAATCGATGTGTATGAAACGGCAAAACACCATGGACTGCCCTGCTATCCCCTGCAGCACAAGGCGGATGTCCAGAACCGGTACGGGTTTGTGTGCATTTCATAAGCCCGGTGAAATCAAATTATGAATCAGAGGTTTTATGACGATCAACACAGGCATATTTATTTACAATGAGGTAGAGGTGCTTGATTTTGCAGGCCCTTTTGAAGTTTTCACCACTGCTTCAAGGGTAAAATCAAGGCAGACAAAAAATACCCAGCCTTTTTTTAATGTATTCACCATTGGTGAAAAAAAAGAGGTGATAAGGGCCAGGGGCGGGCTATCTATCATCCCGGAATATGGTGTGAACGGTCACCCGGCCATTGATCTGTTGATCATTCCCGGCGGGGTTGTCACGGCTGCCGGTATTTCAGCAGGAATCGACATGAGCCTCTATCTTGTGTCACGGCTGGCGGATAGTAAACTTGCTCTGGATACGGCAAGACAGATGGAATATAACTGGAAGCAAAACCCATAAGGAACAAAATAAAATATGAAAATTCAACTCATCCGAAATGCCACATTAAAAATCACCATGGCCGGAAACACCTTTCTCACCGATCCGGTTCTTCTGCCCCGGCACGGGATGGACTCCTTTGCCGGGATTGAGAAAAACCCTACGGTTGATCTTCCCTTCCCTGCACAAGAAGTGATCAAAGATATTGATATGGTGCTGGTTTCCCATCTCCACCGGGATCATTTTGATGACGGGGCAAAAAAAATGCTGCCAAAGGATATCCCCATCTTCTGCCGCAAAGTCAATGAAGCAGCCTTAAAAGAGAAAGGATTTTTAAATGTGACCCCAATGGAAACCAAAATGACATGGCAGAATATTGAAATCACCCCTACCCCGGGCAGGCATGCCGGAAATGAAACCTGGGAAACCATCCTCGGCAGGGTGTCCGGGTTTGTTCTCCGGTCTCCTGGTGAACCAGTGGTGTATTGGGCCGGAGACACGGTTTTGTATGATGAGATCAAAAGCATCATCACCTCGGCCAAGCCGGATATCATTCTTACCCATTCCGGTGGTGCTGAACTGGATGACAGCGGACCCATTGTCATGGATGCAAGGCAGACCATAGACGTGTGCAAGCTCTGCCCCGGAGCTATTGTTATCGCTGTCCATATGGAGGCCCTGGATCATTGCAGGGTATCCCGGCAGGCATTACGCCACCATGCCGCCATCAACGGGATTTTGAAACATCGTCTCTTAATACCTGAAAACGGTGAAATATTGACCTTTTAATGAAATCAGAAGACAAACGATAATAAGTCAACCCCCAAAAGGAGAAAAATCATGAGATTTGCCCATACCAATATCGCTGCAAAAGACTATAAGGTGCTTGTACAATTTTATATGGATGTTTTTGACTGCAAGATCAAGCTGCCGGAAAGAAACCTCTCCGGAGACTGGCTGGACAGGGCTACAGGACTGACCTCTGCAAAGCTCCAGGGCGTGCATTTAATATTACCGGGCCATGGAGAGAAAGGCCCGACCCTGGAAATTTTCACCTATGAGACCATGGTCATGCAGGACCCTATCCTGGCTAACCATGCCGGGCTCACCCATCTTGCCTTTGAGGTGGAGGACGTGGAAATGACTTTTAAAAAAGCCCTTGAAAAAGGCGGCACTGCTCTTGGGAAAGTGACCCAAAAAGAGGTGGAAGGCGTCGGCCTTCTCACCTTTGTCTATTTCAGGGATCCTGAAGGGAATATCATTGAAATCCAGTCCTGGGGTTAGCAGGCGATTATCAGCCCACCAGGACCTTTTCAAGCTGCTCCATCAGAAAATCCATCTCCTCCTCATTGATGACCAGAGGAGGAGAAATCCGGATGGTGTGTCCATGGCTGTCGTTGACAATCAACCCGAGCTTGAACAGTTTTCTGCAGAACTCCATGGCATTGCCGTCTTTGACCTCTATGCCAATGAAAAGCCCTTTTCCCCTGACTTCTTTTACATGCGTGGATCTTTTGGCAATGGCTTCAATTCTTTGTTTGAGGATTTTTCCTTTTTTTGCAGATTGCTCAGCCAGTTTTTCTTCCTCAAAAACTTTCAAAGCAGCGGTTCCAGCCACACAGGCCAGGGGATAGCCACCGAATGTGGACCCGTCTGATCCTTTGGAAAAAACCATATCCATGATAAAGGCGCTGGTGATGAATACGGACAGCGGGACAAGACCGCCTGACAAGGCTTTTCCGAGGATGACACCGTCCGGGACAATACCTTCATGTTCAAAACAGAATTTTTTCCCGGTACGTCCCATACCCACCTGGATTTCATCACAGACCAACAGGAGATCATTTTCATCCGCCAATTCTCGGAGCCCTTTTAAAAAACCTTTTGGAGGGATCCGCATTCCGCCTTCGCCCTGGAAAGGTTCCACCAGGATTCCGCAGGTATTGGGGGTAATAGCTTTTTTAACAGCCTCAATATTCCCGAATTCAACGGATACAAAACCAGGAGTCAACGGGCCGAATCCTTCCTTATATTTTTTGCTGGAAGAGAAAGAGATAACGGAAATGGTTCTGCCATGAAAATTACCGTCAAAGACTATGATTTGTTGTTTTCCGTCTTCAATTTTTTTTTTCTTGAATCCATAATACCGCATAGTTTTGATGGCGGTTTCAACGGATTCCACACCACCGTTTTTGGGAAGCACCTTGTTGCCTTGATTCCCGAAGCGGGGTGCCATCTGGGGAGCGAATCCGGCTGCTTCAGACAGGAAAATCCCCAAAGGGTCTGTGAATACAACATTGGACAGGACAGAGGCATAATTCCCGATCAGGGCATCCATGACGGCATTGACAATGGTCGGATGATGATGGCCGGGATTTGCCGCAGAATAAGCTGCAAGGCAATCCAGGTATTTATGGCCTTTTTCATCCGTCAGCCAGCATCCCTTTGCATGCCTGACAACAAGATCGATTCTCTCATAATGATGGGCGCCATAATCTTTTTCCAGATTGAAAATGGTTTGATCCTTCTCATTTGAGAACCCGCTGAAATAATTTATTTTTCTCATTGCAGTCATGTTGACCTCCTCTAATTATCCTCTTTGATGATTTTATAAATTCTTAATTCTTCTTTTGTCAGTTCCTGGTGCCGGTCCAGTATTTTCTCCAGAAAACTGTGATAAAAATCATGGCGCAGGCTGTCCCGGTTGGCCACGATAAACCATTGGTTCCGTGTCCAGTTAATGGGGGAGATATCCTCATGGCCGATTTCAAAAACCCCGACAAGGGCTTCCCGTTTATCCGTAATCACTTCAATGGACCGCCCGCCGATGGTCTGCTGGAGATGTTCATGATCCGGGTGCATAACCATGACTTCAAATTTCATGGGAATTTTTCCCATGGCAATATAGCGGATTTTTACCCCGCGCAGTTGAGCTTCCTCCAAGTATGGATTCAGGCGACGGTCTGCTTCGGGAAACAATCTGACATAAATCTCCTCTTCAGCCTCATTGATCATTTCAATGGCTCTTTGCATGACATTGTCATAGCCTGTAATGGTCCAGACATATTCAAAATCTTCTTTCCGGGTTGAATTTAAAAGCTGGGTTTCAAATGCACTGAGATTGGTTTCGAAACTTTTTTTAAGCCTTCTGATCAATTCATCAGAAGGAAGGGGTGCATATTGACCGGAATTGATTTCAATGACATAACCCTTGGAGATAAGGCTTCTCAGAACATCGTAAATTCTTGACCGGGCAATGCCTGATAGTTTGCTCAACTGGGAACCATTCACCGGATGTTCGCCGACAAGCGCCATATAACAGGTGGCTTCATACTGTGAAAAACCAAGTTCTTTTAAATTGGAATAGGTATCCATATCTATCTCCGAAAAAGTTGCTACTTTAATAGCAACATAAACTCAAAACCGAATCTTGTCAACTTATATTGTTTTTCATTTTTTTAAAAAAATATCCCTTTGACACATGGTTTTGAATCAGGTAAATATTTTGGCAATATATATTCTTGAATTTACCTACAAACAGGAGAAAACAAATGGCTGGTCTTAATAAAGTGATGCTTATCGGAAACCTTGGCAGGGATCCTGAAATCCGTTATTCCCAGCAAGGGTTGGCAGTTGTTAATTTTTCCATTGCCACAAGTGAACAGTGGACTGACAAAACAAGCGGCGACAAACAGGAAAAAACAGAATGGCATAACATCGTCGTATTCGGAAAACAAGCGGAAACCTGTGAAAAATATCTTTCCAAAGGAAGCCAGATTTATGTTGAAGGGAAACTTCAGACCTCAACCTATGAAAAAGACGGTCAAACCCATTATATGACCAAGGTTGTCGCATCAAATTTTATGTTTCTAGGAGGGAAACAGGATACTAAAGGCGGTGGTAGCAGCGGATATCAGAAATCCGATCCGGACCCGGCCGGCCACTACCAGGGCCAGACCCATCCCGGTATGTCAGGGGGACAGACCTCCATGCCCGATGATGATATTCCGTTTTAGCGATTCCTTATAAAAAAACAAAATACGCCTCATTGTCTTACTAATCGTGAGGCCAATGAGGCGTAATATTTATGACGAATTCGATAGCGTTAACTTAAAATAGCTGCTCTTTCATGGAAATATCATGCTTTAATTCCCTGAGGGGTTTTTTACCTGCCTTTTTAGAGTCCTCATCCGGCCGGCTTGCAACACAGACCTTTCTTAATTTTTCAACATTATTTTCCAGCTCCTGTAATTCCGTTTCCGGTAAATCATCTCCTATGCAGTTTTGATATGTCTCAATATTTCTCTTCTTGACTTTAAACTCCTGGTGCCTTCTCAGTGCTCTATCTTTCATCGTATCGGCTCCTTTATAACAGTTTAAAATTTTGTCGGGTCATATGATTAAATTTTATTTAATCGTATGTGCCTGTGATAAAAAAGGATAAACACTGGATAAGAATTTTGCAAGCCGGATTTTATTTTCTTGGATTTTCCCTGCGCCATTGTTTCGGGCTTTTATAGGATTTACCAAGCTTCCAGATGCCTTTCCAGGAATTTCTT
>Ga0156388_1139_pt1 | contig 10523 bp, 8 predicted proteins | sample RifOxyA3_FD_108032 | JGI IMG/M metagenome (GOLD analysis project Ga0156388, IMG submission 108032) | Desulfobacterales bacterium RIFOXYA12_FULL_46_15
CTCAAAGACAAGGGTATTATTTAAATCCATTTCCTTTTTATGTTTCGATTACCACCAGCAATTAAAATCGATCATTTTTTCGGGAAAAGCGTTTGGATTGATTGGTTGATCTTGTCGATAATGCCGTCGTCAACATCTTTACTGAAAATCAGGTATCGTTTGTTTCCGGGTGGGATATCCGGTTTATCCAGAGCAATGAAATGGTTTTCATCAAGTTCTGCTTCCTTAAGCATGACGCTTATTTCCTCGGGGGCAACCAGCATATAGGAAGCCCTGTTGTTGAAAATCAGCTTGGGCAAAAGTGACTGCATGCTTTGAATTCCATGGACAGGCGGGGCATAGGTGGTGATCCATTCATCCATGATGACGCCATAGGAGAACGAATCGACTTTTGCCAGGGTCAGGGTTCTGTCGGAGAACACATCCTTTATTGTCTGATGCCGGTCAAACAGGGGCTTTTTCAATTTCAAGGTAAGGATAACAAGGGGCTTGTCCTCATAGATGGGTATGCTGAATTTGGCAAAACTTTCTCTTTCCTTATTTTTAAACCACCCTATAGAGCATATGGGTTTTTCCTGGCTCTTGATATAGCTGATGATTCTTGAAGGCGGAATTTCGGTAAAAACAGGCCTTATCCCGGCAGTATCAAAAATCTGCCGTGTCATTTCAACCAGGAATCCCTGTGCCTGATTGTCTATTGTATCATAATAAGGCGGCCGGTTGAAATACATAACAGTCATCTGTTCCAGGCCATGGGAGAAGCCTGGAAAAATGATCGGAATACATGATAATGCAATTATAATCTGTTTCATTTATAAATATGGATCTGAAATTATGAAGAACTGAAAATTATATGCAGTATATCATTTTATTAAAGGAAATCAAATAAATATGGCAAAAAAAAAAATTGTTTGATAAAGATACTGCCATGCAGAAAACAGCCAAGGATTATATTGTTTTCCCCCTGGATTTTTCTTCGGTCAAAGAGGCTGAAGACTATGTCAGGATACTGGATGGAAAGGTCGGCGTGTTTAAGATCGGTCTTGAACTCTTTATCGATCAGGGCCCGTTCGTGGTGGAACGGATCAGAAAATTGAGCCGTGCCGGGATATTCCTGGACTTGAAGCTCCATGATATTTCGGCAACAGTTCAGCGGGCCATGGAAAGGGTCGCGGCCCTGGGTGTGGATCTTATCACGGTGCATTGTTCGTCTTCCCGAAACATGCTGGAAAAGGCCGTGCTGGGGGCAAAAGGGAAAACCCGGGTCCTCGGGGTGACCCTGTTGACGGATAATGATGCCGATGCTGTGGAAGCCCAGGGGTTTAAGACGGAATTTGTCAAAGATCTCCGCCTTCTTATTCTTCAGCGGGCAAAGATGGCCCATGAGGCCGGATGCGCCGGGGTGGTCTGTTCGGGAAAAGAGGTCAAAGAAGTCAAGGAGAAGTTTGGAAAGGCATTTCTGGCGGTAACACCGGGGATCAGACCGTCCTGGTCGGTTCCTGAAAACGACGACCAGAAACGGATTACCACGCCGGGTCAGGCAATCGCCATGGGCAGCGATCTTATTGTAATCGGCCGCCCCCTCCGGGATGCGGATAATCCGGCTAAAGCGGCCCTGAAGGTTATTCAAGAAATAGAAGACGCCCTGGCAGCCAGGTTTGAATATTGTAATAAGTGTAAAAATTGAGGAATTCGTAAAAATTTACAGATAGAAGGAAGGCAGCACTAAGATAAAAGGAAGCGCAAAAAATGTGCACTTCTCATGCTTGCACTAATATAATGACCCCTTTGAGCTGATAAATAATGGGAATTAAATATCCAGAACGGTTTAATGGCCTTGAATCGGTGCAACATATGATTGAACTTTTAGAAAACTATATGTCCTGAAATATATTCTTTATCCGGCGGACGGATTTCAATATATCCTTGCCGGTTAAAGCGATATTTATCAGATGTGAACACTCTTTATATGTTGCAGGAAAGCGGCTGATAAACTGGATGTCATCTCCTATATCTTCTCCAGATTCTTCCGGGTAACCATGGCTGAGTCGGCAATGTATATAAATCCCTCTTTCTTGATCCCGTTATAAGCCATGTATTTTGAAATGGTATTGGTGATATCAAGAACCCCGATCCGCCGGGCATAGGGTCTTTAAAACCAGGCTGAATACAATTAAAATCATCAATAACACATAAAACATGATAACCGCATGATCCTGTATAAGGGACGGTTTCAGCGGATTATAGCGATATAGGAAAGGAAAATGCAATATATACAGCTCATAGGATATCTGCCCCATAAAAAACAGGACCTTGGACTGATAATTCAGAATGCTGTTTATGGATAGACCAATTAACAGGCCATAGGAAAGAACCATTAATTTAAATATTTTTTCCAGTGATTCAAACAGAAAATAATTATCAAGGCCTGTTATTTTTATGCACAGTATGCCCACACAAAACGATACCAATATCAGACAATGAATCCCTTTTTGTCTGATGCTGGTATTCATGAATACCTTACTGATCCATGAACGGTTTTGTGCAATAGTATAGCCAACAGGAAAAGCAAGCGTCTCATGAACATTTCCCAGGTGCCATATCTGAAGATACCGCATGACAATTAAAAGAAAGGCAACCATATACAAAATAAGACTGATTTTTTTGGGGCAGAAATGCCGAGAACTGCAAAAAACAAAATACCACAACAGGAGCAGACTGATGAACCAGCGTGTTCTGTCGAGGTGGGTTTGACCACGGTGTATATTAATGCCAGATGATGTTAAAAAAATATCATGCATACTATGTGTTCTATCAAGAAGATAATAATCCAGTACCAGGAACAGGATGGTGCAGATCCAATAGGGGATGAAAATTCGGAAAATTTTTTTTTGTATGAAACCTTTGTAATCGAATCTTCCGGTTTCACATAGCAGGCCGTGTGCATAACCTGATAAAATAAAGAACAGGCTGACCGAATACCTGCTCAGGATAAGAGGAGGGGTCTGATCAAAAATATTTTCCCAGAAATGCGCCAGCACCACAAAAAAAATGGCAAGCCCTTTGACTTGAATTGTCTGTGAGACATCAAAAAAAGAGTTTTCTGTTTTTTTTTGGACACTGATGGTGATTAAAATTAAAAAAATGATGATGATGTAAAAATTATAAGTACCGGCGTCAGGCAAATGCAGCAGATTTTTTTCAAAATTTGAAAACATGATATATCCTTTTTTATTCAGCTTCCAATTGAAAAAATCAGATTCAAGCATGACCAGCCGCCGTTAAACCGCTGCGGTCAGAACCTCCCTGATCTTTTCCGCCAGGTCCTTGCCGGTAAAGGGTTTCTGAAGCAAAAAAACATTCTCATCCAGAACGCCCCTGTGAATAATAACGTTTGCCGTATAACCGGACATAAACAGCACCCTGAGCCCTGGTACAAGATCCCGCAACCGGATGGCCAGATCATGGCCGTTTAATTCCGGCATGATCACATCGGTGAGCAGCAGGTCTATTGTTTCCGGGTGATGCCCGGCCAGGGCAATGGCTTTCATGGGTGAATCCACCGCCAGAACCTGGTAGCCGAGTTCCTTGAGCATTTTTTCCACCATCTTGAGATTGGCGGTTTCATCTTCCACCAGCAGCACGGTTTCACCATGGCCGCGGACTATTTTTGCACCGGACCGGGATCGTATTTCAACCGCTTCCCCGTCAATCCGGGGCAGGTAAATTTTAAATGTGGTTCCCCTGCCCGGTTCGCTGTATACATTGATAAAACCATTGTTCTGTTTGACAATTCCATAAACGGTCGCAAGCCCGAGCCCTGTCCCCCTGCCAATGCCCTTGGTGCTGAAAAAGGGTTCGAATATTTTGTTCAGGGTCGCGGTATCCATGCCTGTCCCGTCATCGCTGATGGCCAGTTTGACAAATCCGCCGGGGATGAATCCCTGGTTCATGGCACAATAGCCTTCGTCAAACTCGGTGTTCGCAGTCTCGATGATGATTTTTCCCACACCCTTGATAGCATCCCTGGCATTAACGCAGAGGTTGGCCAGGATCTGATCGATTTGCGAAGGATCAATTTTTACCGGCCATACCGGCTCACCAGGATACCAGATCAGTTCGATATCCTCGCCGATCAACCGTTGCAGCATTTTCTGCATGCTTTTTACAGCCTGGTTGATATCCAGCACACGGGGTGCAATAGCCTGGCACCGGGCAAATGCCAATAACTGCCGGGTCAGTTCCATAGATCTCCTGCCGGCCTCGTGAATTTCAAGAAGATCAGTGTAAAGAGGATCGCTCTGATTCAATTTTTCCAGAGCCAGGTCGGCATATCCCATGATCACATTGGTCATATTGTTGTAATCATGGGCCACCCCGCCGGCCAGCCTGCCCACGGCCTCCATTTTCTGGGCCTGCCGAAGCTGGTTTTCCATCACCTGCTGGTGCGCCTTGGCCTCACTGAGACGCAAGCTCATTTTGTTGAACTCATCCACCAGGTTGGACAGGGCATGAGTTGACAAGGGTTCGATGCGGTGGGCAAAATTCCCGGCTGCAATCTGCTGAAGCGCCTGTTTCAGCCTTTTTGCAGCTGCCTCTGCCATGGATGCCTTTGGCAGACCGCAAAAAAGGGTCCAGTTGACGCCGGGCACATGGCTGTGACAGAATACCCATTCCGCTCCGGCAGCGTCCGTCACGTCCAGTTCACCCTCTTCTTTTGCGATAATGGCGGCCGTGTCAAGATCTTCCCACTGCCCGCCGAGTTCGGCAAGCGGATGGAACAAAATCCGTCCCCGGGTCTGATCAATTTCAGCTCTCAGTTTCTCATGCAACACCAGCATCCCCTGCGGGTTAACGATAAACTGCACCTGATCGGGAAACGCTTTCAAAGAGGCAAAATCCCGGTATAAATACCGGACCGGCAGATCGATGCTCCACAGACCGATAAAATCATCGCTACGCCAGACCGGGATGGAAACGGAAAGGATCAGCCCTTCACCGGCATAATCGATGGTTGGCGGGGTCCATTGAATCTTCTTAAGGGGATTGTTGTTTGGGCATACGGAACGATAAGTATGATAGGTCGACCAGTCAAAATCGCTGGAAATGGCAGTGCGCTGATCAATATACGGGTATTGCAGGGAAGTATTGACGGCATCCTGGTAGTAGATCCACCCCACATCCCCCAGGCGGTCATGGATATGTTTCAGGTGAGGGCCGATGTTCCGGTGGATATACATATGGCGCCGCGCCGTTGGGTCGGTGCGCAGATGCCGGCTCCAGGAAAAACTCACGGCATCGGCCGGGCCGGCGCCCTCCCTGAAAGCGGCAAGCAGGGGCAGGCTTTGAAAAAAGCCATCCTCATCTACATCAAAGCCTTCTGCATCCAGCCATTCGTCAATTGCCCCATCCGGGGACACATCCCGGCTGAGAAGGAAAAGCGTTGTCCGCTGTAACTCCTCCAAGGCGTTGCAGAGCCGGTCGATCTGTTGGGCAAGGACTGCCCGATATCGATCCAAATGCCATCTTATGGCTTCAATTTCATTCATACGACATAATCTCTTGGGGTATGATAAATGTTTAGGATAAGAAGCTGCTTATTGTCAAGAAAAACATTGCCCTGCCATCATTCCGTCAGGTTATGAATAAAAAAAACCACAGGCGCTTTCCTTGGAAAAATTCATCAGATGCTGATAAAAATCAAGGATTTATTCATTTGACCTTTATACCTTAATTTTCTATAGTATGGGAACATCATCCTGACCCTCTTCTGCATTACCATCTGGCTGTTCCCCCTGTTTTCTCCCATTCCGATACCCCAACCTTAAAAAAAGGAGCAATCATAATGAAAGGCCACCGACCCTTCTGGAACGAAAAAATGGAAACCCTGAGCCTGGATGAATTCCATGCCGTCCAGTCTCTGGCCCTTAAAAAGGAGCTGGCCTATGTGGACCGGCACTCAAGGTTTTACCAGGACAAATTCAAGGCCGCAGAGATCAGCGTCAGCGAGATCCGCACCATTGACGACTTAAAACTCCTGCCCTTTACGGAAAAGCAGGAGCTGCGGGACAGCCTGGCCCGGCAGAAGCCCCTCGGCCTCCACGCAGCAGTCAGCATGGACGCCGTGATCCGGGTTTATTCCACCTCCGGCACCACGGGCGTGCCCACCTATATCGGGCTGACCCGCAACGACCGCCTTGTGTGGCGGGAATCCGCCAACCGGGCCATGTGGGCCTGCGGCATGAGACCCGGCCACATCGTTCCCCTGCCCATCGGCACCTTTTTCATTGCCGCCTCCTATGGCGAAGCCATTGAACACCTGGGCGCCACCCTGGTCCCTGTGGGCGTGGGCGCCACCGACCGGCTGCTGTCTGCCGTGGCCAACCTGGGCGCCAATTTCATCCTGTCCACCGCCTCTTTTCCCTTTTATCTCATGGATTATTGCCGCAAAAAAGGCATCAGCCACCTGACCCTCGGCATCAAAGGATTCATGGTGGGCGGCGAGCCCGGCGGCTCCATCCCTGACTTAAGAAAACAGGTGGAAGACGGTTTTGCCGCTGTGGTGCAGGAAACCATGGGCAATGGCGATATGATGGGCCTGATGTGGGGGGAATGCGAATATAAAAACGGCATGCATTTCTTAGGGGCCGACACCTGTCATGCTGAAATCATCCATCCTGAGACAGGTGAAGTCCTGGACATTGAAACAGGCGTCACCGGCGAACTAGTCTACACCTCCCTGAACCGGGAATGCCAGCCCCTGATCCGGTTCAGGACAAGGGACCATGTCGAGGTCACCCAGACCCAATGCGCCTGCGGCCGCACAGGGTTCTGTATCCGGTGCATCGGCCGCACCGACGACATGATGATCATCTCCGGCGTCAATGTCTACCCGTCCGCCATCCGGGACGTTGTCAGCTCCCTGGCCCCCCTTGTCACCGGCGAAATCCTCATCCAGGTGGACGCTCCCCTGCCCTCGGTCAAACCTCCCCTGAAAATCAAGGTAGAACACAGCGTTTCAGCCACCAGCCTGGATGCACTGAAAACAAGGCTCCAGGACCTGTTAAGGGAAAAACTGATCTTTTCCTCAGACATCACCCTGGTTCCCCCGGGCACCCTGCCCAAATACGAATACAAGGCCAAACTTGTGGAAAAAACCTTCTGACCTGCCGTTTCCGGGAAGAGGCAACCGCCTCTTCCCTCTAAAAGAGAGTGCAATGTTATGCAGGTCATTTGCATGGCCCTTACCGGGAAATCAGATTTTCTGCTCCACTTTCCGGAAACAGGGAATGCACAGATTTTTGCCGTCAAACAGCCTGATACGGGATTCCATGGTCATTTCCCCGCAATCGCCACACGGGATGCTTTTCAGAATCCTTGCTGCTCTGACCGGCGGGAGGATCACTTCCTCTGTCTCAAACAGATCGTTTAGATCTGCATCCAGTATCTTTTTGATCCTGATGCTCCGGTCCTGTTCGTCTCTTGCAAAATCATTTTTAAATACGGCCCGGAATCCTTTGTCGGTATTCCTGTCAAAAAAAGTAAAGGCTGATTTTCCGAAATCCTTGTGGATCAGGTTCCCTTTGCCAAAAGAACATCCGGTCAGAAACTGGATGGCATCCACGCCGCACATGTCGGTTTCCGTGACACAGACCGGGGCCGTGGAATTACAGATGTCGAGCTTTTTCATGGCCAGCTCCGACACCCGGATACCGATGGTAAGTCCGGGGCAATTGTGACCATGGAATTCAATGGTTTTATCGATGAGTTCTTTATTAATGGAACAGGTCATTCTTTGTCTCCTTTATTTTTTAGGAAAACTATACCAGGATTTCAATTTTGCAAGGGCTGTGGAATGGAATTGTTGATCGATGGATGGAAAATATACAGGAAGGTTCCTAAATAATCGGTCTGCAGATTCATCTTCCCTTGTTTTTGAATATGTCATACAAGAGTTTGTGATACGGCTGAGGCAGTCGGATTCTACATGTCGGCGCAGGCCGATGGGCTGTCCGGATAAATCCGGATTATGGCGCTGAACCCCGACATGTCAAACACATCCTTGACCATTGGGGTCAGGGAGGCCAGGGCAAGGCTGCCTTGATTTTCTTTAACTTTTTTAGCAGCCATGAGAACGCTGCGAAGCCCTGCGCTGCTGATGTATTCAAGGCCTGATAAGTCAATGACCAGATGCTTCTCTGCCTCGTCCAGGGAAGCCAGGGCCTCATCAAACCGTCCAGCGGTATGGGTATCCAGCCGTCCTGAGACGGAAACAATCATCACATGACCGTTTTTTTTTGTTTCTATTTTCATTTTTCTCCTTTTTATTTTTGAACCGTTGACACCACTTCCCGGAAGGCATTGATAAAATCCTGCATCACCGGCGCCTGAACCAGGGAAATCCTGATCCAGTTGGGAAAACGGAATCCGGTCATGGTCCGGACCATGACGCCGCGCTTCATGAGCATCCGGTAGAGCAGGGTGTCTGATAGGTGGACATGGGCCATCATATAATTGCCCTGGTTTGACAGATAGGGGATGCCCAGGCCGTCAAAAAAGGGGCAGAGCAGTTGCCTGGCTTCTTTGACCATTTTCCGGGTGGCCAGGATGAAGTCTGTGTCATCCGTGATGGCTGCGGCGGCTGCCTGCTGGGCCGGGGTGTTCACGGAATAGACAATATGGGTGCGCCGGACCATATCCACCACATCCGGGGAACTGCACAAATAGCCGATGCGGAGGGCGGCCAGGGCATACATCTTGGAAAAGGTCCTGAAGGTAACCACATTGGGAAAGGCTTCCATGAGCTGCATAGCATCCGGGTAATCCTTATTGTCCACATATTCGCAATAGGCTTCGTCAATGACCACGATGCAGCGCTGGTCCACGGCTTCCAGAAAATTGGTCATGGTGTCCCTGTCCCAGTAGGTGCCGGTGGGGTTGTTAGGGTTGCAGACAAAGATGATTTTGGTTTTTTCATCCACTGCATCCAGCATGGCTTCGGGATCAAACCCGAAATCCTTCAAAGGGATGAGCCTCGCCTCTACGCCTGAAAATTCAGCCACCCATTCATATACGGCAAAGGTTTTGTCCGCCGTGATGATATTGTCGCCCTTCACGCAAAAAGCCTTGATCACACTGGAGATGACTTCGCAGGAGCCGTTGCCCACAAGAAACCGGTTCTGGGTCTTATGGAATTTGGCAGCCAGCAGGTCTCTCAGGTCAAAGCAGTCTCCATTGGGATATACCGGCACCATTTCCGGCCTGAACCCGTCAATGACCTGGCGAACCGCCGGGGGCGGGCCCAGGGCATTTTCATTGTTGTTCAGCCGGTGAAGGCGTTCGACACCGAACAGCGACATGAGCACGCTATCGGGCTTGCTGGGATAATAGGGTTCAAAATTCCGGATATGCTGGGGAACAATCCGGTCAAGCATCAGGGTCGGCATATTGAAATATCACCTTATCGGAATCGCCTGCATAGGGCAGGACATAGGCAGGTTCAAACCCGGTCTCCGTCAGAATCTTGCCCATGGCGGCCTGCCATCCGACGGAAAGATCCATGGTAAAAAAAATGTTTAGATATTTTTCATTGACAAGCAATTGAATGTGACGCTCAATATTCTCCCGGATATCGGTTCCGTCCAGCATGGGCCGGATAAAGGCTTCCTTTTTGTCCGCACCCAGCCGGGTACCCAGGAGGGACCGGGCCGGGCGGTTTTCACCCTGGCCCTTATATTCCCGGATGGTCCGGATGAGAAACAGGCGTTCATAGGTTTCCTTCAGAAACGGCCCCAGAACCGGGTGGGTCCAGACAGGGCACCCCATATCCTCCCTCAGATGCCTGAACCAGAGGGTCCGGGTTTCTTTTTGCCCGTTGGATTGTTTGTAGGCCAAGGCGGCCAGGGGTTCGAAATTTCCCGGCGGAAGATCCGGGCCGGCGGCCCGGCTGTAAAGGGTAATGGCTTCGGTGCGGGCCACTTGGTTGATCAAATGGTCGATCAGGAGCTGGGCAATGCTGTCACCCTTGGAAAACAGATAGGGGCCGTAAAATTCCACGGTCCGCCGGGAGGGGATCTGCCAGCAGATCATCCCTGCCGTCATCCCGGCCTCGTCCTTTACCAGGCCTGCATGGAAACGGCCTTGGGATATCCGGTCGATGATATTCCCCGGCGTCCTGAAGGATTTTGGATACAGGGTTTCAGGATACAGGGCCATGGCGAGGGCGCAGGCATGGCTGATGTCGGCCGGGTCAGAGCAGGCTTCCGCGCTTAAGATCCCCCTCAAAGGGGTGGACGAGGCTTTTGCTTTCTCAATTTCCGGGTAAATAATATCCTGAAAAAGGGTAACGCTGAGTGTTCTGCCGTTCAGTGCGATGAAAAATCGGTCTGTCACCCGGGACGCGAGAAGCAGTCCCATGTGGGCCATGCCTTGGTCCAGGTCCTGGGAAATTTCGCTTGCCGCCGTCAGGTTCATGGCCCAGAGGCCATCGGGGCTGCTTTCAAATTGGAACAGGGCGGATATGC
>Ga0156388_1065_pt1 | contig 10487 bp, 10 predicted proteins | sample RifOxyA3_FD_108032 | JGI IMG/M metagenome (GOLD analysis project Ga0156388, IMG submission 108032) | Desulfobacterales bacterium RIFOXYA12_FULL_46_15
AAAACCTTTTATCTTTGTCTGCCTTATCCCATCGGGAGCACCGGAGCTATGACGGATGTAAGATCCTGCGTCGGAAAAAACGGCCGGTTTATTGTCGGGGTTCACAGGCCTTGTTTTAAAGTAAAAAACCGTAGAAAAAATGATTACCTGCAACCCCTTGGCGTGCTCGAAGACGGCACGGTGGTGGATAACCGGCCAAACTTCCCGGATCAGGATCTTTATGAACCCAGAGCCGACATCATCTATGAGATTCATAATCCGTTTGCTTTCAGAGGGACCACCTATATCAATTCCGCCTGGGCTGATGCAAAGGCGGCACAGCCCGAAACTATAAGCATCCAGGCCCCGGGGCCCTGTTCTCTGCTTCATAATTTCAAAGCCTCCAGGGAAGGTAAAGACCTTGATTTCAACGAAAAAATAAAACTTCTGGACCTCCTGCCCCATCCCCTCCTGATCGCCTTGGCCCAGGCCTCCACAGACCCTGAAGAGCTTGTGCTGCTGGCACAAAAATCCTGCCGGATTATTTTTGACACAGACTGCCATGAAACCCCTGCCGGAATAGGGTATAAAAAAACTCAATCCGGTAAAATAAGCCCGGATATCCATGATTCCGAGCTTTTTGAAGTGCTGGTGAACAACCCCCATCTGCCGGATAGTTATAAAAATGTCATCGTATTGAGACCCGGTGTCCAGGGAACCAATGAGATTACAGGGGAATACCTTTCACCTGACGGGAACACTCATGTTTTTGAATACCTGAGACGTAATTCCTATATTCCCTGGGGCCATTTTGCATCCAACATGGCCAACGATGCCATCCGATACCGGGCAAGGGATCTGACCGAAGACGATATAAAGGGTATCCGCCACCTCTATTACCAGAGAGCGTTTATACGCCTTGGGACAGAGCTTGAAATCCCCTTTCCTGAAAAAAAAGAGACCCTGGCCGAAGAAGCCCTTGAAACCCTGAGAAAAAAAATACTTGAAATCCTGAAGCAATCTGATGCTCCTTCTCTAAATTTTGACAGCACACTCTGGGGGTGGAATTTCGGTTTTGGATATGCCCAGTCCGGACACAGGCTCCATGCTTCCCACCAGATGATACACCACCAGAATGCCATGATTCCCAAACAGGTCAGGGCAGAATCGGGCGAAAAGATTCCATCTTTTGCCTGCGGCGATCTGATTCGTGATTTCATCACCCAATACCGCCAGACAACCGGGAAGCCATTTTTTAAAACCTATGTCGATTGCATCATAAATAACACCAGAACCGATGGAAAACAGGAAGGCCCTTCCTCCCTTATCCTTTTTGAAGATGATCACATCCTTTTGTTTGTCCCCAAGGCCCAGGTGTCTGAATGGGAACTCCAGCTCATGCCCAAAACAGACTGCGGCAATATTCTTGAAGCAGACACAAAGATGCGTCAATCCCTTGACAAGGCCATGCTGACAGCCGTAAAAACACTTGAAGCATTGGGAGCACAATTTGTCACCACCATTGAATTTTCCAAGCGGTTTGATTCAGCCGATACAGACCAGCGGCTCCTCTATTCTTTTATCCCCAGGCTCCCCTATGCACCTGCCACTTTTTCCGAAGCCCAGCTCAGATGGATCAGCGGCGCTTTTCCCGAAGATGTTGCCCATGCCTGCCGCACGGTAATGAAACCACAGAAAAAAAGGACGGCATTATGATTCTTCACGATTTTATCTATGAATGGGACGGAAAGAGCATGGATGGTGAAAAACCGGTTTCCTGGTGGCCGGGGTCATACCATGTAAAAATTATCCGGCTTGGTATAGACAGCCAAGGTATCAGCTATCTTATGCCCTTTGCCGTGATCCTGAAAAACGCAAGGATCAACCCCACCATGAACACATCGCTAAAGAATTATATCCATAATTTTGCAGAAAAAATATCCAGGACCTATCATCTTGATATGGAAAAGACCCTCTGGGTCGAACTGGATGACACCATCCAGGTGACACGGATTCATCCTGATCGGAAACTGCCCCAGGCAACAACAATGTATTCAATCCCATGGCGTCCCATCCGGCCCAATGAACTTAAATTGATTGAACCCTATCTGGCGGATATGTAAAAAAAGGGCTTGCTGTTGATTCCGTACACCCTTAAATTTTCTGGTAGACACGAGCGGATTTGAACTGCTGACTCCTACCGTGCCGATATGATAACATCCTGTTTTTATCGTTATTTATTTTCTTTAATGGCCCCAGATAGTCTTTATTATCATTGCTTTTGTTATTTATTTTTTTTCTTGGTGGTTGCTGTTTTTCAATATTTTTTAATAATATGGTCACAACGTGGTCACACAAATCAGGATTTCAGTGATGGACAGATTTCATGTTTCAAATCGAACCATAGCACTTGAAAATGTGATTGTTTTCTGATTCCCCAAATCCTTATTTTTCCAGTAAGTCTTATGGAAAAAAGTTCATCGATGTCTTCAATTTTCAGATCTTCAAGCCTACCCCTTGCCTCAGAGATAATTTCTGATATTTTTATCGAGTGATGTTTTGTTTTATTTTTACCACGCCCATAAAAAGTTTCTTGTTCAATCTCAAACCATGTCTTTTTCTCAAAATGTATCAAAGTGGGATATATGTCTTTCCAAAAGATATTTTGTTCGATAGCACCAAGAATGATTTTTAATTCATCTGCTGAAAGCTGCACATTCGCTTCTTGATATAACTTTTCAAGGAATGATTCAATGCTGTCAAACTCTTTCCCCATCATATCAATCAAGGCAATGCCTATCTCATCTTTTATATCATGGAATCCATCAAAAAGTTTCTCATTATTTACTAATTTGATCTTTTCTCTAAATACAGATACACCCCACCTACTCCCATCATCAATACGATTTAGCTGCCATGAAATGGGTATATCTTTATAAATATCTGGATTTTTTATTGACCTGGGGTTTTTATTGATTTCGACAGTTTTTGCAACCTTAGGGGTTTTCATTAGAGAGAACTGTAATATTCTGCCATTGATTCATTTGTTATAATTCGATTTCCCCGTTCTGTTGGCTCCATACCTATCCGAACATTTTTCCAAGGGTCTTCTAAATGAGTCAGTTCAATAAGCCATTGGGCTGATTTATCCCCATAATAATTTATTACAGAATCTATTGTTTCTTTTTGTTTTTCATTTAACGCATCAGGGTTTCCAAGGCTTATATTTGAAATGGAATATTGGCCCTTATGATAGGAAAAAAGCCTTCTCACAACGGGACCGTTGGCCCATGCCTCTATTTCTTCATCAAAAAGAGATTTTTCATCCCAAACCAATGACCATGCTTGGCAATAGTACACGATCTTATGCAATTTCATTGTGGTTAATTCGCCAAGTCTTTTTAAAACGTATGCAGCTACGTCGAACACTGTCACTTTTTTTACAGGCTCATAAGCAAAAGCAGGATGATCTTCTTTTTCATATTCCAAAGTTACATTCAAAGTACTGTCAGTGGCTGATGAAATATTCGGTTTGAAGAAAATAAGATTGTTTTCTTTTTGATAGGTCAAAGGAATATCAGTTCTAGTATTCGCTTTCATATCGTTTTAACTTCCGAGGTCATATAAGTTTGATAACAATTCAATCGATTTCTTTTTATACTCTATTAATGAGTTTTTTTCAAATTTCTCTTTAAAGTCCAATAGGGAAGAAATATTAAAATGATAATTAAAATCGAACTTATATTTCTCTGCCCTTATAACATTAAAATTTAGCATACACTTGTCTTGAGAAAAACCTCGTTTAATTTCTAATAGATCGGCTTTTAGATTCAATTCGGTCATCTTTGTATCATCACCTACAAGAAAATAAGAATCAATTTTTTCCGAAATATCAGATTCATAAATAAAATTCAGGCCGAATGATGCTACTGGTGTATGAATCAAATAATCAGCAAGCTTTAATGCGATCCCTCCAATTTTTATATAAACAGGGTCTGAATGATTAATTATTGAAAAATTAAAACGCCCAGGTGAAACATACAATCTGAAATCTTCAGTTGATATTCTGTGAGAGGCAAAAAAATCTTTTATTGGGTATTCAATATTTAATTTCTCATCTGAAATAATATATTTAGACACCCAATCATGAGTAATGATTGCGGGATTCCAACTACCAACTATCGTAAGAATATCATAATCAGGTGTTATTTTCATAAGTTAGACCTTTTTTGTGCCTTATAGCCTTAATAGTTATAGCCGTCAATAATTTTGTCAAGCTGACTACAAAAAGAAACCTGGTTTTTGGCCAGAGCCGGGTAAAGCTATTAAGAAAACTTAAAAAAACTAACTGAAACAAAGTATTTGAAGCTTCGCAATGCTGCGGCATTGAAAATAGAAGATACTATTTTAAGAGCCGACCACAAAATCAAGGAGGAGAGCGTGAGGCTTCCTCCTCCTTGATATGATATAAAAAAAAATTTAAGCCCTATACAATACCGTGATCCATCATGGCATCGGCGACTTTCACAAAGCCTGCTATATTGGCCCCGTTCACATAATTACCAGGAGTTCCATATTCTTCCGAAGCAGATATACAGGCTGAATGAATACTTTTCATGATTCCTTTGAGTTTAGCTTCTACTTCTTCCCTGGACCATTTGATCCTCATGGAATTCTGGGACATTTCAAGCCCTGACACGGCAACACCGCCGGCATTGGCTGCTTTACCCGGTGCATAAAGAATTTTATGATCCAGGAAGATATCAATACCGTCAGGCATGGTCGGCATATTGGACCCTTCACACACCAGATAGACCCCGTTTTTCACAAGATTCTGGGCATCCAGTCCATTGATTTCATTCTGGGTGGCGCAGGGAAATGCACAGTCGGCCTTGTTGTTCCAGAGATGGTTGTAACCGGCTCCTGTATCCATGGGAGTATAAGCCGCTTCCGGGTATTTATCCACATATTCCTTAATCCTGGCCCGTTTTACATTTTTCAGATACAGCACGTGATTGAGTTTTGCCTCATCAATACCTTTTTCATCATAAATATAACCTGAAGAATCGGAAAGGGTCACCACCTTTGCACCCAGTTGATTCAGCTTCTGGGTGGTGTACTGGGCCACGTTGCCGGAACCGGACACAAGGCAGATCTTACCCTTGAGTGCCTGCTTTTTTGTAGCCAGCATTTCATCGGCAAAAAAGACGGCCCCATAGCCTGTAGCTTCGGGCCGGATCAGGCTGCCGCCCCAGTTCAGGGCTTTACCTGTCAGAACACCTGAAAATTCATTCTTCAATTTTTTGTACATGCCGAAAAGATAACCGATCTCTCTTCCGCCCACCCCAATATCGCCTGCCGGGACATCGGTAAAAGGGCCGATATAGCGAAACAACTCGCTCATGAAACTCTGGCAGAACCGCATGACCTCATTATCGGATTTGCCCTTGGGATCAAAATCCGACCCGCCTTTGCCTCCTCCTATGGGAAGCGTGGTGAGTGCATTTTTAAAAACCTGTTCAAAGGCCAGAAATTTTAAAATGGAAAGGTTGACGGAGGGATGAAACCTGAGCCCTCCCTTGTAAGGTCCGATGGCACTGTTCATCTGAATCCTGAAACCCCTGTTGACACGGACGGCACCCTGGTCATCCACCCATGGAACCCTGAACTGAATTACCCGCTCGGGTTCTACGATTCTTTCCATGATCCCGGCATGACGGTATTCCGGATTTTTATCCAGAACCGGTTTGACGGATTCCACAACTTCCGTAACAGCCTGGTGAAACTCTTTTTCATAGGGATCTCTTGCATTGACAATGTCCAGTATGGTACTCATTTTTCTCTACTGCCTCCTGTTAAAGTTCCGGATTTTTCAATCCGGTATAAACGTCTTTGTTTATTTCCCGGGACAGACCCCATTGTCTGTCCTGAAACTTTACCAAAACGGATTCTTTTATATCAGAAAACAAAGGTAATCTGCAATAAGCATTATTGACTTAGCCATAAAACAAAGATAGAGTATCCGTCTTATGGAAAAGGACCACGATCTGATATCCTCGATAATGCCCACGGGCCCTGAAACAACTGTGGAAATAAAAAATCTGCCCCGGATGTGGCTGATCTTTTTAAAAGCATTGCTGATTTCCCCGTTCCGTCCTAATACCCTGGCGAATAATGCCCATGTCTCCGGGACCCGGATTGTTTTGCAGAATTTTTTGCCGGATCAGGCCCTTGTTGACAATTACAGAACCGTATGCGGTTTCCATAAAAACAACCCGGACACGATTCCTATTACCTATCTGCAGACGCTGTTTATCGGTCTTCTGGGAAAATTCATCATTTCCCCCTTTTTTCCTTTGAATCCCATGGGGCTGATCCAGACTTACCAATCTTTTGAACAGAAAAGACCGGTAAAGACGAATGAATTTCTTGATCTTGCCTGCATCCTCGGGGGGTTTGCAAAAAAAGAAACCGGGGTTGAAACCCGTTTTATCCTTGATGTCAGATCCGGCGAGGAAACTGTGTGGCAGGGGGTTTCAAGCTTTTTCACAAGAAGCAGCGCAAAAAAGACTCCTTCTTCTAAAAAACAAGATGAAATATTCCTGACCAAAAGAGAAGCCATCCCTGTCCCCTTGGGCACAGGACGCCGTTATGCATCCGTTTCAGGGGATTATAACCCCCATCACCTGTATACAATTTTTGCAAAACTTTTCGGATTTAAAAAAGCCATTGCCCACGGTATGTGGAGTCTTGCCAGGGTTACGGCAAGCCTTGACAGGGAATTTGACCTTCACAAGGGCCCGGCAGGCATTGAAGCATCGTTCAAGCTGCCGGTGTTCATGCCGGCAGTCACCGCCCTCGGCTGGGAGCAGTCAGAGGGTGAAGACACCGGCCCGGGCGCGGTCAATTTTGAACTTCGCGACCAACAAAAAGGACTTCCCCATCTGAAAGGAAGACTTCTTTTACATTGATATAAGGTAATCAAAATCATGCTGGGTGCCGTACTGTCTCTTTGCGCCGCCTTTTTCTGGGCAAGCGCAGTAATCCTCTTTAAAAAAAGCGGGGAGGTGTTTTCCCCTGTTTCCCTTAATATTTATAAAAGCCTTGTGGCCCTGATCCTGGTCTCCCTGACCATGGTCATCATGAATATTCCCTTTTTCCCGGACAAACCCCTCAATGACTGGGTTCTTCTGGCCGTGTCCGGCTTTTTCGGGATCACGCTTTCAGATCTTTTCTTTTTCATGGCCCTGAACCGCCTGGGTGCAGGACTTGTGGCCATTGTGGAATGCCTGTATCTTCCCAGTGTGATCTTTTTTTCATTTCTTCTTTTAGGGGAAAGCCTGACCACAGGGGCTATTATCGGCGGGTTTCTCGTATTCACAGCCGTTTTTGTGGGTTCCATGTCCAAGGCAAAAGTTTTGGACCCGTCAGCCATCAAACAAAGCTCTTTGCCCGGTATCCTGGTCGGATGCCTTGCCATGGTCCTGGTGGCCATCGGGATCGTGATCATCAAGGAACTCCTAGACAGGACCGATGTCCTCTGGGCCAATTTTGTCAGGGTGGCGGCCGGGACCGTTTCCCTCCTGATCTATTTATTCTGCCATCCGAAACGCAAAGATTATATCCGGGAACTCAAATTTTCAAAAAGCTGGCTCATCGCTCTTCCCGCCTCTGTTTCAGGTAATTATATTGCCCTTCTGTGCTGGGTCGCCGGGATGAAATACACAACAGCTTCACAAGCGGCCATCTTAAACCAGATGTCCACCATCTTTATTTTTATCCTGGCAGCCATTTTCCTAAAGGAAAAAATTACAGGCCATAAAACCCTTGCCATTGCCCTGGCCGTAACCGGTGCAGGCCTGACCATTTTTGGATAAATTTCACTGCTTTATGGCAAGCAAATAGATACGATAAAATGTCAACCGTACTTGTTTTTCTTCGTCTACCTGATGATTAAATGAACTTCTTATAATACTTCTGAAACCATCTATATACTCTTTTGTAAGTCTCGTCCTGTAATAAGCCTGATTCAAATATCCTGCTGCTGCTCCCGACTCGAAAATTTTATATGTTTCTTCATCTGAATGGCAGGTTGTAACTTCATCTATCTTCGAAGTTTTCACCTTAAAACCGGCTCCTGAAAACAATTTGGCATACTCTTTTGCTGTGTTTCGAAAGAACCAGGGTGAGCTGAAGCCTGCAAAAATATCTTTTGTTGATTTATTTTCCCTGACTTCTCTTATTGCCCGGAGAAAATTTGGACAATAATTATCATGGGCCGGGGCCTGGATGGCCATTTTCCCATTCATTTTAAGGGAATTGTAACAAGCCGCAACAACCTTTGCAGGATCGGCAAACCACTGAAATGCCGAATTGCATAAAATTATGTCAAATTCATTTTTATAATCAAGTTGTTCTGCAGAGCAGACCCGAAAGGTAATACCCTGGTGTGAAAATTTTTCCCGTGCTTTTTCAATCATCCCCTCAGACGGATCGATACCGACAACTCTACCCTTGGTTTTTTCTTTTATTATTTTTAAGATGTGTCCTGTACCACAACCTAAATCAAGCACATCATCTTCGGGCTGAATCTCAAGGAGCTCAAAAAGTATTTGACTTGCCGATTTTTGAACAACTGAATCAGCTTCGTATTGTTTTGATATTTCACTAAAATCCGACATCATTTCTTCCTATGGTTTTTAAGATAACTCCATAAAGTCAGAACGGTCCCAGAAAACTTCTCTCCAGAATCCGTATATCATTAGCACCGATAAACTCGAAATACTCTTCAAAACCGATCATTTTATGTAATATATCCCTTGTAGTACCTTGTTTCATCAGGTGCTCCGCCATATCCGTGAGGGCTTTAACCGTTGTAAACACCGTTGAAGCAGTATACGCAACAACACTGTACCCGATTTCCTGCAACTCTTTTGCAGGGATCAGGGGAGTCTTTCCACCCTCAACCAAGTTGATGAAACTGGGGGCATGGACCTCGGCCAGTGCCTGGTTCACTTTTTGCATTTCCTCAACCGTCTTCACCGCTTCCACCATAACCACATCACAACCCAGTTCGGCATAAAGCAGGGCTCGCCGTATCCCCTCATCCAGGCCCAGTGTCTCAACCGCATCGGTTCCCGCCATGATGACAAAATCCGGGTCCCTGCGGGCCCATAGCGCAGCCCTTAATTTCGGAACAAATTCTTCAAGATGGAGAACGTGCTTTCCATCAAAATGACCGCATCTCTTGGGCCAGGTCTGATCTTCGATAAAAAGCCCGGCAGCCCCGGCTTTTTCGCACTCCCTGACCATGCGGATGACATTATTCACATCACCATACCCTGTATCGATATCGACAAATACAGGAATATCTACGGCGGAACATAAATTTTCATATTGCCTGACGGCTTCCATACCGGAAAGCAGACCGATATCGGGTTTACCCAGCAGACTTGCCGATATTCCGAAACCGGCAGCACAAACCGCCTTAAAATCAGCCTGTTCAAGAACCTTTGCCGACAGACCGTCATGGCACGACGGCAGAACCAGTATTTCCGGGTTATTGATCAGTTGTTTGAATTGCGTTGTTTTCTTCATTAATTATTCCTTCATATAAATTTGTCCTATGGTTATTTTACGGGCATGCTACACAAATTGTTTTTCAAAATTCCTGATATCACGGACACCGATGAAATCAGCATACTCGTCAAGTGTGATCATCCTGTCCATAAACCCTTGGGTGGTACCGTACACCTTCAAATGAGCGGCCATTTCCTGAAGGGCCTTGACTGCAATAAACAAGGTGGAACATGGATAGACTACAATATTGTATCCAATTTCCTGCAGTTCCTTGTCAGTGAGCAGCGGTGTTTTTCCGCCTTCAAGCATATTGCCGAAACTAGGGGTATTGACTGCTGCAAGAGCCTCATTTACCTTCCGCATGTCTTCCACAGTCCTGACCGCCTCGACAAACACCATATCACACCCGGCTTCGGCATAAATCACAGCCCTCCGGATAGCTTCGTCGATACCGTGGACTCCGGCTGAATCCGTCCTGGCCATGATGACAAAATCAGGGTCCTGCCTTGCAAAGAGTGCTGCCCTTAATTTTATCAGGAATTCCTCAACAGGGACCACATTTTTGCCTTCAAAGTGCCCGCACCGTTTCGGCCAGGTCTGGTCTTCAATGAACAGACCTGCGGCCCCGGCTTTTTCACATTCCTTTACCACACGGATGACGTTATTTACATCGCCATATCCTGTATCCATATCGACAAACACCGGGATGTCCACTGCCGAACACAGGTTTTCATATTGCCGGACCGGTTCCATCCCGGAAAGCAGACCGATATCGGGTTTACCCAGCAGACTGCCGGACGTTCCATAACCGGCAGCGCAGATCGCCTTGAACCCAGCCCTTTCAAGCACTTTTGCAGACAAGCCGTCATGGCAGCACGGTAGAATCAGAATCTTTGGATCATTGATTAATTTTCTAAATAGTGTCGTTT
>Ga0156388_1112_pt1 | contig 10353 bp, 9 predicted proteins | sample RifOxyA3_FD_108032 | JGI IMG/M metagenome (GOLD analysis project Ga0156388, IMG submission 108032) | Desulfobacterales bacterium RIFOXYA12_FULL_46_15
AGAGAAGCCCGGCCAGCCATAGCATCCCGCCCTGTAACCCGTCAGTACAGGCTGTTGTCGTGAAATAAGCAGCCGATATCACGGTTAAAAAGATAATGGACCCGCCATAGACCGGCAGGGGAAAAATGCGGAAGACCTTGTGAAGCATCCGGACAGGCGAAAAATGAAGCCCCGCCATTTGTTCAAGCTCAGGCAATCCTTTGTCAATCAGGTAAAAACCGACGTGAGCGGCACGATCCTCTTCCCCTTTTCCTGCTGCTGCCTTTCTGGACAGTTCGATTGCCTGACCCGCCACTTCAATTTCAGACCGGGAACCATTCCGGGCGATATTTTCAACCACATGGCGGTAGCAGTCGCGGGTGGTAAAATCCATCCGGCTATAAACATCGGCCGGATCCTCGCCCAGTCTCTGTTCAACAACACTCATGGTCTCGACAAACTCACGCCAGTTCATGGCACTGAGGAACCTGAGGCTGCCGATGCTGTTGCTCATGGAGACCTGGTCCGCCGCCTGCTGCCGGGTTTCCAGGCGCACCATCCGTTCGATGGTCAGGCCGGCCCCGGACAGCCGCTGTTCAATCCAGGTGAGCGGCAAAGCCAGTGCCGGTCCCTGGCCCTGTAAACGACGGGCGAGTTCGGCCACAAAAGGCCCAACCATAGGCGGATCGGATCTCGCCATGTCGGCTATGACCATAATCAGGCCGTTGGGGTCTTCTGCAGCGGTTTTTATCATCCAATCCGCCCAATGATCTGCCTGATCCCGGTTGATCCTGTCCACGGCAAGACGGGCCGCAATCCTCCGGAGATTTTCGATCAGGGCCAATCTCAGCATGATGGGGATGGCCCAGAGTTCACCCAGTTTCAGAACGGTGATGCTTTGATAGGCTGCCACAAAACTGCTGAGGCCTTCCGGGTCCACCCGCCCGTCACCATGGGAAATGGTTTCAAGGGCAATGTCATACACCCTTGGCAGGCCTGCCGACGGCCCATTCAACAGACGCGGCAGTTCACGGCTGTAGCCCTTTGGCAAATGCCGCTTTGCAGTGCGGATCTGTTCTTCGATCAAATAAAAATTGTCCAGCAGCCATTCCTCAGCCGGGGCAATCAACCGGTTGGTCACAATAGCCTCGGTCAGCGGCCGGCAAACATCAATGAGTATGGTCTCATTATCTGCCAGCCGGGACAAAAGCTTATCTTGCAGCCGCTTGGGGCTCAGCTCATGGCTGTTGGCCAGAGTTTTGCCGTGTTGCTTCATCTGGTCACTGCCGAATAATTCCGCCCTAAGCGGAAGTTCAACAGCCGCCGTCAACGTCAGTCTTTTTTTGCGGAGATATCCGAAAAAACGGAGCGGTATCTTGAAAATTATTGAGCTGTTCACCTTCATTGGGGATCTCTCCTTTGAGTGCCGCTTATCCTTATTGTTTATCCTTATTGCGTATCTATTACCGCTCTTACTTTGATACCCAGATCCTTCATGGAAAAAGGCTTCTGGATAAAGTTCATCCCCTCTTCCAGCACACCCCTGTGGGCAATCACCTCAGCCGTGTACCCGGACATAAAAAGGGTTTTGATCTCCGGGTAACAGCTCTGCAATTGATCTGCCAGATCATGGCCGTTCATGTCAGGCATGACCACATCGGTTATGAGCAGGTTAATTGTGCCCGCATGTTCTTCAGCAAGGCGAACAGCCTCGCTGGAATCACCCGCAGTCAATACCTGGTAACCCAATCTTTCCAACATCATCCGGCACATTTTTCTGATTGCAGGTTCGTCCTCTACCAGGAGTATCCTTTCACTCAGGCCCCAAGGAGTTTCTGCAATGTTTGTTGTTGGAATCTCCTCGGTTTCACCGCCATGACTCGGCAAATAAACCCTGAAAGTGGTTCCTGTACCTGGTTCACTGTAAACATTGATAAAACCGTTGTTCTGTTTGACAATGCCAAAGACCGTTGCCAACCCGAGCCCGGTACCATGGCTCACATCCTTTGTGGTAAAAAACGGTTCAAAGATATTGTCCAGTATTTCTTTGTCCATACCGCAGCCATCATCACTGACAGCCAGGAGGACAAACTCACCGGGAATAAAACCCGCATGATCAGCACAATACGCTTCGTCAAAGGTCACGTTGTGAGTCTCCATGGTAAGTTTCCCCACTCCGGCAATGGCATCCCTGGCATTGACACACAGATTGGCCAGAATCTGATCAATCTGGGAAGGGTCCATTTTAACCGGCCAAAGGTCTGCCCCGGGCTGCCAGACGAGATCGATATCTTCACCAATGAGATGCCGGAGCATTTTAGACATGGCCTCTACGATTTCATTAACGGCGAGTACCCTGGGGCTGATCACCTGCTTTCTGGCAAAAGCCAGCAATTGCCGGGTGATTTCAGCAGACCGGCCCGCGGCATCCAGGATTTCCTTAAGATCGGCATACAGCGGTAAAGACGGGTTCACCTTGTCCATGGCCAGTTCCGTATAACCAATGATGACACTGAGCATATTGTTGTAATCATGGGCAACGCCGCCGGCCAACCGGCCAACGGATTCCATTTTCTGTGCCTGCTGGAACCGGGCCTCCAGTTTTCGACGTTCAGTGATATCTCGGATATTGCACTGGATGACTTTTCTCTGGTCCACCAGATACACATTGCTGACAAACTCAACATCGACAATATGTCCATCAGCCGTTTCCAGCGGCAAATCCTCGTAGCGGATGTATTCATTATCCAGCAGAGCCTTGAACACTTTCTTGGAAGAATCGATGTCTTTGAACGGGCCGATTTCCCAGAGATGCTTTCCCAGGAATGCAGAATGAGAATACCCCAGCAACCGGGACAGAAACGGATTGACATCAACCACCTGTCCTGTATCTGCATCAAGAATCAGGATACCATCCTTTGCAGACTCAAAAAGCCTCCGGTAGCGCTTCTCAGACTCTATCAATGCGTCTTCCGCCCTTTTGCTCCGGACAATCTCCCAGGTGATATCCGACAGGAAGGCAACAATTTCCATATCCTTTTCAGTATAATCGACCGGTTTGTTACCTACTCCCAGGATGGCGACTACCTTTCCTTCCCGCATGACCGGAGCCGCCAGTTCGCGAATGACTTCTGCGTGCCCTTCGGGCATCCCCTGCTTGTATTTCATTCCTAAGTAGTCATTGTGAATAACCGGCTTTTTCTGCCTTGCGCAGTCTGCCCAAATACCGGCTTGTTCTATGGGATAATGCCGCCCTTTGCCTTCTGTCCGGCAGAATTCCAGCAAAGTGCGCGTCGACCATTGCTGCAGGGAAATAGTTTTCTGATCGGCTTCCACAAAGTGATAAAACCCGATGGGGCTATCGACAAGACTGCCGATTTCATCCAAAGCCCTGGTCATCAGTTCGTCCAAGGTGTGCGTTGTGGAATATTCGATAAGTTTGAGCCGTATTTCATTCATCTTTTCCATAGCCGAATTTTTTGTCTCCTTTTTTTCTAAGGGCTTCAATGGCTTCCATTCCCTGGAGACGGGAAACCGTATAAATCCGGATACTCAAAGGTTCACGCAAAAGGGATTTTGTTCCCAGCAGAACCCCCAACCGCCGGGACCTGATATGACGATCCAGGTCTTCACGGGTTTCCCACTCCTCCATCACACAGAAGAGGTTCTTGTCATCAATATCACAGGAAACGGAATAGCTTTTGCAACCAGTTTCCTTTCCCACAGGTTCGATCAGGGAGAGAAGGGTTTGCAGGATCTCTAACCGCTTTTCCGCAAACCCGTTCAGGATAATTTTAACAACCATCATGGCGATCGCCTCTTATAAGGATTCCGAGCTTGACTTATTTTTTTGCCGTAGTTCATACGGCATTTCCAAAAACTTAAGAGCAATCTTTATGCCGGAATTTGTTCCTGATTTTCATATGATGTATCGTAATGATTTAATGGAAGAACCTGTTGCTGAAAAATATTGAGAGAGGGGATATAAAAATGAAATGACAGGGTCATATATGACCAATGGTCACATATGACCCATTTTTTTATGATTTGCTTCCCTGAGTTTGGGGATATTCCACTGCCGGTTGCCAAGATCATAAATCAATTCCCCTTTGGTCTCCTCTCTGGGTTGACATGGAAGGTCTTATAAAAAGAAGGATTGGCCGTAACTACCTTTAAGTCATAATCAAGCACCAGGAGGGGTTCGCGAACCGAACCCAGGATACTGTAAAAAATATTTAAAAAAACTTTCTGCACCGGTTTATTCTTTTTTCATGGAAAGAGAAATCCTTTTTCTTTTCACATCCACTTCCAGGACGGTGACAATGACGGCCTGCCTGACCGTGACAATGTCATGGGGATCTTTTACAAACCGGTCAGCCAGACGGCTGATATGCACGAGGCCGTCCTGGTGAACGCCGATATCCACAAAAGCACCGAAAGCCGTGACATTGGTGACAATGCCGGGGACTTTCATCCCCGGCACAAGGTCCTTGATATCATGGATGGCTGTATCAAAACTAAAGGCCTGGAATTGTTTTCTTGGATCACGGCCCGGGTTTGCCAGCTCTTTTGTGATGTCTTTCAGCGTGGGAAGACCGATGGATTCGGTTATATATTGTTTCAGACCGATTCTGTTGATTTCATCTGAATTCATCAAAAGATCCTGAATCCCGATCTTCAGGTCTTTGGCTATTTTTTCAACAACCCCATAGGACTCAGGATGGATACCGCTTCGGTCCAGCGGATGATCGCCGTCATGGATTCTTAAAAACCCGGCTGCCTGTTCAAAGGCTTTGGGCCCGAGCCTGGGTACTTTTAAAAATGTTTTTCTCGATCTGAAGGGACCGTTTTCATTCCGGAAAAGGATCATATTGGCGGCAATGGTGTCGTTGAGACCGGCCACGCGGGAAAGCAGCTCCCGGCCTGCAGTGTTCACCTCAACCCCGACCTTGTTGACACAAAAAATCACCACGTCATCCAGGGATTTCTTGAGTAGTTTTTGATCCACATCATGCTGATATTGTCCCACACCAATGGATTTCGGGTCCAGTTTAACCAGCTCGGAAAGCGGGTCCATAAGCCGTCTACCAATGGAAACAGCTCCCCTCACCGTGATGTCGTGATCCGGAAATTCCTGTCTGGCTGTTTCCGATGCCGAATAAATGGAGGCCCCGCTTTCATCCACCATCACCACATGGATGTTTTCATCCAGGCCAAGGCTCCGGACAAAGGCTTCGGTTTCACGGCCGGCTGTCCCGTTGCCGATGGCTATGGCCTCAATCCTGTAAGTTTTCACAAGTTTGAGAACAGTATCTTTTGCCTTTCCTGAATTGGATTCATGGGGAAAAATCACATCATGGTGCAAAAGCTTGCCCTGGGCGTCCAGACACACTGTTTTACATCCTGTCCTGAATCCCGGATCAAGAGCCAGGGTTCTTTTCCGGCCCAGGGGAGCAGACAAGAGAAGCTCCTTTACATTGGCGGCAAAAACACTGACCGCAATCTCATCCGCCTTTGCTTTAAGCCCGGTCATACATTCTTTTTCCATGGATTTTGACAAAAGCCGTTTATAACACTCTTTTACAGCAGCCCTAACCATCCCGGCTGATCTTGATCCGTTTTTGACAATTTTTTTTTCTATCAGGGACAAGGCCTGTTCCTCGTCCGGGAGAACATGGACCAGAAGGATGTCTTCTTTCTGACCCCTGAACATGGCAAGTATCCTGTGGGATGGTGATTTAAAAGCAATTTCGGACCAGTCAAAATAATCTTTAAATTTTGATCCCTCTTCCTCTTTTCCCTTTTTGATAAAGGATTGAATCTTAGCGGTATTGAAAAACAGGTCCCGGATACCGGCCCTGATATCCACATCTTCATTTATAGTTTCCGCAATGATGTCTTTGGCGCCGGCAAGGGCATCCTCAATCGATTCAACCCCTTTTTCAGAAGAGATATATTTCTTTGCTTCTGTAACAGGATCGGCATCCGACTGTTTTAAAAGAAATGCAGACAAGGGTTCCAGCCCTTTTTCCCTTGCATCCTGGGCCCGTGTTCTTTTTTTAGGCCTGTATTTTTCATAAAAATCTTCAAGACCGGTCATGGAAGATGCAGCCTGAACCGCTTCCAGAAGCTCTTCTGTCAGAAGATCACGCTCGGTCAGGGATTTAATGACTGATGCTTTTCTTTCATCAAGAGCTTTGATCTGCTCCATCCGGTCCCGGATATCAGCAATGGCCACTTCATCAAGAGAGCCGGTCAGCTCTTTTCGATACCGGGCGATAAACGGGATCGTGGCCCCCTGTTCCAGCAATTTTGCCGCGGCTGAAACATTTTCAACAGGCAGGCCTAATTCCCTGCTGATCATATTGATGTTTTCCATTGTATGCTGCCTTTTTTTATTTGCCTGTCTGTTAAAAATTTAAATTGATAGACTAAAAATAATCACACCTGTGTCAAATGGGAAAAAAGGATACGGGAGCCGATCAGTATCAACACAAGACCTCCGAAAATTTCCATCCGTTTGCCGAATATGATCCCGAGTTTTGTACCGATTCTTATGGCCAGAAGGGACATTCCTGACGTAATCACGCCAATCATGAGGCTGGGGTAAAGGATATCGACATCCAGCATGGCAAGGCTGAGCCCGATGGCCAGGGCATCAATACTGGTGGCCACACTGAGCATAACCATGGTCATTCCCCTGGACGGATCATTTTTATGGGTATCTGCAGATGTATCCATACCCTCCCGGATCATCCGTACGCCGACAAAAAAAAGAAGGAGAAAGGCGATCCAGTGATCAAAGGATTTAAAATAGGACACAAAGGCAATCCCCAGGAGCCAGCCCAATACAGGCATCAAAAACTGGAACAGGCCAAAATGAAAGGAGAGACGGAATTTCGCCCGGCCGTCTTTGGCAAAACCGGCCGCAGCCGCGGCAAGGGAAACGGCCGAGGCATCCATGGCCAGCCCCAGGGCAATGATGATGATTTCTAATGTGGTCATTGATTCCTTGTCTTATTTTATCAATCCGCCCGGATATTCCCTGGTTTCCCCATCCAGGGTCAGCACCGTCCAGTTTCCGTTTTCCTCTTTTGCCGTCACAAGACAGTCCATGCGGGTGCCGTCGTTCAAGGTGATAAAACAGGACCCGGATTCGTTCAGAGTATTCACAAGAACAAATTTCTTATCCAGTGAAATACGGCGAAAGGTTTCAGCCGCCTTTTCAATGGTGATGATCCGGTTATATTCTTCTTCATCCGTATTTTTGATTTCAAGCCTTAAAGCATCAATATTTGCTTTCCGGTCTGCAATTTTTTGAATAGTGGCTTCTATGTCCTTTTTATTGGCTGAGGGTATGGAAACAAGAATTTGTTTCTGGATATCCATATCGGCTTCAATAAAATTAATTCTCTGCAACAAACCTTTTATTTTTGCACTGCTCATATCATTTCTCTTTTCTTTCTCTTTTTTTTCATGTTTGACCGGCCCGCGGCCTATTTTTTCCTGATTCAGGACCTGCAAACCTTACCGCTTTCCACCGCCTTTTTATTGCCTGTGGCAATCCATTCCAGTATCCTGATCAAAATATTTTTTTTCTTTTTTTTATCTTCCATAAGTCTTCCTTTTTTTAATACAGTTTCCACGAATTCAACCCTCATGTCAATCCAAACCGGTTTTTTTAAAATATGATCATCATATGATTCACATCACCTCTCTTTACCATCCTTCACTTTTCTGCTATGTTCCGGAATCATGGGGGATATGGATAAAAAAACAATGGATGATCATATGGCAAAAAACGAGACAAATGAATATGAAAATGTCCGGGATCTTTTAGATATGCCGAAATACAGCTCCAATTTTACATCGGAAACAGAGCGGATATGGAACAAAAGGTCCAATTCTTTTCTTGAAAAACATCCGCTGATTGCGGGTTATTCTTTTCTTGCCTTTATTCTGGTTCTGGCCTGGGTGTCCAATCTTTTTATATTTATCATTTCATTTCTCTTTTTATACCTGATATCGGATTTTCTGACCAATGACGTCCGCCGGTTCATTCCCTTTATGCCCAAGGCCATTTTATTTTCAATTCTGTATGTGGCAGTGATCGTTCTGATCATTGTTATGACTTACAAGGTCATTCCGGATATTGGGAAAAAGATGCCCACCATTGCCGGCAGACTCCAGACGGAAATCGTTATACATTATACAGCGGCCAGTGAAAGATGGAATCTCAAAGAATTCATTGATCCGGAAGAGGTCCGATCCGCAGTTGTTACTGCAACCACGACAACGATCCAGTTTCTGATGAACAGATTTAAATCAGTCTATATCGGGGCCATTTATTTTATTTTTGCACTGGTGATCAATCTGCTCCTGTATCACGACAAACGTAAGATCAGCCAGGTATTTGGGCGAAAACCCAAAAGCCTGATGTTTTTTTTGTTTACCTTTGTAGAACTCAGAATCCGGGTTTTCTATTTTTATTTCAAACAGGTGATGGGCGGCCAGATCATTATCTCGCTCATCAATACGGTGGTTTCCAGTATTATCGTTTTCGGGCTTCATCTTCCGAGCCCCCTGTTGCTCATCGGCCTGATTTTTTTCTGCGGCCTTTTCCCTGTGGTCGGCAATCTTGTATCCAATACTATCCTGACCATCATTGCCTTTGTTTCCATCGGGCTGTGGGCTGCCGGCGTCTGTCTCATCCTTCTGGTTGTGATTCACAAACTCGAATATTTCCTGAATTCAAAAATCATCAGCGGCATTGTGAATATTCCCATGGTGGTATCACTCACCTCGCTTGTGATCGGTGAAGTGATTCTGGGCCTTATCGGGTTGATGCTGGCCATTCCCCTGCTCCTGTTCCTGCGCCATGAAATGGAACATATTCCGGGGCTGGTCAACGGAGTGACCGAAAAAACGGCAGAATAGCAATCAGAATGATGCGCTCTCCTTTCAAACCTGCCCTTTAATGACCCTGTATTTGAAAAGAACATGGGTTTTTGAAATTTTTTTTACATCCATGAGATCAAGCGGAATGTCCAGGGTTTCTGAAAACAGGGTCAATCCCTTACCAAAAAACAGGGGTACGATGGTGATATGGATTTCATCAATGAGATGCTCCTTTATGAAAAGGGTATTCACCACCGACCCTCCGATCAGGGTGACTGATGTGAATCCTTGAAGGGTAAGATCGGCCAGGATCTGCCCTGGTGTCTGATCCGTAAAAATCAGGTCCGGATCTTTGCTTTGTCTTTTTTTATCCCTTGTCATGACAATATTTTTCCGGTCCGGAAGTACTTTTCCAATGGTATCAAACGTCTTTGACCCCATAATCATAACCCCTGCCTTCTTTGTAATCCGGACAAAATAGTGTTTATCCGCTTTTCCCGTCCAGTCTACAGGCTGCATGGAATTTTTTGCAATCAGCCCGTCTGCCGTCATTGCCATCAGAAGTATAACTTTCATAATCACTGATCTTTCCTGGTCACGGCATAGTCATTTTTGCCGGATCTACCCACTGGTCGAATTCATCATTAGTGACAATCCCAAGTTCCAGGGCTGCCTGTTTTAATGTTTTGTTTTCAGTTTCTGCCTTTTTTGCAATTTTTGCCGCCTGTTCATATCCGATATGGGGGTTCAGGGCCGTTACCAGCATGAGAGATTCCCTGAGACATTTAGCAATTTTTTCCCGGTTGGGTTCTATCCCGTCCACACAATTTTTTGTAAAAGACAGGGCTGCATCCGCCATCAGTGTTGCCGATTCAAGAAATGTATTAATAATGACAGGTTTATATACATTGAGCTCATAATGCCCGTTGGACCCGGCAATGCTAATGGTCACATCGTTTCCAATAACTCTTGCACAAACCATGGTCAATGCTTCGATCTGGGTAGGATTGACCTTTCCGGGCATGATGGAAGAGCCAGGTTCATTTGCCGGCAGCACAAGTTCGCTGATCCCGCATCTCGGGCCTGAACCGGACAGGCGGATATCATTGGCGATTTTCATCAGGTTGCAGGCTATTGCTTTTAAAACGCCATGGGTTGTCACAATGGCGTCATGGCAAGACAAAGATTCAAATTTATTGGGGGCTGTCACAAAGGGATATCCAGTCAACCGGCAAATCATTTGAGCCACTTTTTCATCATATCCCTTTGGTGTGTTCAGCCCGGTCCCGACTGCGGTTCCACCCAACGCAAGCTCAGATAAATGGTGCAGGGTAAAATCAAGTGATGAAAGTCCATACTCCAGCAAAGCAGCATATCCTGAAAATTCCTGGCCCAGTGTCAAAGGGGTTGCATCCATCATATGGGTCCGTCCGGTTTTTACAATATTTTTCCAGGCCAGGGCTTTGGTTTGAAGAG
>Ga0156388_1114_pt1 | contig 10311 bp, 14 predicted proteins | sample RifOxyA3_FD_108032 | JGI IMG/M metagenome (GOLD analysis project Ga0156388, IMG submission 108032) | Desulfobacterales bacterium RIFOXYA12_FULL_46_15
AGGGATAGGGGGAAGGAAATTTGGCACGTATCGCAGGAGTAGATTTACCAAAAGATAAGCATGCATGGATCGCTTTAACCTATATCTATGGTATAGGCAGAAGCAGGTCAAAGCTGATTCTTCAGAAAACAGGTATTGACCCTACTACAAAAGCAAATGATCTGACGGAAGAACAGGTCAACGAGATCAGGAAAGTTATTGACGCTGAGTATAAGGTTGAAGGCGAACTTAGAAGTGAAGTTTCCATGAGTATTAAAAGGCTTATGGATCTCGGTTGTTATAGAGGACTTCGCCATCGTAAAGGCCTTCCCTGCCGGGGTCAGAAAACTAAAACAAATGCTAGAACTCGAAAAGGTCCCAAGAGGACTGCAGTTAAAAAGAAAAAGTAGGATAATCTAAAAGGTACTATTAATTATGGCAAAAAAGTCAAAAAAAATTGTAGCCAAAAAACGGGTAAGAAAGAATGTTTCTTCCGGAGTTGTGCACATTCAATCCACTTTTAACAACACAATCGTTACTATTACTGATGAGAACGGCAATACGGTTTCATGGTCCAGTGCAGGAATGCAGGGATTCAAGGGTTCAAGAAAAAGTACGCCTTTTGCAGCAAAGCTGGTGGCAGAAGATGCAGGCGCAAAAGCTTTGGAACAGGGCATGAAAAATGTCGGAATTTTTGTTAAAGGACCGGGACCAGGTCGGGAGTCGGCTTTAAGAGCCTTGCATGCGATTGGATTTAATATTTCAATGATTAAGGATGTTACCCCGGTTGCCCATAATGGATGCCGCCCACCCAAGAGAAGAAGAGTATAAAGATACTCGTTTGATAAAGGAGAAGAACATTGTCACGATATAGAGGTTCGGTTTGCCGGCAATGCAGACGTGAAAATTTAAAGCTTTTTCTGAAAGGCGATCGCTGTTTCTCAGATAAATGCAGTTTTGATAGAAGAGGATATCCGCCAGGCCAGCACGGTCAGAGAAGAGGAAAATTGTCGGATTACGGGATTCAGCTTAGAGAAAAACAGAAAGTCAGAAGGCTTTACGGTCTTTCTGAAAAACAGTTCAGACTTTCATTTGAAAAAGCGGACAGCCGTAAAGGAATTACAGGCGTTAATTTATTAAGCATCCTGGAAACCCGCCTTGATAATACTGTTTTCAGAATGGGTTTTGTCAATTCCAGAAACCAAGGCAGACATTTTGTAAGACATAATCATTTTACTGTAAATGGAAAAAAAGTGAATATACCGTCTTACCAGGTCAAAAAAGGTGATGTGATTGAGCTTCGCGAGAAGAGCAGAACTATCCAAGCGATTTCAGATTCTTTGGATGCAATCGTCCGGCGTGGAATTCCACAGTGGCTTGAAATCAAAAAAGAAAATTTCAAAGGTGAAGTTGTAGGAACTCCTGCACGCGAAGACATTACCCTTCCCATCCAGGAACAGTTAATTGTTGAGCTTTATTCAAAATAAGCAAGCCATTGATATGGTTATTCCAAATATTTATTCAGGAGATATAAATGTCATCTGAAAAACTTGCATATGTGAACTGGCGTGAGATGATCAAGCCGGAGAAGCTTGACGTTACAACAACTTCAACATATGGTAAATTTGTATGCGAACCCCTTGAAAGGGGTTATGGTATTACCATCGGGAACTCTCTTAGACGCATTATCCTTTCATCCATCTATGGTGCTGCCATAGTTTCCGTGAAAATTGATGGCGCTCTTCACGAATACAGCGTAATTTCTGATGTTAGAGAGGATGTTTCCGAACTTATTTTAAATCTTAAGGAACTGAAGCTCAAAGTCGATGACCCGGAAGACAAAATCCTGACATTGAGTGCCAAGGGTGAATGCGAAGTCACAGGTGCGGATATTGTGAGCCCTGATGGCAGGGTTGAAATTCTGAATCCTGAACAGCATATTGCCACTCTTTCCAAAAAGGGTGTACTGAATATGGCAATGGTTGTTAAAACCGGAAAAGGGTATGCTCTTTCATCTTCAAATAAAGATGACAATGCCCCCATTGGAACAATTCCCATAGACGCCGCATTTTCTCCAATCAAGCGCGTAAAATATGTTGTGGGAACTTCCAGGATCGGACAAAAAACAGATTATGACAAGTTAACACTTGAAGTATGGACTGATGGAAGCGTGACGCCGGACAATGCAGTTGCTTATGCAGCTAAAATCCTCAAGGAACAGATGAATCCGTTTATCAATTTTGATGAGGATATGGAACCGGAACATGTTGAAGACAGTAAAGATGAATCCGTAAAAGGCATTAATGAAAATATCTACAGGTCTGTCAATGAACTTGAATTATCTGTCAGAAGTTCCAATTGTTTGAAAAATGCCAGGATTCACACAATATATCAATTGGTTCAAAAAACAGATAGCGAAATGCTTAAAACTAAAAATTTCGGTCGAAAATCCTTGAACGAGATAAAGGAAGTGCTTTCTTCTATGGATCTTTCACTCGGTATGGATCTGGAAGGTTTTGAGCCGCCGGAAGATGAGCTTAATCAGGAAGGAGAATAACATTCCATGAAGCATAGAAAATCAGTATTAAAATTAAACAGGACATCAAGCCACAGAAAGGCAATGTTCAGGAACATGGTAACTTCTCTGTTCAAACATGATAAAATTAAAACAACTGAAGCAAAGGCTAAAGGCTTGAGATCAATTGCGGATAAAATGGTTACTCTTGCAAAAAGAGGCGATTTACACGCCAGAAGACAAGTCCTTGCCGTCATTCGTGAAAAAGATGTTGTTCATACACTTTTCAATGAAGTTGTAGCAAAATTTAATTCAAGACAGGGAGGGTATACCAGGATTACAAAACTCGGGCCCCGTAAAGGTGATGTTGCACCCATGGTTCAGATTGAACTTGTTCTGGACTGATATCTCACTTTTAAAATAAATTTAAAAAAAATTCCCTGACAGTATTAAGGCTGACCAGGGAATTTCCATTTTTTGTCAAGAATCTCTGTCTTTTTTGCTTTGCTTTGCTTTGTAAAGCTTTTTATCCGCATCTTTTAATAGAATTGCCGAGGAGTCCATTCCTTTTTCAAATATGGAAGAAATGCCATGGCTTAGCTGGACATAGAAAGGAGTTGTGCCTGAATATAAAGGTTCGCTTTTGAGTTTCTGCTTCACCCTGTTGATATAGCTTTCAGCCTGGTTGATATTGGTTGAAGGCAGAATGACTACAAATTCATCTCCGGCAAATCGTGACACAATATCTGAATCACGCTTGAGCATATTCAGACAGTTTGCAGTATGACGCAATGCAAGATCCCCGTTATCATGTCCGAAATTATCATTAGTGGATTTAAAATCATCCAGATCCAGGAAAAGAACCGTCAGGTCGATGTGATATCTTTTGGAACGCTGAAACTCTCTTTCAAGAATCCTTTCCATGACACCCCGGTTCAGGAGTCCTGTCAATGGATCATGAAATGCAAGATATTTTAATTGTTCATGGGCAGTTACATTTGAAAGACACAGGGAAACCTTTAGTGCCAATTGTTCAAGCAAGGATGTATCAATACCGGGTTCAAACCGGAAAATATCGTGATCTGCCTGATTAAAGCTTCCTACAATTTCACCATCAAGGGTAATGGGGGCAATGGCTATGGAGCCGATTGTATATTCTGACGCCTCTGGGATCAGGACTTTGAAACGTTCAATGTTTTTATTGGCAAGAAGTGGTTTGAGTCTGTTCCGGGTGATTTCTGAAAATTCATGTTTTAATAAAAAGGCAGTTGATGTCTGGAGGCGTTTTGAGCTTTGAAGATTATGAAAATACTTGGATATACTGCTTTCTTCAATAATGGAAATCCAGGTATAAGGAACTGAGAATTTTGAGCTGATTTCCGATAAAAGCTTTTCAATAAAATCCTGGAAATTTAATATGGTTAAAATACTGATCTCAGTTTCATGAAATCTTCTGGCTGTAATTTCGTTCTGCTTCAGTCGTTCCAGGAGTGATTGGGGAATGCTCAAATGTTTGTTTTCATTCATATTTTTCTTTTCTCTTGTTTAGGTTGAAGGAAAAAGAAATTACACGGAGGGCATTATAGCTCTGTGAAAGCATTGTTGCCAGATTTTTTTTGATTAATTGAATTTAATATTGGATGATTATTGTAAGGTGCCTGATATATTAATCAGAAGAACGCCGTTATCAAGCTCAGGCCCCCCAATGGTTAAGCTTGAGTTATTTTTCAGCATCACCTGGGTTTGAAAAATGGAATGATAGTTTTTTTCAATATTGATTTGATACCGGATTCTATTACCATCAGTATCAGATGGCACAATAAGGAGTGTTCTGCTTCCCGGAAGATTGACCAGGCCCTGCTGATTGAAGTCCAAATTAAACCGTTTGTCCTCTAACAACCGGTAGGAAGTATATTTAAAGACGGATTGAAGTTCTTTGATGATACCTTTAAGGCTTGAATCAGATTGCTCCCCTGTCCCTCCCCTTCCGGTGGATGCATGGATAACCTTTACGTCCGTCAGTACCTGACTGCCAGCTGATACTGTCTGAAAAGAAAGAGACAGGGACAGGATAGCCAAAAGGAGGATTGATATCTTCATGAATTTTGTCATAGGTCCTCCTTTGAATCAGGTTTCTTCTAAAAACCAGATGATAGTGTGTTTCTGTTTTTGAGTTTCGATAATCATAACGGAAGTATATTCTGTGTCAACAGAGTTAACAATGGCGCTTGGGCCTGCCGAAGGATCCTTTAGCAGGCCCAAGTTAAACGGAAAAAGGCAGATCATTATAATTGCGGTAATACTGGCAAGCTTGAGGTAAATATTTTTTCCGAAAAGCCCGGAGAAATCTTTCAAAGATTTTTTTTCAAAAGCCAGGAATTCTTTTTCAAGCTTCTGTTCAATATCAGCATCTCTTATCCCCTGGGTCATTCTGTCGGTATAATGGGAAAAAGCAAAGGATACTGATTGATATCTGTTGAGCAGGTCGCTGCAATCCCGGCAGTGAGGCAGGTGATGTTTAAAAGACCGGTATTGTTCTAAAGGAAGCTCACGATCAATGAACCGGCTTATATCTTCAGATGTGTAACGGTTACATTTTTTTTTCATAAGAAATCCTTTTTCCCTCATTCAATTCCAGGGAATCAATGAGAGTTTTCCTTGCCAGGTGAAGTCTTGAACTGACGGTCCCTTTTTTTATATCCAGGGTTTCTGCAATTTTTTCATATGAAAGTCCCTCAACAGTATTCAAGATAAAAACAAGCCGGGTCTTCTCAGGCAGGGTTAGGACAGCTTTCATAAGATTATTTTCCAGTTGTTTTTCCCTGAATAATATCTCCGGGTTATTCTTATTCATATTGTCTTCAAAGGGTTCAACACCGTTTTCCTGTTCCAGGGAATGGTGATTCCATTTTAATCTTCTTTTCCATTTCCGTTTCCAGTTCAAGCAGTGGCGGATTGTAATTTTTCTCATCCAGGTGGCAAGGCTTGAGTCCTGCCTGAAGGTCTGGATATTTTTATATACGCTGATAAATACATCCTGTACGACCTCCCGGCTGTCCTCACGGTCCTGTGTAATACCATAGGCAAGTTTGAAAAGCCGTTCCTGGTATAAGAAGACAAGATGGTTGAAAGCCAATTTCTGTCTTTTTTTCAGCCTTTCAACCAGATCCTGATCAGGATTTATACATAGGTTTGTTTTGAGTCCGGCCACAATACATCAAATGCCGTGTTTGTTTTCTTTTAGCGGCCAACCCAGACGTGTTGATCCTGATAATACCCTCCTGTTATCCGGAATTCTTCATATCGGCCTTCCACCCATTCTCCCCTTTCGTTATAATGTGCAGGATTCCATCTTCTTTCATAAACAGGTTCAATCCATTCTCTTACAATTTCCCAACGGCCATCCTGCCGGTAATCATGATGTCTTCGGGGATGCCTGTTATCATGCCCCCCTCTGTATTCAAAATGAACTTCAGGGGGGGGTGAATGGTGCCGGGAGTAGTGAGGCCGGTCATTATCATTCATACCATGGAGGATGGCGGCACCCAGGATGGCAACGCCGGTCCCGAGCATAAAACCTTCCATGGTTTTTCTATCTGCTCTGGCAGGTATTGTTGAAAAACAAATCAAAAACAGAACAATGGTAATGCCGGTAATTAATTTATTCATTTTTTTCTCCATCTTCGTGTTAAACCAAAAGAATTAAATTAAAAAGACAATTGCTTTTCTATTATCCATTGACACCAAAAAATCAAAAAGAATCAAAAATTTTAAAAAAAAATTATCCGCCGATGGAAGTCATGTGGCTTATTGGAATGTCTTTGCCTGATGAATCGGACAGTCCGTGAAAAGAGGGCTTTTTGGTCAGAGCAGTAAGAATGATGTCTTTAAGTTCGTCATCAGATACACCGTTTCGAAGCGGGTTGATGATATCTTTTTCATAATTGTTCAGAAGACAGGGTCTTAAAGTCCCCCTTGATGTCAGCCGTAAGCGGTTACACTCAGCACAGAAATGCGAACTGATGGGGGTGATGAACCCAACAATGCCCATTGCACCCTTAATCTTGAATTTTTTGGCAGGCCCGTCGTTGGATCCTTTTTTGACAGGCTCAAGTTCCCCAAACCGGGATTCTATTCTTGATTTTATTTCCTGTGTTAAAATCTGCTGCTGTTTTTCCACGGCAGAATCGCCCATGGGCATATATTCGATAAACCGTATGTGAAATGGAAATTTCAGCGTCAGGGCGGTGATGGCTTCAATTTCATCATCATTAATGCCCCTTAACATAACGCCATTAATTTTTACCGGGTTGATGCCCAGTTCATGGGAAGTGAAAATAGCCTCCCAAACCTGCTGGAACCTGTCTCTTCCTGTAATCTGTTCGAATCTGACAGGGTCAAGCGTATCAAGGCTGAAATTAAGGCGTTTGATACCAAGAGAAATCAGTTTTTCAATTTTTTCACGGGTCAGCAAAGACCCGTTTGTTGTAATTGAAACATCTTTGAGGCTTTTAATAGCACATAATTGTTCCAGAAAAGAAAAAATATCTTTTCTGACAAAGGGTTCCCCCCCTGTGATCCTAATTTTGGTAATACCAAGATCACAGGCGAGCCTGGCAATCCTCAGGATTTCTTCATACCGGGCAATTTTCCCATGCTCAATCACTGAGAAAGGGGTAGATGGAACACAATACCGGCATCTGAAATTACACCGGTCTGTGATGGAGATACGAAGATAATTGATGGTACGGTTGCCGGCAATCATTTGTTTTGTCTCTCGTAATAGTACAGCAATGAATTGATAAGCCCCTGAATAGTAAATTCACCGGCTTCAATATCGGGTTCAATGCCAAGGGAACGGCATGTATCCGATGTAATGGGCCCGATGCTTGCAAAAACAAGGCCGTTCAATAGTTTTTTTTCATCTTCAGAATCAAAAAAAGACATGAAATTGGAAACCGTTGAAGAACTGGTAAAGGTGACGGCATCAATCTCACGGTTTTTAAGAAGCTCAATCAGCTCCTGTTTGCCTTCTGTATTCAAACGGGTTTCATAGGCCGTGACTTCATGTACCTCTGCGCCCATTTTTGTCAATTCTTCCGGCAGGATGGTCCTGGCAATTTTTGCCCGGGGTAGCAAAACTTTTTTATTTTTGATTTCTATACCTGAAAAAGCCTTGATAACGCTTTCAGCTCTATAGGTCTCGGGCAGGATATCACTGACAATGCCGTGGCCCTTCAGGCATTCTTTTGTCACAGGCCCGATACAGGCAAATTTCAGATGCCCTAGTGCTCTCACATCTTTTCCAATGTCATTCAAGGTGTCAAAAAAGAATTTTACGCCATTGACACTGGTAAAGACAATCCAGTCATAATTTTTCAGGTTTTCTACCGCACTCCTTAAAGGGGTGATGTCTTGGGCCGGTGCAATTTCAATGGTGGGAATTTCAATACAGGCAGCGCCCAGTCCGGATAGCTTTGACACAAGATCGCTGGCCTGGGCACGGGCCCGCGTGATGACAATCTTTTTTCCGAAAAGGGGACGGTTGTCAAACCAGGCAAGTTCTTTCCGCAGAGACACCACATGGCCGATGATGATAATGGAAGGAGACTTCAGTCTTGCCTCTCTCACACGTTCAACAATGGTTTCAAGGGTACCGGTGACGGTTTGCTGTTCCGGCGTGGTTCCCCACCTGACCAGGGCTACCGGAGTGTCAGAAGGCTTGCCGTTTTCAACCAGGTGTTTGACAATATTTTCAAGGTTTTTAACCCCCATCAGAAAAACCAGGGTAGCATTGGATTTGGCATAGACATCCCATTGCATGCTCGTGTCTTCTTTGGTCGGATCTTCATGACCGGTGATAAAGGACACAAATGAGGTGTGGTCCCTGTGGGTGACGGGGATTCCGGCATAGGCCGGCGCGGCAATGGCTGATGTGACACCCGGGATCACCTCATAGGGTACGCCGTTACTGAGCAGCATCTGGGCTTCTTCACCGCCACGGCCAAAAACAAAAGGGTCCCCGCCTTTGAGTCTTGCTACATCATATCCCTGCTTTGCCTTTTCAATGAGCAGAAGATTGATTTTGTCCTGGGAAAGGGTATGGTCCCCGCCTTTTTTCCCCACATAAATTACTTCCGCTTTTTTGCCGGCATATTTCAGCAGCATGGGGGATGCAAGATAATCATAGACCACGACATCGGCTGCCTCAATGCATTCTTTGGCCTTAATCGTTAAAAGACCCGGATCACCCGGGCCGGCACCGATGAGAAATACTTTTCCGGTCTTAGTTGCCATTTGAATTCAGACTCTCCAATATTTTCCTTCCGCCTTTTTCAAGGATCAGATCAGCCAGACTCCTGCCGCTGTCTTTGACCCTGTCCATGGGGGAAACAATTTGTTTTTTTATAATTTTTCCACCGTCTTCAGAGGCAACCACGGCCGTCAGCATGACTTCATGGTTGATAATTTTCCCGAAACAGGCCACCGGAATATGGCAGGAGCCTTCTATCTGTTTTAAAAAAGCCCGTTCTCCTGCCACACATACCCGTGTGTCATAATGATCGAGTTTATTTGTAATTATTTCAACATCAGGATCATTTTTTCGGGTTTCAATGCAGAGGGCGCCCTGTCCCACGGCTGGGATCATGATGGTGTCATCCAGGTATTCAGTGATTTCCCTTTCCTGCCCGAGACGCAAAAGTCCTGCTGCGGCCAGCACAATGGCATCATAATCACCGGATTTGAGTTTTCTGATCCGTGTATCCAGGTTACCCCGGATGGATTCAATTCTTATGTCCGGGCGGATATGCTTTAGCTGGGAAGCCCGTCTGAGGCTTGATGTTCCAATTCTTGCCCCTTGTTTATAATTTTTGAAAAGAATGCCGTTTTTTGAAATCAAAACATCAAAAGGGTTTGCCCTTTGAGGAACGGCGCCGATCTGAAGCCCTTCCGGCAGTTCACCCGGCATGTCCTTCATGCTGTGAACCGCCAGGTCGATCTCATGGTTCAGAAGGGCATTTTCAATCTCTTTGACAAACAGGCCCTTGCCGCCTACAAGGGCCAGGGGCCTGTCCGTGATAGCATCCCCGGTTGTCTTGATGATGTTTAATTCAACATCCAGACCAGGAAAGAGGCCATTGATTTCCGATTTTATAAAATTGGCCTGCCACAGGGCCAATTGACTTCCCCGGGTGCCGATAATCAGGTTCTGTTTCATGAATTCCTAACCCATCCCGCAGGAGGAACAGCTTGAGGATGAACAACTGCCGCAGCTTGAAGACCCTGCAGACCGGGATGCCGTTTCTCCGGAAGGTCCGGATGATTTTGAAACAAATCCGCAGGCAGACATCAGCCGAGACAGATCCTTGCTGTCACAGGAGGGGCATTCAGGAGTGGTTTTTCCCATCACAAGGGTTTCAAAGTTTTTACCGCAGGCATTACATTTATATTCATATATCGGCATATTTTTTACCTCATTGCTTACCGGTTAACGAAACAAACCAATATAAGGATAAATGCCTGGATTTTCAAGTCAGTATTTTTTGACCTGAACCGCTGCTGATCTCAAAGCAGGGGAATTACAAATTATAACATTTTTAGGATGGTGAAGAGCGGTCCCTTGTGGTACCTTTGTTCAAAAGGTTTGAAATGGACAATGATATCAGCCAAATGAATGATTTGAAAAAAACAATCCTCCTGGTAGAAGATGACGAAAGATTGTCTGAACTGGTGGGGGAATATCTTGAAAAACAAGGATATAAAATTCTTATGGAGCACCGGGGGGATTTTGCGGCCAACCGGATTGCCAACGAAAA
>Ga0156388_1103_pt2 | contig 10303 bp, 7 predicted proteins | sample RifOxyA3_FD_108032 | JGI IMG/M metagenome (GOLD analysis project Ga0156388, IMG submission 108032) | Desulfobacterales bacterium RIFOXYA12_FULL_46_15
GGATTAATTTCCTTTATCCAGTCCTTTACCTCTGGGGCGTGAAGCCATATCCTGCCGTCCTTTGTGGCCAATCTGCCAAGGTTTTTTTTGATATCCTGCTTTCCGACCAGTATGCCTTCCGGATGATCAATGATGGCCTGATAGAGGGTCATTCCCTGGTCCGGTCCGGCGTCGAATCCCACACCTGCCGCTTCCTTCTGTTTTGCCGGGGATCTCTGCAAAAACCCGGTGAAATAGGTGGCCAGCTGGGCGGAACCGATGGCATTACCCAGTGTCTTGGCGGCGATGAAGGGCACCCAGATCATATTCTCAGGATGCTCCATTACATAGCCTATCAGTGCATCACGGTATGTTGCCAGACTACCGCTTTCGGCAGCCTGGTAAAGGGAGTCGGGTAGCCCGGGAATCAGCCCCATGGCGTCGGCCAGGAGAGCGAATATCTCACCCGCTTCCTTCTGCTCTCCTTCTACCTCAACAACCGGCTGGCGCAACCGGCTGATGACATTCAGAAAACCCTCATCGGTTTTGGAGGGGATAATAGCATCCGCCGGGCTCCATGATTCATAGGTGGACTTGCAGGGTAGGACATAGTGTGCAAGTGCGGCAGTCTCACTCATTACGATTTCAGTTACTACCAGCAGATTGAGCTGCTCGAATGCCGCTTCATACGCGGTCGTATCGGCATAAGACCGCAATGGATTGGCTCCCATAACAAAGGCGGCCCTCAGCCGGTCGGGACGATCATTTGAGATCTCTTCCGGCATCACATTGGGGGGAAACATCCCTGCAATGGCCGGGATGTCGGTCACAGCTGTCCTCCACGTCTTGGGGTTATTCGGATCTGAGTACATCTTTCCGCCAGCAAGGTAGTCTCCTCCCGGTACACCGATGCGTCCGCAGATCGAGAGCAGCACAACGAGCAGATGTGATACAAGGGCGCTGTGCCGGTTCATCAGGATGCCAAGATCATCACGCATGCAGGACTGGCGTTTGGTAAATTCTCGGCAGACAAGGAATACCTGGTCGTACGCCAGTTCGCAGACCTTTAGTGCCGCGCTCACGTCAAAGCCGGTGAACCAGGTCTGTATTTCCTTAAATCCGTTAACATGTTGGTCGATATATTCCTGGTCATGCATGCCCTCTTTGAGGATGATGGCAATCATCGATTTTAAAAGCAAAGCATCTGTACCCGGCCGGAGGGCGAGGTGGATATCCGCAATTTTAGCGGTTTCCGAACGCCGCGGGTCGATCACGACAAGCAGCTTATCCGGATCTTTGGAGATTCTGGTCAATACTTTTCTGGCTTGGGGGATATGGTGGCTCATCATCCCATTCCAACCGACAGCCATCAACATATCCGTATTTTCATAATCAGGTACCAGCTCAAGCAGCTGGCTTCCGAATGTCAGCCCGTGCGCCCAATACCGGCCGGAAAATTCCTGGTTAGCGCTTGAGTACAGGTAACGTGAGCCAAGAGCCTGAACAAAACCGGCCAGGAACCGGGTCTGGTAGAAGTTGAACTCACCCCCGCCACCTACTGACGCCAGGGAGCGTGGCCCATGCTCTTGAAGTATCTTCTTGAGTTTATCTGCAATCTCGCCGATTGCCTGATCCCAACTGATGCGTTCAAACTTGCCGTCCACCTTCTTCATCGGGTAAAGCAACCGGTCTGCATTATGCTCGTGATAGGCGATGTTCATTCCCTTTCGGCAGACGTATCCTTCGCTGATCAGGCTGTCCTTGTCAGGGCGAACTTTAACAATACGATTGTTTTCAACTTTAACTTCAAGGCCGCAGCAGACAGCGCACATGACGCAGGTAGTCTTCTTCCATTCTTTCATGATACACTTCCTTGGTAAAAATAGTCTAAATAATGCCTCTTTCTTTGGCCATGGCCACGTAGGTCTCCATTACATTTTGGGGTGGTTCATACTGTTCGGCCTGAATTTTTTTTGCCAGGGCAATAGCTCCCGTCGGACATCCGGGTGCACATACACCGCATCCAATGCACCGATCCAGATTAACTTCAGCAAAATCATCAACGCGAATGGCATCCATATGGCAGCGTTCCACACACGCCTCACAAGCCACACAGGCATCTTTATCTACTGTGGCAAAGTAATTGGTATGCACTGCCAAGGCCGGTTTATCAAGAGTTTTTAAATTGCTGAGTACCTGACAGCAACAACCGCAGCACATGCAGATATTCATAGGTTTCTGAGAGTTGCCCGGCTGGAGTACAAGACCGGATTCTCTTCCCTTTTCCAGTATCTTAAGGGCCTCTTTTTTGTCAATGGAACGGCCAAGACCGTTCTCCTCGTAGAAATATGCCCCGTTCCCAAAGGCCAGACAAACCTCCATGGGGTAGTCGCAGCCTTTATCCATCATCTTGTGTTCCTTGCGGCAGATACAATCGCTAACCACAATCTTGCTTTGGCTTAAGATAATTTCTTCTGCAACCTCATAGGGCATGGTGGCCATTTCTGCCGTGATCTCTTTAGATATCGGAATTACCCGAAGCTGCTTGGTTTTATGATTCGCCCAGCTGTTGTGCATGAAATGCGGCAGATATTCATTCACATCCCTTATCAAATCCTTGTCAAGGCTGTTGAGATGATATTCCCAAATACCGACCACAAACTGAGCTGCCATGTAGGTAAACGCGCCACCCTTTCCGGACCTGTATATCAGCCCTTTTCTGGACATCGCTTCAAGGATGGGTGCCAGTTCCGCTTCATTTTTTCCCATCCGGTCCGCAATGACGGAGACCGGTTCCGGCATCATGTTCAACCCGATGGCAACAGCTGCCTCTTCTGTGCTAAACAGCCGCTCAAGAATCTTCAGTTCAATGCCGGATTCCGTTGGGGGAAACCCGGCAGGTAGTTTGTTCAAACGCCTGGCCAACTGTAAATAGACTTCTGTCATGTCTGTGCTCCTGTTAAATCAAGGTTATGATTATTATTATGTTTCCTCAGGATACATTCCATCCGTAATTTTACATTACAGTTTGCCAAAAAAAATAAATAGTGTCATAAATGACAAATAACATGCGAAAAACGACTTTTTAGCTGGACCTTGCAAATCTGCTTCGGTATTCGCTGGGTGACAGGCCGGTTGCTTCCTTGAATAATTTCCTGAAACTGCTGCTGTTTTCATAGCCGATGCCCTGGGTAATCTCATTTACTGTCACAGACGTTGTCTCCAGGTAATTTTTTGCCTTTTCGATGCGAATCTGTTGCAGATACCTCAAAGGGGTTTCGTCGGTGGCCTTTTTGAATCGGCGGATGAAATGCCTGGGGCTGATCCCCACCTGCTTTGCAAGAGCTTCCATTTTTATTGTGTCTGCAAATTTCGATTCTATGAATTCCTGGGCAAACAGGATGGCTTTATCTCCATGACTCTTATGAACATTGAGCATTGCATAGGTCGCCTGGCTTGCCTTGCTTGGATCTACCAGCAACGACTTGGAACATTGTGCTGCAAGATGCGAAGAACCGAAATTTTCAATCAGATGCAGTCCCAGATGGTAAAAGGCTGAAACAGAACCTGAACAGATCAGGCCTTTATCCTGGGTAAGAACTTTGTCCGGCTCAAGCAAAACCTTTGGATACCGGCGTTTGAAAAGTTTTGTAAAAAACCAATGAGTCGTTGCCCGCCGGTCATCCAGCAATCCGGTTTCGCCAAGAACAAAACTGCCCGTGCACACGCTGGCGATGGTGGTCTTCTGCTCATATCTGGCAACTATCCAATCCAGTAAGGGGGCAGAAATACCAGGGAGAAAATCAGCATTGGGAAGATAAGGTGGGACCACAACCACATCGGGTTTTGTAAAATTCTGAAAACTGCCTTCCGGCATCACCTGAAATCCACCGCTGACCTTGACAGCCCCTCCATCCTGGCTGAGGATCTGCGTTGTAAACAAAGGATTTAACCATTCCCCTGTATTTGCTGAATGCCAGCGGTTTGCAATATTAAAGCTGTCTATCAGCCCGGAGACACCTGAAAACAGACAGCCATTATCAACGATGAAGGCAATGTTAACCATGATTCCTCCTAATTTACCAAAGCATATTCTTTACCACTATCAATATTATGTCATTTTTAGATCGTTTTTTGTCAATTATGCCACTACTCTCCATTGCAGTCAAATGATAAAATATCAACATTAAGGCAGACCATATTGTTAAAACTTAAAGATATAAGGAGCGAAAAATGGAACTGGACAACCATCCCGGCGTCATCACCTTTCGAAAGAGGCAGCAAAACAACCGATCCGAGACTATGACCCGGCAGCGGCTGAAGGCAATCGCCCTGGAAGCCGGGGCCGACGATATTGGCGTTGTGGAGATTGACCGACCGTCTATTCAGGATCAAAAAGAGGCGATCCTGAGTGCTTTTCCCGGCGCAAAAACCCTGGTCAGTCTGATCATTCGGATGAACCCTCCCCAGGTTCAATCTTCCGATCGGTCTCTGATTGATGGAGAATTCATTGCCGTGGAAGAACAGGCCCTGACCGTATCCAGAAAGCTGGTCAATCAGCTTCGATTGCATGGTATATCCTGCATCACGCCATCTGAGGGGTTTCCCCAGAACATAACCAAATGGCCGGGCCGGATGATTACGGTGTCTCACAAACCCGTGGCCCAGGCGGCGGGGTTAGGGAAAATCGGCCATCATCGGTTGTTGATTCATCCGGAATTCGGGAGCCACCTTTGTCTGGGTACGCTGATCATGGATGCAGCCCTTGATGAGTATGATCAGCCTCTGGATTATGATCCCTGTATCAACTGCAATCTGTGCGTAGCCACATGTCCGACAGGTGCCATAGCTCCGGACGGATCGTTTGAATTTTTCAAATGCCTGATTCATGCCTACCGGGACCGGCTGGGAGGTTTTCTAAACTGGGTCGAATCCCTTGTTACCAGTCAGAATATGGAAGAATATAGGGAAAAACGAACTGACGATGAAACTCTGGCTGTCTGGCAGAGCCTTACCTATGGCGGCGGATACCGATGCGGCTATTGTATGAGCGTTTGTCCGGCGGGGTTGGAGCTGATCGGGCCTTTTCTTGATCATCGGAAAGAATATATGCAGCGTGTTGTCAAGCCGCTTCAAGACAGAGAGGAAAATGTCTATGTACTACCGGGTGAGAATCAGGCAGCAGCGGTCAGCAAAAAATTCCCGAATAAGACAGCAAAGCCTGTCTGATAAAACGCAGGAGCCATTCTGCTTTCAGGAGCTATTAAAATCATGGAGAATACTTTAGGATCTGGCGGTCATCAAAAACACTATGAAGATCTGGTCAGCAGTCTTAAAAATAAGGTAAAAAATTTCTTATTATTATCGGAAGTGCACTAATCCATTACTTATTGAAAAACAGTACCTGTCAGCCGGCCGGCACATTTGTGTCTATAGGAGAGATCGCAGGCCCCTGGCTCAAAGGAAGCAGTTTTTCCAAAAGTGCTTTGGAAAGTCCCATCATTAAACAATTCCAGAAACGTACTCCTGAATTATTATCCGCGGCTGAATCTATTGGTGGACGACAAGAGGGTCTTTCAGGTTTGGGATCAATCAGTTTGATTTTTGATCTGCTTCCAAATATCTTGCTTCAGCTTATCTTTTACGATCAAGATGATGAATTCCCAGCCCGTGCAACCTTGCTGATAGATGCCAATGCGATTGAATTTATTGACTTTGAGGCACTGGCATTTTTATTGTCGATATTTGTTCAATATCTGGTAATGATTTCAGAAGGGATTGTATTCAAGGAGATAAAAAATGAAAGCCCAGGGATCTATTGAATTCACAATCACAGAATGCACCCCCGATAAGGTGGTGTCTGACATGCCGGTCACTGCCGGTATCAAAAACCCTTTTGGAGTAGTCCATGCCGGAGCCATTCTCTGGTTTGCGGATGTCACAGCAACAGTACTGACCATGGGTAAAGCAGAGGCTTCTAAGGGGAGGCAGGGCTTTCTTTAAACCTGTTCGGGTGTAAAGAAAGCCCGTTGCAGGATGACAGCCTGCCTGAAGGACAACCCGCATGGTATGCGGATCAGGTTTAGGCGAGGCGAGGGAAAAGGCTTGTCGGGTCCTGATATGCCGATTATAATCCCAGAACAACACTATTAAATAGTCATAATCCAGGGTCATGGCGCCCCTCTTTTTTATTTCCAGGCCGCCTGCATGCGGTCCAGTTCTTTGATCATCCCTTCCGGCAAGGGTTCAGGCCTATGTTCCATCTTTTTCAGGGTCAGCTCCCGGAGCCGCTGCTCCAGTTTTTTAGCCCCGTTCTTTTTCCAGTTGTCATAGACCTGGCGTTCGAACAGATCGGAATACCTGATTTTCCTGAAATGATCCATGGTATGTTTTTCCTGGAGATAGTGGCCGCCCGGGCCAACTTTGTCGATAATATCCAGGGCCAGGGTTTCCTTTGTAACAGGGATACCTTCCATAAAATGTCTGACAGACATCACGATATCATTCACCAGCACCATGAACTCCGGGGAAACAAGGTTTCCGTGGTCCATCCAGGAACTGCAGTCATGGACCAGGCCGGAGCCAATGGCCGCAGCACTCAGGCACTGGAAAGCTGCTTCAGCCCCGGCCTGGGCATCACAGAATTTTGCGTCCGTGGCTCCGGCAGTACCAAAAAAGGGCAGTTGGTAGTGCAGGGCCATCTGGGCCAGGGCCCCGGTCATGAGGCTGAGTTCAATGGCGCCATAGGAAAAAATGGAAGTCTTCATGTCCATAATGGTGGCAAAGGCACCATAAATAAAAGGAGCACCGGGGTTTGCCAGTTGATGCATGACAAGACCGCTCAGGGATTCTGCCCCTGCCTGGACAATGGTGCCGGCAAAGGTTGCCGGCGAAGATCCGCAGGCCTGGGGAGCAGGAAAATTGATGAGGGGAATCCCCTTTTCAGCACAGAAAAGCAGCTTGTCCACGGCCGGGTCATAATAAACCAGCGGTGATATGGGTTCTGAATAATGGACAATGCAGGGGGATGTTTCAAAATTCGTTTTCCCGCCTGAGAGCATCAGGGCCATTTCATAGATATCGTTAATGCTGTTGCTGTCCTTGCAGCAGAACACCAGGGGTTTTTCACAGAACTGCATTGTCTTCCGGGCAACGACCCGGTCCGCAATATCAGCCGGAACATCACTGGCCATGCCGATGGTCATGCACCAGTCAAACCCGGGCAAGGCATCGCACAAGGCTGCCGTAACTTCCGCATGCCGGCTTTCAAACCGGGTCCTCTCACCCGTGGCCGGGTCCAGGTAATCAATGCAGTCCAGGCTGGGGCCGAAATAGGATTTGTCCCGTTCCAGGGTAACCGTCCTCTCCCCGGTCCGCTTGCCGAGAACAATTCTTTTGGGCGCTTTTTGAATCGCCTCCTCCACCATCCGGGAAGGGATTCTGACCCGGTCGCCGTCAATCCTGGCACCAGCATCGGCCAAAAGCGCCAGTCCCTTAGGATGGGTGAGTTTGATCCCGGTATGTTCCAGCACTTCCAGGGTGGCCATGTGGATCTGATCTATCTGGTCCTGGTTGATCACCTGGAGCCGGGGTTTAAAATAAAGTTCGTCCGTGTGCATGCCCATGGGGTATTCTCCTTGTCTGATAGTGATTTGGTATGCTCTTTGTCTCCTGGCCTATAGATAGCAACCTGTGTGCCGGACTTATAAGGGTGTAATATAAATTATTATAACCATATGAATTTCTATATTATTTTCAATAAAAAAGGAGGTGACGGAAAATAAAGGAGGGTAAAAATAAAACAAGATTGTATAAAAATTTTTTTATTTTTCTAAAAATTTTGATACGATGGCGGCCGACCCCCTCATCCAGCGGTTCATCCCGGTCTCTTTGTTTACGGCATGCCTGTAATTAGGATATGCCCTTTTGGCGATGGACATAGGCATTCAGGGCGTCTTCCATCCCCTGATCCATGGATGGTTTTTTATAATCAGCCAGTCGTTTTGCCAGTTTTTCCGACGCAACCTGATCAGCCCTTTTTAAACCGTCTGCCTGCCACCTTGAAAAATCCCTGCGGTTAAACACAAGGGGCTGGGACAGATTCCTGAATTGCCGGAAGGTTTTCGGGTGGGTCAGGTATTGGCCGCCGATACCGATTTCATTGACCATATCCGTGTCAATAGTATCCTTTGTGACCTGGATGGGTTCAATCATCTGTCTGACCATACGGCAGATTTCCTCATCCATCAGCCATTTTTCAAAACTCATGGAGATATACGACCCCATCTGGCCACAGGCATGATAAACGCAGCTCACCCCGTTTCTGACCACTGTGCTCAGCATCAGGACACCTTCGGCCAGGGACTGGGCATCCGGGATATGGGCATCCGTCAAACTGCCGCCGGCACGGGAGGGCAGGCGATAAAACCGGGCCAGTTGTATTGTGGCGCCGGCAATCTTGACGGTCTCCACCGCGCCCACGGCCGACACCATGGTTTTCATATCCATGGGGGCGGAGGTAGACCCGTAAATGACCGGGGCGCCGGGTGATACCAGTTGGGAAAGAACGATCCCTGCAAGGATTTCGGCGTTTCCAAGGGCCAGAAGGGTGGGAAGCGAGACCGGGCCGCTGGCACCGGCCAGGATCATGTCGGCAATAACAAAGGGCTGACGGTAAAGGGCCATGGTCATGATGACATCACTTTGTTCCGAAGAATATTGAAGGGGAGACATGACATTGACCACCGATGTCATGACCGGCATATGTTTCAGTTTTTCCTTGCCCCCGAAAATGATACCGGCCATTTCAATGGTATCCAGGGCTGCACTGCCGCAACCGGACGCCCCCAGCATGGGCTTTTCACAAAGGGTGATATAGGACTGCATCATATCCAGATGGGCAGTGGCAGGCAAAATATCATTGGGCTGAACCATGATATAGCCCCCCATATCGAGCTGGTCCGAGGTCTGGACAAGTTTGCAGCAGTTTCTGAAATCCGCCAGGGTTGCCGGCCGCCGGCGCCCGTCCGGCAAGGCAATATTCGGGGCGCCGCCGGTGGGCAGGAAAACAAAATCCCCTTCACCGATATCAACACTGAATTTCGGGTTCCGGGCATGAACCCTGAATCTGGGAACCGTGCCCTCAAGGGCCTGGTAAATGTCTTTTTCTTTAAAAAATATTTTTGTGCCTTCTGTTTTAAATCCCTTTTGTCTGAATATTGCGGCAGCCTGGTCGTTATTGAAATCCACTCCCGTCTTTTCCAGAATATCCATTGACGCATCATGAATCAGTGTCAATTCATGGTGTGAAAATACCTGCATCCTGTCCATTATTTAATCTCTCCTGTAAAATGAGTGTTCAATGATTCTTTTTTTACCGCTACCCCTTAACCCGCTCTTTTGTTTCAAGGGCAAGTTCAAGCAGCCGGTCTGCCGGAATATGGCACAGAATCTTATGCCCGTTTTCAAGTTTCTGGAATTCAGGTGCTTTTTCTTGACAGATCTTCCCGTTTTCCGGCAATGCCCTGCGCCGGGGGCACCGGGTATGAAAATAACAACCCGGCGGCTGATTCAAGGCGCTGGGAACTTCCCCGGACAGACCCATGGAGGCTTTCCTGGCTTTGGGATCAGGTATGGGAACGGCCGACAGCAAGGCTTCCGTATAGGGATGGTAAGGGGGGGGATAAATGGATGCCACAGGTCCGGATTCAACAATCTGTCCAAGATACATAATGGCGACAAAATCTGAAATAAACCGGACCACACTCAAATCGTGGGCAATAAAAATCATGGTTGACCCGAGCTTTTCCTTGATTTCATTGAGCAGGTTCAGGACCGCCGCCTGGACCGATACATCCAGGGCTGAGACCGGTTCATCGCAGATCAGCATGGAAGGACGGCTTGCCAGGGCCCGGGCAATGCCGACCCGCTGTTTTTCACCACCGGACAACTGCCGGGGGTACCGGTCATAATAATAGGCTGCCAGTTTAACCGAATTCAGCAGCCGTTCGACTTCCTCCCTGACCATGTTGCCGGGAACCGTCTTAAATCTTTTGATGGATCTCGCAATCTGCTTTCCGATACAGTATGAGGGATTCAGGGTGGAATCCGGATTCTGGAACACCATCTGTAGCTCCCGGATCAGGGAAAGAGCCCTGTTTTTAACCTCCATGCCGATATCAAGGCCCATGAGCTGTGCATTGCCCCCGGTCAGGGGTTCAAGACCGATCAGCCCCTTGACAAAAGTGCTTTTCCCACAGCCGGATTCACCGACAATCCCGATGGTGCTTCCCTTGATGACCTTGAGAGAAACATCATCCACCGC
>Ga0156388_1116_pt1 | contig 10157 bp, 8 predicted proteins | sample RifOxyA3_FD_108032 | JGI IMG/M metagenome (GOLD analysis project Ga0156388, IMG submission 108032) | Desulfobacterales bacterium RIFOXYA12_FULL_46_15
TGGAAGCTTTGATATATACTGGTCCCATGTTGCGCGCCCGTAGCTCAGCTGGATAGAGTATCTGACTACGAATCAGGGGGTCGGGGGTTCGAATCTCTCCGGGCGCGCCACTTTTCTCCCCCCCAGGGCAGGCAGACAATAAAACCATCTATCTTATTCTGAAAAATGACCAAAAACATAGCATTTGATTTCTGGAATGACCACTCTCTTGAATTTCTTGAAATGGCAATGAAACGGGATTATCAGGAAAATGTTCAAACCTGTGACGGATATGGCAGAATGACGCGAGATTGCGGGGATACAATAGAATTTTTCCTCAATAGAAAACATGACCTCATTGATACAATCTCTTATGATCTGAAAGGGTGCATTTTCTCCCATGCCTGCATTAATACAATTATTTTGCTTGCTCTTCATAAGACTATTGAAGAGGCAAAACAGATTACGTCTGAAGATATTAGTCTTTTTTTAAAAACCCTGCCTCAAAACGAAGCACATTGTGCCGCCCATGCCCTGAGCGCTTTCCGGATGGCCCTTGATGATCTTGAAAATCATGTAGAAAAACCGGTCTAAGAATCAGCAAGCCTCTGGTCATACATGGAGCCGACGCCGTATTCATTGCGCCGCATGAATTTATCGATTGAAGGGGCAATGAGCTGCATTTCAGGATTTTCCTTTAAAACTTCCTGTGCAATCCTGATTTCCTTGGTGCAGCCGGTACTGTAAGTTGAATCCTTGCCGATCCATTCGGGCGGCACTTTTTTGTTGAGCAGTGCGAAAGTCTCGGTAATGTCCTCGGATGTCTGGAATCTCCAGATGTCTATATAGGAACTCCTTTGAACAATTTCCCACATATACATAAGATCATCGGCATCCATTCCGGGTTCATAATACAGCGATGGATTAATGATAAAAAGATTTGCAGATTGCTTTTGAAGATAATCAATAAAGGTTGTCATGATTTTTTTAGCCACATCTATTTTTCCGGGAATAGAACCTATGATTCCGCTGTAAAACATTACTGTCATACCTTTTCTTTTGGCAGATTTCATCTGATCGGTAATTTTATTGGCTTTTTCCTCCAGGGCTTGGTGGGAAAATTTGATAAAAGCCTCATGCCTGGGTTTGTAGTTGATGAATAAGGATTTTTTAATAACGGTGATATTGATGATATTCTGGGTAAACCGGAAATGAGTATCAATCAGTCTTTTTTTTTGTGACCGGCCCCTGGAAATAACACAGTCAACTTCTTTGAAAATCCTTGAAAAACTTGTTGAAACAAGCAGCAGGTTCAGATTTTCTATTGTCCCGTCTGATACAACATAGAGATTTCTATCATGCTTTAAAAGCTTGACCAGATTGTTTTTACTGATGGTCTTTTCATAAATATAATGGGCATTTTCCAGCTCTTTTATGAGAACAGGATCGGTCCTGGTGTCGGCCAGGCATATTTTTTTAAAAAACGGGGACTCTTTGACGGCAAAAATAACAATATGACCTAGTTCGGCCAAAAATTTTGCAATTGAAAGGTCAATAACAACATCGCTGGACTCATCGGCAAGCCAGAGGATTTTTTGTTTTTTAGCTTTCATGAGCTCGATCAGATGTGAAAGGCCGTTCCCAAGAACCGGTGTATTGAAATTTTTTTTTATTTTTGATAGGGTAGGTATTTTCTGATTTTCACGGCCCCACAGATGGCTTTGGGTTAATAGCGTGAGCCGTCTTACAAACTCAATTTCCTTTATTTTTTCCCTTAATTCGGTAAGAGTGTTGTCTTGAGCAAGGTGCAGGGAATCATCAATCTGGTTTAATGCTTTTTTCAAAGTTTCGGAATTCAGAAATTTTTTTGCATTTCTATTAATGGTTTTTTTTTCTTGTAAATACGGATTTTCTATGTGAGTACGGCTTAAAAAGATTTGGTGAAGTCTTTTTTCAAGCCTTGAAGGAATAAGAAGGCCTGTACGGATTTCATCATCATACTTGATATCGATCAGGGTCTTTAAATATTGCTTGTCATAATCGGAATCTATCAGTTCATCAATCATGGCCATGATTTTGTTATAGACCTGTTTATACCGTTGTTTTAAGAACAGGGTGTATTTTCTTGACATGATGGCATTGAACATTTTATCAGAGCATGGATAATACCGTTCTCCGTCCTCAGGGAAGACCATGAATTCGACCTGTTCTTTTGATCCCACTTTTGAAGGGTAAGCAAAGGGATCAATATGATTTTTAAGAAAGAATGCCGTAAACCAGGCATCAAAATCAGGATTTTTTTCTTTGTTTTCCATCAAATCTCCGTTTTCTATTATTAGATAGTCATAAGCTATCATTTCACTATCAATTTTGCAATTGAATAGAAATTGAATAGAACTGAATAATCGAATGAAAAGCCCTTGACACCTTGTTCTTCGAAGCATAGTGAATATACATGGACAGAAAAACAGCTCTTGGAATATTGAATCTTGATGTATCTGCAAGTTTAGCTGATGCGAAAAAAGCATATCGGACTCTTGCAAAACTTTACCATCCGGATGTGGGGGGTGAAATATCTTCTACAGAAGAAGATCCGGAAGCCAGAATGAAAAATATTAATCTTGCCTACCGTTTTATTGCACCTTTATTAAAACTTGATGAATCTGTAACGCATGATTTGAAATCAATTTCAAAAGAAAAACATCCTGAACCCCGGTCCAAAAATACAAAGAAGACGGGATGGGCTGATTTTTTAATAAAATGTGAGGGTTTTCTGATAAGATTGTTTTTTCTAAAGGAAGAACCGGTTGTATTAAAAAAACAAAGCAGAAAATTATCATCGAAGCAAGAAATAAAGCAGAAAAAAGATCTGTTTCATGATGTACTGGAAAAAGTCTATGCCACACCATTTGATTTTGAGAAAAGAAAAACCCGAATACCAAAGAAAAGGGTTTTATCAAAAAAGCATACCGACAATGATTATCAGAGATATCTTGAGCTGAAACAGAAAATGAAACCCTGTCGTTCCGGCAAAAATTTCAACATTCCTGTCGGCAGGGTAACTAAAATAAAACCGGTTAGCCGGATCAACCCTGTTAATCATGATTGATATTCAATTTCCGGTAATAATTCATTTTTAAAAGAGAATTTTTAAAGTCAGCCGTGAAGAATAATTGCCGTAAGGGTCTGCTGTAATAATTAGCTTTGTCATATTTATCAATTTTTTCTTGTTAAAAAAAATAAAATTTCATAGTATCTGACATAAATCAATATAACTTATATTTTACGATATGGATTTTAAATTAATCGATAGAATTTTGGCCCTTGGCAACCTGATCGGCCATGCAAAACTTGGCTTTATTGAAGCCGACAATGAACTCCGGGTCTCTTCATGGAATCAGGGTGCCGAAGAATTATTCGGTTATACCGAAAATGATACAATGGGACGATTTTTAAACGAACTGATCCCGGTCACCAAGCGGGAACTTGTAAATTGCAAACAGACACAGCTCCTGACTTCTTCTCATATTAACAATAAAGGGAAAAAAATCCAGTGTGATATTTTTTATGCCCCGATCGTAACCATAAAAGGTGAGAAAATAGGAGTTGCCGTACTTGCCAATGATATTTCAGGTCGATTAAAAGATAAAGCTAATCTTAAACAGCAGGAGCAGCACCTTAAAGATATATTCGGTTTTGCACCTATTGGGATTTACCATGTGAATATGTCTGGAAAAGTGGTTTCAGCAAATCCGGAATATGCCTGGATGCTGGGATATGAATCGGCTGAAGCGATTACTGAACAGATAACTGATTTTTCGTCCCAGACTTTTTTTGATAAAGAAAAAGCGGTTGAATTCATGTTCGGCGTTAATGAGGCAGATGAAGTAATTAGATTCCGCTGCCGTCTAAAAAGAAAAGACAATTCATTTGTATGGGCACTCTGCTATGCAAAGGCAACACATGACGAATCCGGCCGTAAAAACGGATTTAATGGTTTTTCCATAGATATCAGCGATACAGTAAGGGCAGAGCAGGAATTAAAAAAGGTAAATGAAAAATTAAAAATGCTTTCCGTCATCGACGGATTAACCCAGATTCCCAATCGCCGGAGATTTGACGAATATCTTGATTCGGAATGGAAAAGACATTACAGGGATAAAGGCTCATTAGCAGTTGTGATTTGCGATATTGATTTTTTCAAATTATATAATGATCATTATGGTCATCAGGGCGGAGATGAATGCCTTCAGAAAGTCGCCCGGGCAATTCATGAGTGTGCCGGGCGACCGGGTGATCTTGCTGCAAGATATGGTGGTGAAGAATTTGTACTTATCCTGCCCAATACAGATGTAAAGGGAGCACTCGTTGTTGCTGAAAAAGTACGCATGAAAACGGCGAGCCTGAAAATACCCCATGAAAAATCCAAGGTGGATGAGTATGTCTCCTTAAGTCTTGGCGTCTCAGCCATGGTGCCGGATACCGATAATTCTGCTGAAACTCTTGTTAAAGAGGCAGACGAAGGGCTCTACCAGGCCAAAGCCAATGGCAGAAATCAGGTTTTTGCAAAAGCCATGCTGTTTAATATCCCAAAGATTTCATGACAGTTTCCGAACCGGAATCCAATCAGGAGATTTTTAGATATTATTTCCTTTCAATAAAAAAAAATCTTAATATCCGGTATGGGGTTATGAGTATTCCATGTACGCCTGTAAGAGGAATTTTTCTTCTGCTGCACGGAAGATCCGAATTCATTGAAAAATACAAAGCAGTTGCAAATCGTTTGCAAAAAAGCGGTTTCAAGGTTGTAAGCCCTGACTGGCGAGGGCAGGGGCTTTCAACACGAGAGGTTGAAAACAGGCATAAGGGTTATATTGAGAGTTTTGATGATTATGTGGAAGACCTGGAAATTCTGTATTCTGAGGTTATTGATCCTGAGAGGTTGCCGGTTTATATCCTTTCTCACTCCATGGGCGGAAATATTGCTCTGAGATTCATGAGCCAAAATCCTTTGAAAATTAAAAAAGCGGTTCTGGCCTCGCCTATGATTGATATTGCTCTTCCCAGAGTGATTTACCCTGTATCAAAATATATTTCAAAACAGTTATCCAATAGTTTTTTTTCAACAAAATATACGATCGGCTCAAAAAATTATTCTGTAAAAACAGCAAAATTCAAAGGGAATAAATTATGCCATGACCCTGGGAACTATAAAATTCTACATGATGAAATCAAAAAAAAACCAAACTTGGCCATAGGCGGTGTAACATGGGGGTGGCTGAATGCTGCATTTGAATCAATAGAAATTTTGAAAAAGGATGATGTCATCAATAGAATTCAAACACCGGTATTAATCCTCAGCGCGCAAAAAGATGCTGTTGTATCTGTAACCGCACAAGCTGAATTGAGCAGGAAATTACCAAATTGTGAATTTCATATCATTGATGGGGCCTTTCATGAACTGATGTTTGAAGAGCCCATGGTTAATCGAAAATTCTGGTCTTTGTTTGACCGGTTTATTCTTGATTGATCATTTTTGAGTATGATTTCCAATGAGGTATAAGCGAATCATTATTACCGGCTTTGTTTTGGATTGTTAATTTTCAGATTGTCTGCTATTGAATTAATACACATGGGAAAGAAAGATAATGCAATTGGTTTTAATAAAAATAGGACAATCCCAATGGATTGTTTTTTTATAACGGAGCAGGAAACAATGATAACTTCACTGACAGCCCTGGATGGGAGATATGCTGCCTTAACGACTGAAATGGCTGAAATTTTTTCTGAATATGGATTAATCAAACACCGTGTATTTGTGGAAATTGAATGGCTCAAATTTATATTGGTTGATCTTAAGCTTTTTAAGGCTGATAATTCTTATATTGATAAACTTAATGAAATTGCCGAACAATTTAGTGAAGAAGACGCTCATACTGTAAAAGAAATTGAAAAAAAAACAAATCATGATGTAAAGGCGGTTGAATATTTTATCAAAGACAAATTTGATCAGGCAGGACTTTCCGGGATCAAGGAGTGGATCCATTTTGCATGCACGTCAGATGATATTAATAATACATCTTATGCATTGATGCTGAAAAAAGGAAAAGCCGAAACAGTTGTTTTGCTGAGACAACTTGTTTCTGATTTAGAGCAGAAGGCACAACAATATAAAACAGTTCCCATGATGTCAAGAACTCACGGACAGCCTGCCACTCCCACAACAGTTGGGAAGGAATTAATCAATTTTGCCTGGAGAATCAGGCAGGAAGCTGATATCATAGATCAAAAAAAAATTCAGGCAAAGATGAATGGCGCTACAGGGAATTATAACGCACATCATTTTGTATATCCTGAAATTGACTGGATTGATGTGTCTCAAAGGTTTATTTTAAATCATCTGCAGCTCGATCCCATTCTTTTCACAACCCAGGTAAATCCTAATCATTCGATTGCTTATATTTTGCATGCCATGGTCAGAGTTGCGGCTACGATTATTGATTTTGACAGAGATATGTGGGGATATATCAGTCTCGGGTATTTCAAGCAGAGAATTAAAAAAGGCGAGACAGGTTCATCCACAATGCCCCATAAGGTTAATCCCATAGATTTCGAAAACAGCGAGGGGAATATGGGTATGGCGATATCCCTGATGGAGCATCTTGCTGTCAAGCTTCAGAAATCAAGATTTCAAAGAGACTTGAGTGATAGTACGGCATTAAGGAGTCTTGGTTCTGTTTTCGGATATTTTGTGATCGGCATGAAGAACACATTGAAGGGGTTAAGCAAAATTGAACTGGATAAAGACATGATCCAAAAAGACCTTGATAATAACCCTGAATTACTTGCAGAACCCTTTCAGACTGCTATGCGGGTTTTTGGTGAAAATAATCCTTACGAAAGGCTTAAAGATCTGACCCGTGGGCAGAAAATAACTAAAAAGGATCTCTATGATTTTGTTGACGCTCTTGAAAAAGTGCCGGAAAATTTTAAAATTCGTATGAAAGAGTTAACCCCTGAAATATATACCGGTCTGGCACAAGATCTCGTTGATGCTTATTTTAAGTAGAAAAAAGGATGATAGAATATGTCATTCCAATCAACAGTAAAACCGGAAGACCGGATGATATTTGCAGCCGAAGACAATTCCGGGACAAAAACAAGCCCTGTGCATAAAGAAAATCCTTGGAAGATTTTGATTGTCGATGACGAAGAAGATGTCCATGAAATCACCAGGATTACCCTCAGGGGATATTGTTTTGAAAACAGGGGACTTGAAATTTATAGTGCATATTGCGAAGAAGATGTTAAATCCGTTTTTAAAGCGTATGCGGATATAGCCCTTGTATTGCTGGATGTAGTCATGGAAAAAGAAGATACAGGGCTTTGTCTTGTTGAATATATCAGAAAGGAAATCAATAATTCATCGGTCCGGATTGTTCTTCGGACGGGCCAGCCGGGAAAAGCCCCGGAACAGGAAGTGATTCAAAAATATGATATTAACGACTATAAGACCAAACCCGAGTTTACAGCTCAGAAACTTTTTACTACGGTTACCACCTGCCTAAGGGCTTATGAAAACCTTAAGATCATTGAGAAAAATAGTAAAGGCCTTGAAAAGATTATTCGTTCTTCGGCAGAAGTATTTAAAAATCAGTCTTTTTCTGAATTCGGGGAAAATGTTCTTGTCCAATTATTTGAAATTCTGCATTTGGAAATAAATTCAGGGATTGACTGTGCTTATCTGATCGGTATGCCGAACAGCAATGTTATGCTGATGGCGGGAAGCGGCTGTTATAAAGACAAGATTGGAAACCTGCTTGATGATACCATGCCCCGATTTGTGGTTGAGAACTATCAGAGATATGAAAAAACCGGAGGAGAAAATTTTTCTGATACTGAATATGTAGGCGTGTTCAAAACCATGGAAGGTTTTGGGAGCGTTTTGTATCTGAATGGATGGGCTCATTTATCGGATATTGAAAAAAAACTGATCCGGATCTATGCAAATAATATTGCCATTGGTTTTGATAATATCAGCCTTTCACGGGAAATAATTAACACACAAAAAGAAGTTATCCTTACTTTAGGAGAAATTGTTGAAACCCGTTCCCAGGAGACAGCCAACCATGTCACACGTGTGGCAGAGATCTGCTATCTACTGGCAAAAAAAAATGGAATGGATGAAAAAACATGCGAGTTGTTAAGGCTTGCGACCCCTATGCATGATGTGGGGAAGATTGGAGTTCCGGAAGTTATTTTAAACAAACCCGGGAAATTGACAGATGAGGAGTTTGGGATCATTAAGAAACATGCACAAACCGGTTATGAGATTTTGAGAAAATCAAACCGGCCCATCATGAAGGCTGCTGCGGTTGTTGCATTGCAGCATCATGAGAAATGGGATGGTTCGGGGTATCCTCAAGGGCTTTCGGGAGAAAATATTCATGTATATGGCAGGATTGCCGCTATCGCTGACGTATTTGACGCTCTCAGCCATAAGCGATGTTATAAAAATGCCTGGGATATGAATCAGATTGTTGATTTTTTTAAAAAAGAATCCGGAAGACATTTTGATAAAACACTTACAGAAATATTCATAGTTAATATAAAAGAATTTGAAGCAATAAACAGGCGTTTCCCTGAATAAAACTAATTTTTAATCTTGATCATACTCATTTTTCCAGAATCTGGAATTCATTCTTGCCATCGGTCTGTTATGTTGCCGTTTTCATGGACGAAAATGCGGGGATTTATTAGTATTTGGTTTAAATAATTTCCAAATTTATACATAGTGCTTGCTGCAAATTTTTCATTTGCAATTTAATGAATAGATAATTCTTATTATTTCAGTATGTTACGCATCATTTTATAAATACTCTGTCTGTGGCAAGGTATTTGCTAAATAACATCGTAGAGAATAAGAAAGAAACGGTTGGTTTAAATATCTTTACACCATTAAATCAAGGAGCAAAACTATGATTGTAGGAATTCTAAAAGAAATCAAACCCCAGGAAAATAGAGTATGTATGACCCCATCCGGCGTTGATATGATGAAGAGAAAAGGGCATACGATTTATGTTGAAAAAAATGCCGGAATCGGATCAGGCTTTGAAGATAAGCAGTATATTGAAGCCGGCGCAACCATTCTGAATACTGCAAAAGAAGTTTATGACATTTCTGATATGGTCATGCATGTAAAAGAACCTCAACCATCAGAGTTCGCCATGATAAAAAAAGGACAGATTCTTTTTACATATCTTCATCTGGCAGCTGATCAAGACCTTACCCTTGCCCTTTTAAAAACAGGCTCCATCGGTATTGCCTATGAGACCATTGAAGACGGCAACGGCGGATTGCCACTGCTTGCGCCGATGAGCGAAGTCGCAGGAAGACTGGCAGCACAGCAGGGAGCTAAATATCTTGAAAGGACTTTTGGTGGAAGAGGATTGCTTTTAGGTGGTGTAACCGGTACTCCGTCTGCAAATGTGCTGGTAATTGGGGGCGGAGTAGTCGGTATTCATGCAGCAAAAGTTGCCTGTGGTATGGGTGCCAATGTAACCATTCTGGATATGAATATTGATCGGTTGCGATATCTTTCAGAAATTATGCCGGCAAATTGCCAGTCATTAATGTCCTCCCCGGCATTAATCAGAGAACTTGTGAAGAATTCGGATTTGGTTATCGGAGCAGTCCTTGTTGCCGGTGCAAAAGCTCCGAAATTAATTACCCGGGATATGCTTCAAACAATGAAAAAAGGATCCGTCATTGTTGATGTGGCAATTGATCAGGGTGGATGTTTTGAAACCTCCAGACCGACAACACATAGTGATCCTGTATATGAAATCGATGGTGTGATCCATTACAGTGTTGCTAACATGCCTGGGGCTGTTCCATTAACATCCACTATTGCTTTGACGAATGCTACACTGCCATATGCATTAAAGATTGCTGGTAACGGGTGGAAATCTGTCTGTGAAGACAAGGGATTCGCAAAAGGAATAAATTATATTGGCGACAAACTTGTGTGCAAGCCGGTTGCAGATACGTTTAATCTCGAATATACAGAGCTTGAAAGATTGATATAATTTTTTAAAAAAGAGCCCGGAATAAAAAAAGCGTACAAAAAAATGTACGCTTTTTTTATTCCGTTTATTTGGTTAATATTTATTAGCCGG
>Ga0156388_1064_pt2 | contig 10155 bp, 7 predicted proteins | sample RifOxyA3_FD_108032 | JGI IMG/M metagenome (GOLD analysis project Ga0156388, IMG submission 108032) | Desulfobacterales bacterium RIFOXYA12_FULL_46_15
GGTCCTGGGATTGAACGATCCCAACATGCATGTCCGGTATAATCCCGAAAAGAACAGTCTCGATTTTCTGAAGCGCGCGTGCGACGTGAACTATATCACCGGAGCGACGCCGTGCATTCATGGCGATGATGCAGTTATCACTGCACTGGAAAATCATGGCTGGCGGCTTGAAGATGTTAGGGACTGGGTGGCAAACGGATGTGTGGAACCATCTATACCAGGAAAACATTCAAGTGCAACCTCAAGCCTTGAAATCAACCTCGTTGCACCGCTCGAAATGGCAATGAACAACGGAAAACACCCTCTCATGAATTGGGATATTGGGCCAAAAACAGGCAGGATAGAAAACCAAGATTTCAGTACCTTTGAACAGTTCTGGGATGCCTTTGCTGAACAATGCAGGTTTCTGCTTAATCTGTCCGTTATCGGAAACAATCAGCTCGGTGAAGTGTATCAGAAACATCAGCCGGCACCACTTCTATCGGTTCTGATTGATAACTGCATTCAAAAAGGCAGAGGCGTCACCAGGGGTGGTGCGCAATACAACTCAACCGGCGTTTCCGTGATCGGACTTGCGGATGTTGTAGATTCTCTCATGTCAATTAAAAAGCTTGTTTTCGATGGACAATCCGTTTCTTTTAAAGAATTAAAAGAGGCAATAGATGATAATTTTACCTCTAATCGGAAATTGCACGCGATTGTGAAATCGAGGGTCCCGCGGTTTGGTTCAGGCAGTGATGAGGCCGTAGAGATGGCCAACCGGGTTACCGGATTCGTGCACAATTACTACAACAGTCAAGGGAATTATCGAGGCGGAATTTACACCAGCGGATGGTGGTCCATGGCGAACCATGCAGTATATGGCCGAGTTACCGGAGCGCTCCCCTCCGGGAGGCTCGCCGGCGAGCCGTTTACCCCTGGGCTTACGCCGCATCCGAGCGCTTCGGTCAACCTGCTGGACAACCTGCGCGATGTGGCGCGGCTGGACCCCAGGAACCTGGACAACAATATAGCCTTCAATGTAAAGCTTGTTCCCGGATCTTCGGACACTCACGAGCAGATTGTCGATACCATGGCACACTATGCAAAAACATATTTTTCGATGGGCGGCATGCAAACGCAGTTTAACGTGATAACGACCGATATTCTGAAAGACGCCCTCGCCAACCCGGAATATTATCAGGACCTGATGGTGAGAATTTCAGGATATGTTGCATATTTCACCAAAATCCAGCGGGACCTGCAGCTCGAAGTCATACGCCGCGCAGAATACAGGATCTAGCGACGCATGAAAGCTCCATTGGTCATCGATATCAAAGGAAATTCTCTGGACGATGGTCCCGGTATCCGTTCAGTAGTCTTTTTCAAGGGGTGCCCTCTCGACTGCATGTGGTGCCATAATCCTGAGAGCAAGAAATCAAAGGCCGAGATTTCTTTTGATCCTGAAAAATGTATCGGATGCGGCACGTGCATTGATAATTGCAATGCTGGCGCCCTGTCACGGGACAATCCGTTTTTCGTCAACAGGGATGCCTGCACGAGCTGTTTTGCATGCGTTCAAGAGTGCCCAGCCGGCGCACTTGTCAGGATAGGCCGCGAGATTACACAGGAGGAAATAATAGAAAAGATACTCAGAGATAAACCGTTTTTCGATACATCGGGAGGAGGAGTGACATTCTCGGGAGGAGAGCCTGCACTGCATATGAATTTTATCGCGGGACTGATTATGAAACTTAAAAGTTTCGGTATTCATACACTTATTGAAACATGCGGTTATTTTAACCTGGATGAGTTTATAAAAACCGTCCTTCCCTATACTGACATGATATACATGGACATCAAATTCGTTGACCCGAAGATGCATAAACGATATTGCGGTGTTGACAACACAGTGATCCTGGAAAACTTTGTCAAGCTTCATGAGTTTTCTCTGCCGGGTGAATTTAAAATTATTCCCAGGACACCCCTTATCCCCGGTATCACGGATACGGCAGAGAACCTCGTATCAATAGCTCATTTTCTTCATGACCACGGAGTAAAGCAGATCCGCTTGCTTCCAAACAATCCTATTTGGCATAAAAAATGTTTTAACATTGGAATCATCAGTTCATTTACCGAAGATAGTCCCATGAGAAAATGGCTGCCTCCTGATGCACTGGATAAGAGTCAGGAAGTGTTTGAACAACTACATATCAATTTCCAAAGGAAGTTATGATACGGTATAACTGTGTGAGAAACACCAACCAAAGATGGAGACGCAAATATGCTGACAAACAATTCTAATTTATCAGTGAGCCCGGCTAAATTCACAGAATGCCGGTGCCCGGCCACCGGTGAGCTGCTGGGTTATTCCCAGATTAACACGGAAACAGAGATTAAAGCTGCTATTGAAATGGCACGGATTGCCCAAAAAAGCTGGGCTGCTCTTCACCTGAAGCAAAGGATCCGGTTCATCCTTAAAATCCGGAATTACATGATTAATAATTTTGATGAGCTTGTAGAGACCATCACAAGGGATAACGGTAAAACTCGTACTGATGCTCTTATTGCAGAAATATTTCCAAGTCTGGTCGCGATATCTTTTTATTGCCGGCATGCAAAGAGTTATCTAAAGGAACGTAATCTTCCTACAGGCCATCTGACGTTGGCCAATAAACGCAGTAAAATCATCAGAGTTCCCTGGGGAGTGGTAGCAATAATAGCCCCCTGGAACGTCCCCTTCGCCATTCCCTTTACTGAAATAGTCACTGCCCTTCTCGCCGGAAATGCAGTTATATTTAAAGGTGCTACCCAGACCCAGATGGTTGGATTGGCGTTAAAGAAATGTATCGAAACAGTGGGGATACCGCCGGGTGTTTTTACTTATATTAATTTTCCTGGCAGTTCAGCGGGTGATGTATTATTGGAAAGTGGGATCAATAAGCTGTTTTATACTGGTTCAGTGCCATCCGGAAAGTATTTGATGCGTAAAGCAGCCGAGACTCTGACTCCGGTTATGTTGGAATTAGGTGGAAACGACCCGATGCTGGTCTGTGAGGATGCTGATCCCTACAGAGCTGCCATGGGTGCCATCTGGGGCGGATACACCAATGCCGGACAGTCGTGTGCAGGGGTTGAACGGGTTTACGTTCATGAAGCGGTTTATGAGCCGTTTTTGGCCGTACTGAAAAAAAAAGTTGAGTCCTTAAGAGTAGGTTACGGCATGGATCTTAACATTGACATGGGTGCAATGACCACGGAAAAACAGGCAAAGGTTATCCAGGGACTTATAGAGGACGCATTGACCAAAGGCGCCGTTGTTTACGCCCAGTCTAAAATACCCAATGATACGAAATCTAAAAATTTCATGCCAGCCACTGTACTAACCAATGCAAATCATGATATGCGAGTAATGCGGGAAGAGATTTTCGGACCTGTTATTGCGGTGATGAAAGTTAAAGACATGGAGGAGGCAATTCATCTGGCCAATGAATCCAATTTTGGTTTGACCGCCTCCGTATGGTCAAGGAATCAAAATCAAGCTGAAAAAATAGCCCGGAGATTGGAAGCAGGGACAGTAAATATAAACGATCATATGATGAGTCATGCTATGCCGGAGACACCCTGGGGCGGTTTTAAAGAATCTTCCATAGGTCGTACCCACGGGGCCCTGGGGTTTACTGAGATGACTCAGCCCCAGGTTATAATCAGGGACATAATGCCATGGGTCAAAAGAGATTTGTGGTGGGCACCTAACAATCAATCCACATATGAGGCCATAAAAGGGGTGGCTGTTTTTTGGTACGGTACCGGGTTCAAAAAGCGCCTGAAAGGAATGATCAAGTTTCTAAAGGTTTCCTCTCAGATCTTTAAAAGAATATAGAGGTGTCTTCAATCTTAAAATGAAAATTTTATTGTTATATCCCATATTTCCCAAAAGTTTCTGGTCCTTTGAAAAAGCCATTGCCCTGATAGGGAAAAAAGCATTCATGCCCCCTTTGGGACTGATCACCATTGCTGCCATGCTGCCTGAAAAATGGGACATAAAACTTGTGGACCTGAACCTGCGCCCGGCCACGGAAGCCGAATGGGACTGGGCCGACATGGTGATGATGTCCGGCATGATCGTGCAGCGCAAAGACTTCATGGCCCGGATCAAGGAAGCTAAAAGCAGGGGGAAAAAGGTGGTTGTGGGTGGCCCGTATGTCTCTTCCTGTCCTGAGCTGTTTGAGGCGGCAGGGGCTGATTTTATTGTTCAGGATGAAGGAGAAATCACCCTGCCGATGTTGATCCGGGCCATTGAGAATGGTGCCGGATCCGGTCGTTTCACTTCAGGGGGAAATAAACCGGATATGTCCACCACCCCGGTTCCCCGGTATGACCTGCTTGAAATAGATGCCTACTCGGTCATGCCGGTTCAATTTTCACGGGGGTGCCCGTTTAACTGCGAGTTCTGTGACATTATTGTCCTGTACGGCCGGAAAGTCAGGACAAAATTACCGGAGCAGGTCCTGGCCGAATTGGAATTCCTGTATGAGCTGGGTTGGCGGGAGATGGTTTTTCTGGTAGATGATAATTTTATCGGCAACAAGCACCGTGTAAAAGAAATGCTTACCCAGCTTAAACCCTGGCTTGAAAAGCGGGGGTATCCATTTTCATTTAATACCGAGACGTCCATTGATCTGGCATTGGACCGGGAATTGATGGCATTGATGGTGGCCTGTAATTTCGGGTCGGTTTTTGTGGGGATTGAGACACCGGACCAGGACAGCCTGGAAATGACCGGAAAAATTCAGAATACCCGAACCCCCCTTGCAGTTTCGGTAAGGAAAATCATGGATTCGGGTATACGCGTCATGGCGGGTTTCATCATCGGATTTGACGGGGAAACCAAGGGCGCCGGAAACCGGATTGTCTCTTTTGTGGAAGAGTCCGCCATTCCCATTGCCGCCTTCAGTATGCTTCAGGCCCTGCCGGGAACGGCTTTAAGCAAACGGCTGGAAAAAGAAAACCGGATGCTGGAAAAATCCGGGGATATCAATTATACAACATTGATCAATTTTATTCCGTCACGGCCGGTTGATGAAATTGCCAAGGAATTCATGGATGGATTTTGGGACCTGTATGATCCCAAAACATTTATCAAACGGGTATACCGATGCTACAGGATACTGGGAGAGGTAACTTTTCCCAAAAAAGAAAAAGGGCATACTAAAACCGGGAAAAAGGAAATCAGGGCGCTTTGGACTATTTTCAGGCGCCTGGGGATTATTTATTCCTGCCGTGTAACCTTTTGGAAATCCTTTTTCGGTATTTTAATCCACAACCCCCGGGGATTGGGAAGTTATCTGAGTGTGATCGGGCAAATCGAACATTTTCTGGAATACCGGGAAATGGTCAGAGACCAGATACAACAGCAGCTTTCACCAGTCCGGAAGAGACCACATTGATACGGATATTATCCTTAAGCTCCGGATAAGCCGCTTTCACTAACATATCTTTGATAGACCCGCTGTCTGTCATCTCAAGGTTAACGTCCCCTGAGTTCCTCCCTGCTATGATTACCTCGTGTTTTTTAGAAAAATGTGCGCTGACTTTTGAACCGATTGTACCTTTCCCGCCGACAATTAATATTTTCATGCGTTCTCCTTATGAAAAATTCGTTTCTGTTGAACAATAAACAAAGCCTTGCTATAAAATTAGTCCAATGAATTGTCTTGAATGAAATTCGAAATCGATTTAGACATCAATAATTGCTGCAGGGCAGTCTGCCTTTTGCTGATGTCCTGGTTTTTGACTGCCAGGGCCAGGGCTTTTCTTGTCCCGACAAAGACGGCCAGTTTTTTTGCACGGGTGATCCCGGTATATATCAGATTCCGGAACAGCATTTTAAAATGCTGGGTCAAAACCGGTATGATGACGGCTTCAAACTCGCTGCCCTGGGATTTATGGATGGTGATGGCATAGGCCAGGTCAAGTTCCATGATATCGGTTTGTTTGTAGTGCACCAGCCGATTGTCCGGATAAAATGAAACCGAGCAGGCCAGATCGATATTGTCAATATCCGTGATGATGCCGATATCCCCGTTAAAAACCCCCAGGTCATAATTGTTGCGGCGATGAATCACCCGGTCCCCGATCCTGAACATTCTTTCCCCGACTTTTAATTGCCTTTTTCCTTCGGTAAACGGATTTGAAGCATCCTGGATCATCTTGTTCAGGCTGACCGTTCCAAGGCTTCCCCGGGTCATGGGAGAAAGAATCTGTATTTCACAATTCCCATAGTATCTGGGAATCCATTCCTGGTAGAGCTGCCTGACGACATCCAGGGCCGATAACCCATAATGAAGGGAAGACCAGGGATGAACCTTTTTCACAACCGCCATTAATTCTTCAATCCTGGTTTCAGCTTTACACACCTTTTCCAGATCCACATGGGCAAATTTTTTCGGTATGGTTATTTCGGTTTCATAGGGAATAACCGGTTCATGTGCCCTGAATTCAAAAAAATCAGACTCATTGCAGGTGCCGGACAGGTTCTGTTCCAGTTGGGGAAGCGTTAATTCGTAATACCGTTTCACCCTTGAAATAAAATTGATCTGTTCCCTGCCGGCTTCATCCGAGTCCAGGAACAGGCAATCGGTCTTATCCTGCCAGGCTTCCGGCGTTTTAAACGGGGATACGATCCAGGGCATCTCGCCCTTGTTTATCTCATGGGCATATTGAATGATCAAAGATTCCCGGGCCTGTCTGAATATCCGGGTCAGCGTAAAGCAGGGAACCCTTTCAGATGCAATGATATCTTTTAAAACATTGCCTGCGCCGACCGACGGTAATTGATCAAAATCTCCTATAAAGAGGACCTGGGCGGTCTTTGGAACTGCCTTGAGCAAAGATGCCGTAAGATTGATATCCAGCATGGAGCATTCATCCACAATCAAAAAATCGGTTTTTAAAGGCGTTTCTTCATCCTTTTTAAATCTGCCGCCCTGCCACCCGAGAAGCCTGTGGATGGTTTTGGATTCTTTTCCAATAATGTCAGTCATCCGCTGGGCCGCCCTTCCTGTCGGGGCCGCTAAAAGAACGCTTAATCCTATGGCCTCGATTAATTTGACAATGACCAGGGTGGTGGTGGTTTTACCGCACCCGGGGCCGCCGGTAAGGACTGAAAATTTTTCAGAGACAATCCCTTTAACAGCCTCGGACTGTTCATCACTCAGGGAGATATTTTTTGCTTTGCAGTAAAGGGATATCCAGCGATCCACCCTGATCTTTTCAATTTTCGGGGGATCACCCATATCAGAAATCCTTTTTGCAACATAGAGCTCATCAAAATACAAGGATTTTGAATAATAGCATAGCTCACGGGTTCCGGCCGCAAGGGCGAGTCTGCGAACCATTAAAAGCCTTTCATTTTCCATATGCTTTAACAGTTCAGGCAGTTTGTCCGACAGATCCAGGGTTAAGAGGCCGTTGACCTGGGAATTGATTTGAGATGCGCCAAGATAGCAGTGCCCAAAGTCTCTGGCTGCGGCCAGCACATGTTTAATCCCTGCCATGATCCGCTGGGGGCTGTCCTCTGCCAGTCCCATGCTTAAAGCCACCTTGTCGGCTGAAAAAAAACCGATCCCGTAAAAATCATTGGCCAGCCGGTAAGGATCAGCGGTAACAAGACGGATGGCATCATCCCCGTATGCCTTGTAAATCCGGACGGCAAACAGGGTGCTGATACCATGGGACTGGAGGAACATCATGACTTCCCGGATGGACTTGTGCATCGTCCAGGCATCACTGATCATTTCCAGTTTTTTCTGGGCAATGCCCGGGACTTCGGTCAGTCTTTCAATATTTTGTTCGAAGATATCAAGGGTTTGTTTATCAAAATAGGTTACGATTTTTTTTGCGGTTTTTGGCCCCACACCTTTTATAAGGCCGGACCCCAGGTATTTTTCCAGCGCTGCCGTGGTTGCGGGTTTTTTTTCCTTTGCCAGGGTGGCCTGAAACTGGCGGCCATGTTTGGGATGGATGGTCCACGACCCTTCGAACTCCATGGTGGCACCGGCAAAGACCTTGGTCTGATGCACGATGACGGTTTCCAGCTCATGGGGATTGTTAAAAGGGGTGACCCGGAGAATGGACCAGCCAGTGTCAGGGTTATGAAAGGTTACCCGGTCCACGATCCCTTTTAGAATCTCTGTGATCACGCCTGTCCGGTTTATTGCTTGTTGCTGCATTTATTTTCCCTGGCCTGCCTTAAAGAATACTGCGGATAAACTGTCCGGCTGCTGATGCCCCGTTTCCTTCCACCACCCGGATGGTTTCGGAGCCGATGACGGCAATATCAGCCTTGCCTTTTAAAAATTCAACATCTGATTTTTCCCTGACGCCGAAACCCACGGCCAGTGGCAGGGAACTATCTTTTCTACATCTTGAAAGATAGGTGCCAAGGTCTTCTGAAAAGCGGGTCTTTTTCCCGGTCACACCTTTTCTGGCTGTGCAATAGACAAACCCGGAGGCAAGGGCAGACAGATATGAAAGCCGCTCATCAGAGGTTTCAGGAGAAAAGATGAAAATCGGGTCCAGGTTGTTTTGTTTCATGGCCTTGAGATAGACTTCCCCTTCTTCCGGCGGAAGGTCGGGTATGATGGCCCCCCGCATATTCAAGGCTGCCATTTTAGCGGCAAATTTTTCCATGCCGTATTGGTACGGGATATTGGCATAGGTCATAAATAAAAATGGGATGGGAAAGGATTTTGATACAGTCTCTGCAAATTCAAGGCATTTTTGTACGGTTGTGCCGTTTTGAAGGGCTTTCTGATTGGCTTTCAATATGACCGGGCCGTCTGCCATAGGTTCGGAAAACGGGATCTGCAATTCCATCAGATCCACACCAGCCTCCACCATCTGTTTTACAATATCAAAACAGGCCTCAAAGGAGGGGTATCCCAAGACAATATGGGTCATGAGGAGGATGTCTTTGGTCCTGCGCCGTTCTTTAATATAGGTTTCAAGCATGATAGGTTGCTGCCTTTCCGATGATAAAGTCTTTCCATTTGGGGTCGTTGAACGCTTCGGCCACGGTAAAAATATCCTTATCCCCCCTGCCGGACTGGTTAATGATAATGATATCCTCCTTTGAAAGGCCGGGGGCTTCTTTAAATGCCCGGGCAAAGGCATGGGCCGATTCCAGGGCAGGAATGATACCTTCTTTTTTCATGGTCAGTTTCAGGGCAGCAATCACTTCATCATCCGTGGCGCTTTCAAACCTTGCCCTTCCGGTTTCATGCATATGGGACAGGATTGGGGAGACTCCGACATAATCAAGCCCGGCTGAAATGGAATGGGTTTCTTTCATCTGGCCGTCAGCATCCTGGAGAAAATATGTCTTATAGCCCTGGGCAATGCCTGGTCTCGCGTCCTTTGAGCACAGCCGCGAGGCATGCCTGCCTGAATTGAGCCCTAAGCCCCCTGCTTCCACGCCGACAAGGCCCACAGGATCATTCAAAAACCCTGAAAACAGGCCCAGGGCATTGGAGCCTCCGCCCACGCAGGCATAGACCCGGCTGGGGAGCCTTCCTTCAACCTTAAGGATCTGCTGCCGGGCTTCTTTTCCGATAATGGACTGGAAATAGGATACCATTTCCGGAAACGGGTGAGGGCCGCAGGCAGTGCCAAGCACATAATGGGTGGTGTCCATGTTCGTCACCCAGTCCCGGAAGGCTTCATTGATGGCATCCTTTAAAATCCGTGTTCCGTCTGTGACCGGAACCACGGTGGCGCCCAGTTGCTCCATCCAGAACACATTGGGCCGCTGCCTCAACACATCCACTTCTCCCATGTAGATGGTGCAGTCAAACCCGAATCTGGCCGCCATGGTAGCACAGGCCACACCATGCTGACCAGCACCTGTTTCTGCGATAACCCGTTTTTTCCCCATCTTTTTCACCATCAGGCCCTGGCCCATGACATTGTTGGCTTTGTGAGCCCCGGTATGGTTTAAGTCTTCCCTTTTGATATAAATCTTTGCCCCGTTAAATTCCCGGGTCAGGTTGACGGCAAAGGTCAAGGGGGTGGGACGGCAGGAATAGGAGGACATCAAGGCTGAATATTCATCCCAGAAGGATGGGTCGGCCTTGATGTCTTCAAATGCGGTTTCCAGCGCATCAAAGGTGGCGA
>Ga0156388_1075_pt2 | contig 10129 bp, 7 predicted proteins | sample RifOxyA3_FD_108032 | JGI IMG/M metagenome (GOLD analysis project Ga0156388, IMG submission 108032) | Desulfobacterales bacterium RIFOXYA12_FULL_46_15
ATTGGCGGCGGGAAACGGGCAGCAGAGGCCATAGACCGGTATTTGAGCCACATTCCCCAGCCGCGGATGCCCAAAATCCCGGTCCGGCATCATATGGAACCTTCCGTTGAAATGACGGCTACCCGGAAAATGACCCTGAAACACCCGGCCATGCCCATGCTGAATGTGGACCGCCGCAGAACAACGTTCCAGCAGGTGGAGCTGGGTTATGATGAAGAAAGCGTCCGAAAGGAAGCCGGGCGGTGTCTGCGGTGCGATATCTGCCGCAGATGCGGAAAATGCATCGAAGTCTGCCGGGATAAAATGGGAATCGATGCCCTTCAGTTCGGGTATATGGATTTTGACCATCCCACTGGAACCGATTTCAGGGCGACTGAAAAAAAATGTATTACCTGCGGCGCCTGTGCAGCCAATTGCGAAAATAAGGCCATGGTCCTGGAAGAAAAAGACGGCCGCAGGAATTTAAAATTATGCGGCACCCTGTTGAACAGCCAGGCGATCCAGTATTGCGAAAATTGTGGTGCGTTTCTGCCGTCTGCCGAATATCACGATTTCATTGCCCGAAAAACCGGAAATAGGGTAAAACGAACTGAGACCCGGCTTTTGTGCAATGACTGCCTTCGTCTTCTCAGTGCAAAAACAAATGTGGAAACACGACCGGCCGGTCTAAAATAAAGGAAACCCCTATGCAATTTCAAAAAGGAAACAAGATCAAAGTGTTCAGAAAATCTGAGGATGAATCCTGGGAACCTTATATGGATGATTTTATCGGGCTTCACGGATTTGTGACAGACCCGGACACGTCCATCAATGACCCGGATGCCCTCATTGAGGTCAGCCTGGAAGGAAAAGGCACCCACCGCCTGCCCCAGGACTGTCTGGAACAAATTCATTAAAACGGAAACGAGGACATCATGAAGGTAAAAGATCTGAAGGATTATATATCCGATCTCCAGGATGCGGCCCATGATTAAAATCTTTATTGACGGTCGAAAAATTGAAGCCAAAGAAAACCGGACCGTTCTTCAGGCAGCCAAAAAAAACGGAATCAGGATTCCCCATTTATGTTACCACCCGGCCCTGAAACCTTCCGGATCATGCAAATTATGCGGTGTTGAAGTGGTGTCCCCCGGAGGCAAACCAGTGGTGATGCTGTCCTGTATTCTTAAGGTGAAAGAAAACCTGGAAATCCTGACAGATTCGGAGCTGGTGCAGGCCCACCGGAAAAAAGCATTTAACAAACTGTTACAGATGGCACCGGATGCCGCGAGAATCAGGAACCTGGCAAATGAATGGGGGGTGGCTGTTACACCCCCTCCGGACGGGTGTATCCGGTGCAGGCTCTGTATCCGGGTGTGCAATGAAATTGTAAAATCCAAAGCGCTTAAAATGGTTACGGATGAAAAAGGGACCCGGGTCGTGCCCGAACCGGGGCAATGTATCGGGTGCGGCACCTGCGCCAATCTCTGCCCCACCGGCCTGATCCGGATAAAGGACCAGGACGGGGTCCGCACGGTTTCCATCAAAGATGATATCATCGGACAGCTCCCCCTTGAGCGGTGTGAAGGCTGCGGAACGCTTTATGCCACTGAAAATTTTCTCAGGCATGTTGAAAACAGTCTGCTGAGTCACCCGGATACAAAAGAGCATCACCATCTCTGTCCCTCCTGCATCAAACTGTTATCCAACCGGGCTGCCGCGGAAAGAAAAAGAATCGGAAAATAAAGAACGGATGAATCTTGAAAGCCCGGGATCAAATCTCTATAATGGCTTATCCGTCATTGAAATTATTCTCAAAAGAGGTTTGAACAGAAATGGGTCTTTTTTTTATAACCAGATTGAATTTTTTTCCGGTAGCGGCTGCAAGCGGTTTCATGCTGTTATTGCCGGCCGATGCCTTGGCCATCCAGCTTCATCTGACCTCGGAAGGGATCATCACCCACCAGATGGGGCATATTTTTTTTCTTGTTTCCATGGTGGCCCTGATTTTTACCCTTTCGGGCAAAGGGCTGGATAAACAGAAAGGCTGGCGCCTGATCCAGTATTCAGCCTTTTTTTTCATCCTCTGGAACCTGGATGCCGTGCTGGGACATTTTCTGGATAACCAGATCCAGGTCATCAAACTGGAAAATATCTCCTTTTCCCGGATGCGGATGCTGGTACATAATGATTCATCAATTCTCTACTGGGTCTATTATATCTTAAAGCTGGACCATCTCCTGTCTGTCCCGGCCATGCTGCTGTTTTTTATGGGTCTTTCGGTCCTGGTGAAGGAACAGCAAACCATATCCGCCAAAAAGGAAAGCCATTGACCGGTTCTTTTCTCCCCATACTGTTAACCGATGTTTTCGGCTCTTTTGCCATGATGATCCTTGCACTTCTCTGTCTTTACAAAGCAAAAATATTAAGGGATCTGGACACGGACAATGCCGTTTTCCTGTATCTCATGTGGATCAGCACGGGATTTGCCGTCTTTGCCATATCCAGATCCTTTGGGCATATCCTGAAACAGTTTTTGATCCTGACCGGCAATCCGGACGCCTGGCATGCCATCAGCCCCTATTCAGGCGGGGTGAATACCGTATCTTTCATGCTGGTAGGACTCATCACGCTTTTTTTCAACCAGACCTGGAAGATCAATGAAAAAATCCTTTCCGGCAGGAAAAGCCTTGAAGATGCTCATATCAAACTCAAAGACCTGAACCAGACCCTTGAACACCAGGTGATCGAGAGAACCGAGCGCCTTGCCGGCAGTGAGTACAAAGCTCGCCGGATTTTCGAGCATTCTCTGGATACCATCCTGGTTACGGATGAAGCATTTAATGTGTCTGAAATCAACCAGGCCGGCGTGACCCTGACCGGATATGAAAGAAAAGACATGCTGGAAAAAAAGATGGGCATCAGAGATTTTCTGGAAAAGCCTTTGGAATGGGATAGAATCCAGAGTCTGCTGGAAGTCCATGAACATATTGTAAATGAAGAAACCGATTTTCTGCGGCCCGACCGTTCCATGGTCCGGGTGCTGATTACAGGAGGTGTGGACTACGGCGCATTCGGCTGCGGGAAAAGCTTTCATTTCATCATCAAGGACATCAATGACAAAAAACAGATGGAACAGCAGATCGCCCAGGCCGACAAGCTGGCAGCCCTGGGTGAACTCTCGGCCGGGGTGGCACATGAAATCAATAATCCCCTGGGCATCATCCTGGGGTATACCCAGCTTCTGCTTAAAGAACAGTCCGGGTTTGAAGAAGATCTTAAAACCATTGAAAAACATGTGAAAAATTGCAGGGATGTGGTTTCCGACCTTCTCTCCTTTTCCAGGAAAGGTTCAACTGAAATGAGCCGGCTGGATGTGACAAAGGTGATCAATGATGTGATCAAATTTTTGTCCAACCACACGGATTTCCGGAATGTGGGCATAATCTTGAACCTTTCCCAAAAAGAAGCCCTGATGGTCAACGGGAATGAACAGGAACTGGCACAGGTCCTCATCAATCTCATGATCAATGCCTGCCATGCGGTTGAGAAAAAAGGCAGGATTGAGATATCAACTGAAAAATCCAATGACAACCGGATCTTTATCGAAGTGAAAGACAATGGCACAGGGATTCGTAAAAAACATTTTTCACGGATATTTGATCCTTTTTTTACCACAAAACCCGTGGGACAGGGCACGGGCCTCGGGTTGTCCGTGGGATACGGGATCATCCGGCGCCATGGCGGGGAAATCACGGCCAGGAACAGGAAAGAAAAAGGGGCTGCCTTTACCATCAGTCTTCCGGCTGCCCTGCCTGCGGATTGTACACAAACCAGAGCTGATTAAACAGCAGGGGCTTTAAATAAACAGGAGATCGAACCCATGACAACCGACATACTGGTGGTGGATGATGAGACGGATATGACCCGTCTTTTGCAGAGGACCCTTGAACCTGAACTGGATTGCAAGGTCACCATGGCTTTTTCAGGGGAAATGGCGCTGGATATTCTTCATCAGACCTTTTTTGACCTTATCCTCTGTGATGTCAAAATGCCGGGCATGGACGGGTTTGAACTGCTGAACCGGGTCAAGGCTGAATTTCCGGATCTGACCGTGGTCATGCTTACGGCTTTCGGAAATATCGAATCTGCGGTCAAGGCCATCAAGAGCGGGGCTTATGATTTTATCGCCAAACCCTTTGAACGGGATGAAATTATTTTCAAAATCAGGAAAGCCCTGGAAAGAAGTCTTCTCTTAAAGGAAAACAAGCGCCTTTTAAAGGACCTGGAAGCCGGACCCCATGAACTCATCGGCAAAAGCGAGCCCATGCAGAAGGTCTTTGACCAGATCCGCATGGTGGCGCCCAGCGATGTGACGGTATTGATTACCGGTGAGTCGGGAACCGGCAAGGATCTTACGGCGCGGTCCATCCATACCCTGAGCCCGAGAAAGGATGAAGCTTTTATATCGGTAAACTGCCCCACCATCCCGGAATTCATCCTTGAAAGCGAATTGTTCGGGTATAAAAAAGGGGCTTTCACCAATGCCATCCAGGACAGGGACGGGCTTTTCCAGGAAGCGGACAAAGGAACCATCTTCCTGGATGAAATCGGGGATATCGGCCCTTCCATCCAGACCAAACTTCTAAGAGTGCTCCAGGAAAAGGAAATAAAGCCTCTCGGGGACACGAAAATAAAAAAAGTGGATGTGAGGATCATTGCTTCCACTAACCGGAACCTGAAACAGAAAATGGCTGACAATGAATTCCGCCAGGATTTTTTCTACAGGCTGAGTGTCCTTCCCATTGAACTGCCGCCTTTGCGGGACAGGGTCATGGATATCCCCCTCATTGCAGACCATCTGGTGGCCAAGCACTGTAAAAAAATGAAAAAAGAGCCCAAAACCATTTCCGAAGAGGTCATGGATCTTTTGATGAAACAGCCCTGGCCGGGAAATGTCCGGGAACTGGAAAACATCCTGGTCCAGGGAATCCTCTATTCAAAAGATGATACGCTCCGGTTGTCCGATATCCCCATAAAGGATACGGATCAGGCAAAAAAAGGAACCCCGGGCATAAACAACGCCGACCTGACCGCCCTGTCCTATAAAACCGCCAAGGAAAAGATCCTGAAGGAATTCAACCACACTTACATCGGGGCAAGGCTTTCCATGGCCGGCGGCAATATCACCCGGGCCGCCGGGATGTGCGAAATGGACCGCCAGGCCCTTCAGCAGATCATGAAACGGTATGACATCGACCCGGACAAGTTCAGGTGAAGGAGGGTTGGGCGTAAGTGGCACCGGGCTCTCCTGAAAAATTGTTTGATCTGTGTTTGGCTGACTATACGTTTTCTTAAAGGATATATCCTAAAAATACTAATAAAACAGTATGTTGTCATAAATGATTTGTTTGACTGTTGTTTGATTGTGGAATCTTAAACATCCGGCAGCGATCTGCTCTCCTACACAGTCACCCATGCAGTACCATCGACGCAAAAGAGCTTACCAAACTTAAAATCGGGCAACCCGGCTCACGTACCGCTTAAATTCCTGAACATAAAAGAGACTCCCGCGAATTATGGTTATTGCAGTCGAGCAACAATCCGGTCTGCCCAGTCATAGGGTATAAAATTACCGTTCGGCGTCTCTATCCAGGCCGGTTCCTTATGGGCAGCATCATAAACCATCCGGTCTTCAGGAAAAGTCTTTGAAATCTTTCTGATAATATCCAGTTCTTCGGTGCTTAAAGGCTCTGCCTCTTCAGGATCGGCATTTTGGATATCCCCCAGAAGATCCCTATAGTTATTCAGTTGCGGCCCATAGGGGAGATGGGCGTATGTGGCTCCGGTCATGCTTCTGCCCAGCAGCTTTACGGCAAACATATCGGCATACCAGAGATATTTGGCTGCAAACAGCATCCGGTCATCCTCTTTCAGGATGGCCCGGCCGAGGGCTTCCTTAAACGCCAGCGCCACCCGTAAAATGCGGGGGATGGAAAGCCGCCGGTTCCCTGTGATATTATCAAACGCCGGACTTTCCGATAGATGCCGCCGTAAGGCCTGGTCCATGGATCTGGACTGAATGGCGCCCGTTTCCCATCGTTTGATGGAGGCGATCCCCACATCCATCACAGCCGCAAGATCTTCCTGGGTTATTCCCTTTTTCTGACGCAGCGTTTTAATCTCACCACCACTTAATAACCCTGTCTTTTTCCGGTAGGCCTCGGCAATAGCCTGCTGGATCTTACCGGCCGATTCAACGGTTCCGGCGGATAGCCCGCACTCCGGGCAGACATAGGCTTCCTCAATAACAGCGATGTCTATTCCTTTAAAAGGGATTATTTTTTCTATCTCTTTTTGTTCCATGGCACCGTGGCCCTTGGGGCAATTCATCTGAATCATGGCACCTCCTTATCGGTTTTTATGTAACGACACCAGCCAGAGCACATTCTCCGATACGGAAAACTTGAAATACACAGGTTCTGAAAAGCGGTCGATTCTCACCGTAAACGCAAAAAGATCAAGCCCTGATATGTCCTGCTCATAGGACCGCTGAGGCGGCCGGGTTCAGCAGAAAAACCTGACCGTTCTTTAAAATGGACAGGGCCTGCTTCAGTTTATTGTTCAGCTCCTTATGTGTCGGTCTTGTCATAATTTTGGTATCAATTGATACTTTTGTCAAGGAAAAATTTTGACTCTTTTAAAAGGAACGGCTGCTTGTCACGCCGCCCATTTTTCCCCTTTTACCGCATATTCATAAACAAGGTTAAAAAGCGAGTCACACTTCTTTTGAAACAATTTCCGGTCATAGCTTTCCGGAAGATCATGATCCAGGGATTCTTCCATGGCCTGTTTTACTTTTTCGCGGGTCTGGGCATCCTTATACCAGTCCTGGACCAGCACTTTCGGGTGTTCCTGCGCCAGGCGTTTTAAAAGATGTCTGGCGGCAAGCTTTACTTTTTGTTCTTCTTTTTGGGTCATCTTTTCTTTTTTCAACACATCAAACAGTTCAAGCTCATCCCGTGTCAAGCCTTCCCTGATATGGCGCTCATCTTCTTCTTTAAGGTTTTTCGCAAAATTAACCAGATCCTCATGATAATTTTCCGTTGAAGACCCGCCTGAGTTATAGGTATCGATAATGGCCTGAAACCGCTGGGCAAAACTGATCCGGCCCTGGTTCTCCTTGATCATCTGCTCTAATTTGGCCTGGATAAAGGCCCGAAGGTCTGCAATTTCGATATGCTTATATTCTGTCCGCCTGAATTTTTCTCTGATTTTCTCAAAATCAACATTGGCCAGATTCCATTTTACCCCTGAAGAAATGGCAGGCACCCTCAATTCCGGATTGATGCCCCATTCTTTTGGCTCTTCTTCAATGCTGTCTTCTTTTGCCGTGACCACACTTTGATCCAGAAGGTCATTGATCCGCAGCCTGGCTGATTCAATATCCTCCTGTGCAATGACGGCATCCAGAACCCCTCGAAGATATTGAAAAACAAATACCATGGGACGCTTTTCCCGAGTCAGGCTTGCAGGCCTCATACAAAGCCGTAATGGTGTTTTCGTACACAACAAATCCCTGCCGGTATTCGTCCTTTTCCAGCAGTTTGTCGGCAAAGGAGGAAAACAGGTCGATATTTTTAAACACCTTGTCCTGTGTGAGGACAGCCTCAATATTCATATCCAGGGAATGACAGAAATCCTTTCCCTGTTCCAGGGCCTGGTCCAGCAGCAAAAACAGCCGGGCTTTATCCTGAACCGGTTCTTCCTCGTTGCTTCCCAGGGCGTAATCGGCCAGGGCCTTTTTCATATTCCGGAACACATTGTAATAATCGATAATTTCCCCGTTCTTTTTGGGAACCCCGTCAATGATAAAAGAAGACACCCGGTTGGCGCGGGCAATGGTCTGCATCAGGGTATGGTCTTTCATGGGCTTGTCAATATAAAGCGTGGAAACCGTGGGTGCATCAAACCCGGTCAGCCACATGGCGCAGACAAAGACAAGGGCCAGGTTGTCCCTTGGGTTCTTAAACCGGTATTCAATATCATGGCCGTTTTCATCAATACGGGTCATCCTGTCCCGATGGGGTTTGATATCCAGGCCCTGCTTTTTGAACCGTTCCTCTTCTTTTCCTTCCTCGCTCACCACCACAGCCATTTCAACGGACCGCAGGTATTGAATCATCTTTGTGATCTTCTGCTTTTCATTTTCGGACAGGGCCTTGCTGCGCCGGCCGGTCAGATCCTTGATCTGCTTTTTCCACAACCCCTGAACCTTATCAAACATTTTCACACAGGTGAATTTATCCACGCAGATGACCATGGCCTTGCCCAGATACCCGCGCCTTGGAAAATGATACACAATGTCTTCGGCAATTTTATCCAGCCGGTCATCCCGCTTGATGACTTCAATCTCTTTTGAAAATACATTTTCCAGCTTTTCCTGCTGCTTGGCGGTCAGATTCTCTTCTTCCAGGATTTCATAAAATTCCTCATCCAGGGTATCATTCTGGATCAGGACTTCCGGAACCCGTTTTTCATAGAACAGCGGCACCGTTGATTCATCATCCATGGCCTGCTTGAAATTATATTCGCTGACATAATCGCCGAACCATTTGCTGGTTTTCCGCTCCCGGCCCAGAAGGGGCGTTCCGGTAAAGGCATAAAAACAGGCCCCCTTAAGTCCCTTTCTCATGTTCTCAGCCAGGGATTTATACTGGGTCCTGTGGGCTTCATCCACAATCACGATGATTTCACGGGAAGAGGTCTCGGCATCAAACAGAACCAGGAAGTCTTTGCCTTTGTCCCAGCGGAATTTATGGATCAGGGTAAATACAAACCGCTTGTTCTGGGAGAGAAAGAAGCGCATCTCGTCGCTGTTTTTCGGCTGGGCCGCATCCGATTCCCGGACGGTTTCCGTGTTCAGAAAATTGCGATAGATCTGACCGTCCAGATCATCCCGGTCCGTGATGATGACAAAGGAAAAATCGCCCTGGAATTTCCGGAAAATCTTTCTGGCCAGAAAAATCATGGAAAAGCTCTTCCCTGACCCCTGGGTATGCCAGAACACCCCGAGCTTTCCCTGCTTTTCCTTCCTGTCCCGGAAGGATGCCACGGCCTTGTTGACCCCGATATACTGGTGGTTCTGGGCAATGATCTTGGTGTCATCCCCGTGAAAAACGATAAAATTTTCAAAATAATCCAGGAGCCGCTCTTTGGTGCAGATGCCAGTCAAAAGCCGCTCCAGGCTTGTTCCGTCCCTTCCCGCCTGCCCGGCATTGATCTTTTCCTTTTCATCCTCGATTCTCAGCCACCTGAAAAAGAACTCCCAGGAGGCCGTCATGCTGCCGATCTTGGTTTCAACGGCATTGGACAGCACACAAACCCCATTGTATAAAAAGAGCTGGGGGATATCCTTTTTATAATCCGTCAAATTCTGATCAAAGGCCTGCTGCAGTTTGACATTGGAATTTTTTAACTCAATAAAAACAATGGGCAGGCCGTTGATATAGATCAGGATATCGGGCCGCCGGAACCGCTGCTCACCCTTGATCCAGAGCTGGGTCACCACACGGAAATCATTTGCCTCATAGGTTTCGAAATCCACGACCCGGACCTGCTCGGTCCTGCCGGAATCGTTCTCAAATTCCACCGGGATTCCGTCCTTGATGTATTGGTAAATCTCCTTGTTGGCCAATACCGGCGACATGGCCCCCCGTTTTCTGGTCAGCACTTCAAGGGCCCGGTCCACAACCGCTTCAGGCACAAGCGGGTTCAGGCTGCATGCCCTTTGCCGGAGAATATCCGGCAGCACCACCCCGCGCTTGTCGCTGCGGTTGGACCTGTCATCCAAATCTTCAGGATCTGCGGTATAACAATTGATGTGACGAAACAGCGGGTCCTTTAACAGAAGGCCCACCGCAGCCTGTTCAATCTCGTCCTCACGGATGAAGTTCGGCATCAGATTCCTCTCTCATGCTCCGGGGAAACCGGATATCCAGATCCGCCACAGGCAGTTTCCCGCTGATCAGCCGGGTCAGCATACGATCCCGGGTTTGTTTGAAAAAATTATTCTTCTGAATTAACAGTTCTACTTTGTTATACAACGGAGCTACTTTGTTTTGGTATTGCAACGCTAATTCCGCAGGCG
>Ga0156388_1118_pt1 | contig 10026 bp, 10 predicted proteins | sample RifOxyA3_FD_108032 | JGI IMG/M metagenome (GOLD analysis project Ga0156388, IMG submission 108032) | Desulfobacterales bacterium RIFOXYA12_FULL_46_15
AATTCTTGAGGACAGCCTGGCCGGAAGGCTGGATTTTCTTGATGGTACGGTTTTTCCCCATACCTGTGATTCCATGCAGCGGTTGAGCGATATCTTTCGTATGAACGGGAAATACCCGTTTTTTGCCGATGTGGTCCTGCCTGTCAAACTCAATACAAAAAGCGCAAGAACCTATATGGCGGATGTACTGACCTGCTTTAAAAATGACCTTGAAACAGCAACTGGGCATGAAATCACGGATATGGATTTAAAATCTTCCATTTTAATTTTCAATCAGATCCGGAAAAACCTGTCTCTTATCTATGATTTTCATACCAAAACCCCTGGAATCATCACGAGCCGGGATCTTTATGCCCTTGTAAAAGGCTCCATGATCATGGATAGAAAAAAAGCTGCCGAGCTTTTATCCTGTGTCGTGAGTCACCTTGAAAGGTTGAATCCTCCGGCCAATAAAGGAAAACGACTCATCCTTTCCGGCTCGGTCTGTGACACACCTGATATTTTTGACGCCATTGAAACTGCAGGTGGTGTCATTGTGGGAGATGACCTTTGTACAGGCTTCCGCTGGTTTGACGGGCTCATACCGGAAGACCGACCGCCACTGTCGGCCATTGCTGCACGATACATGGACCGGATAGCCTGCCCGGCCAAACATTCGGGTCTTTTGACCCGGGCGGATCACCTTGTCTCGCTTTTCCAAAAAAACAAGGCAGACGGGGTTGTTTTTCTTTTTTTAAAATTCTGTGATCCCCACGCCTTTGATTACCCGTATCTCAAGGAATTTCTGGATAAACAGGGGATAAAAAGCACGGTCTTTGAAATGGATGACCGGCAGCAGAGCCTTGGCCAGTTTCTGACCCGGATTGAAACCTTTATTCACATGATATAAAACAGGACCTTATATGTCTGAAAAATCCAATGAAACCATAAAAATAAAAGCTGCAAAAAAAATGCGGGATCTCATGACCACCTACTATTTAGAAGCCCTGAGCGCCGCACAAAACAATAAACAGGTGGCCTGGATCACCTCGGGCGGTCCTGTGGAACCCCTGGTGGCCATGGACATCATCCCGGTGTATCCTGAAAATCACGGGGCCATGATAGGTTCTGCCAAAATGGGGGAAGACCTTTGCGCAAAAGCTGAGGATATGGGCTACAGTTCCGATCTGTGCTCCTATGCCAGGGCCGACATTGCCTGTTCCGTGGTCAAGGGCGGGCCCATTGGCGGGCTGCCGAAACCCGACATGCTAATCTGCTGCAATAATATCTGCGGTACGGTCTTAAAATGGTATGAAGTCCAGGCAAGGTTTTATAACGTCCCTTTGTTTATCCTCGACACACCGATCTGCCATACCGGCTATTCCCCGGAAATCGCCAGATATGTCAGGACCCAGATCGATGAATATATTGCCTTTCTTGAAACCGTGACCCAAAGAAAATTGGACCATGACCGAATGAACGAGGTGGGGAAACTCTCCCTTGAAGGGCAGCGCCTGTGGCAGAAGGTCCTCAATACCACGGCCCATAAACCCTCACCCATGTCCGCCTTTGATGCTTTTTTCTTTCTGGCCCTCATCGTAACCTTGAGGGGAACAAGGATTGCGGTTGACTTTTATAAGGAATTGATCGAAGAAATGGAACAGCGGATAAAGGACGGCATCAGCAGTATTCCCAGTGAAAAATACAGGCTTCTCTGGGACAATCTGCCAATCTGGCACCGGCTTAAATGGCTTTCAAAAAAATTTTCAGACCATCATGCCTGTCTGGTGGCAGATACCTATACCTCTGCCTGGTGCGGGACCATCAAATATATTGATGAAAATAATTTTCTGGATTCCATGGCCGAAGCCTATACAAGGATTTATCTCAATATCGGTGTCGACCAGATGGCAGACGGGGTTCTTGATATGATCCGGTTTTATGGTGCAGACGGGTTTGTCATGCATTCCAACCGGTCCTGCAAACCCTATTCTTTTGGCCAGATGGACATCATGAAAATCGTGAGGGAAAAAGCCGGCATCCCGGTTCTCATGATCGAAGCGGACATGACAGACCCGAGGAGCTTTTCACAGTCCCAGGTGGAAACAAGGATTGATGCGTTCATGGAAATCATCAAACAAAAGGAGAAACGGATATGAAATTCGATCTTGACGGAAAAATCTGTCTGGTGACCGGTGGTAGCCGCGGCATTGGCTTTGAGATTGCCCGGTCGCTTCTGGCCGAACATGCAAAAGTAATTATCTGCGGGCGTAAAGCAGAATCGCTTGAGAACGCGAAAAAAGCCCTTTTGGCCCCTGAAACCCTAATGACCTTACAGACCCATATCGGAAAACCAGAAGAAGTGGATAAGCTTTTCGAAACCATTAAAAAAACATATGGAAGGCTTGATATCCTTGTCAATAATGTTGGTATGAACCTGATCACACCGGTCATTGCCGATCTTGATCCAGGCCTCTGGCAGAAGATCATGGATACCAACCTTGGCGGAACCCTTCTGGTATCAAAAAAAGCCGCCTTTATGATGCGGGAGCAATCCTCAGGAAAAATCATCACCATTTCTTCTGTTGCCGCCACCAAAGCCTCGCCCGGTATGGGGATTTACGGCATTGCAAAGGCCGGGATCGAAATGATGACAAAGGTGCTGGCCTCAGAACTGGCCGTTTTCAACATCCAGGTCAATGCTGTGGCACCGGCCATGGTCAGGACGAAATTTTCAGAGCCGTTCTGGTCTAATCCCGAACTGCTCGCCCATATTACCAAAGGTATCCCCATGGGACGGATTGCAGAGATTGAGGATGTGGTCAAACCGGTATTATTCCTTGCTTCCGAAGGATCTTCCTATATCACGGGGCAGACGCTCATGGTGGATGGGGGAACCACTGCCGTATGATCCATGCAGGCATCGATATCGGTTCCATCACGGCTAAGGCAGCCCTGATAAAAGATGGAAGTCTTCTGGACACCCTCGTTATCCCCACCGGGTACCATCACCTGAACGCCGGCATCCGGGTCTTTGAAAGCCTTCTTGAAAAAACAGGAATTTCGCGGACAGATATCAGCGCCATTGTGTCAACAGGATATGGCCGCTCCAGTATCAATTTTGCCGACAAAGCCATGACGGAAATCCTCTGCCACGGTGCAGGCGCCCATTTTTTGAATCCTCAAATCCGCGGCATCATTGATGTAGGCGGCCAGGACAGCAAAGCCATCCTGCTTGATGGCCAGGGCAGGGTGGAAAATTTTGCCATGAATGACAAATGCGCGGCCGGTACGGGAAGGTTTCTGGAAGTCATGGCCCGTGCCCTGGAAGTGGATCTGGACCGCATGGGCGAATTCAGCATGAAAGCCGGCAACCCTTCAAAAATCAGCAGCATCTGCACGGTGTTTGCGGAATCAGAAGTCATCTCCATGATTGCCCGGCAGGAAAAAAGAGAGAATATTATTGCCGGCATTCATGATGCTGCGGCTGCCCGTGTGGCCATCCTGGCTGTTAAAATCAAAATCAGGGGGCCGATCATGATGACCGGGGGAGTGGCAAAAAACACTGGCATGGTCGCAGCCCTTGAAAAAAGATTGGGACAAGGCCTCGTTATCGGGACGCTTTCCCAGGAGAACGGAGCCATAGGAGCTGCCGTACTGGCATCCGGACTTTAAAAACAGGGCAACGTCATGAATCGCTTATTTACTGAACTGTCTTAAGTTTATTTTTCAGATTCCGCCAATCCGGTATAAACCTGTCCATAAATCCTTTAAACCTTGCATTATGTCCTCTTTCCAGGAGATGAACCATTTCATGAACGGTTACATATTCAAGAAATTCAATGGGCAGATGAATAAGGGCCTGGTTTAACCATATCCGGCTGGCATTGATGTTACAGCTTCCCCAGCGTGTTTTCATTTTTCTGACCCCGAACTGACGAATTTTAACCCCTATCAGCGGCTGCCATTTTTCAAGAATGGGAATGATGGATTTTTTCATTTCTTCCCGGCACCAGCCGTCAAGAATGGCTTCTCTTTCAAAGACCCTGGAGCCGGGGTTTACGATAACATGGATATGCTCATCATTGGAAATCAATATCCCCTGCCCCTGATCTTTCTCAATCACTTTCAGGCGATAAGCTTTTCCTTTAAACAGGAATTCTTCGCCTGTGGTATAGGTTTTCAAAGGAGATGGGGGCTTTTTCGCTATTTTATTCACCTGCCGGATAATCCAGTCTTTTTTTGACAGGATGGCACAATTGAGGGTTTCAGGGTCAATGTAAACCGGGGCTGAAACAACTATTGTTTTTTTTAAGGGGTAAATCCTGAAATAGATATTTTTGATTCTTTTTTTAACAATTTCAATATTAAAACTGCAAAAATTAAGGGATGCAGGTTTCAATTTAGGGTGTACTTTCTTCTCCCGGGGCTGGTTTCCGGTTTTTCATCCTCTGGATGACGGCATCGACGGAGTCCCCATTGGGTGCCATGGCCATGGGATTCATCTTAACAAGGGCTTCCCATTCTTTGATACAGGCGTCAAGATCATTCAGATCGTGAAGAAGCACAACCCCTTTGTTAAAACGCGCGGTTTCAAAGGCAGGGTCAATGGCGATGGCCTTATCAAAGGCCTCAATGGCTTTCCCGGGTTCATTGTTCCTGCGGTACATGGTACCCAGATCCGTCATCACCCCTACTCTTCCAGGTTCAAGCGCCAGGGATTTTTCGTAAGCATCAATGGCGTTTTGGGCCTGATCCGAATCATAGAACAGATCCCCGAGTTTTGTCCAGGCTTCGGCATCGAGCGGATTAGTTTTAAGATGTTGTTCAAGCTCTGCAATTTTAGCTGACAATTCCATGGAAAGATCCGGATGATTATGGGGATCTTCTTTTTGTACAGATGTTTGACCAGGCCCTTGAACCGGATTTCCGGGAGCGAGTTTAAATGAAGAATACAGGGTTCCACCAAAAAATCCAATGCAAAGGGATATGAGAACTGCATAAATCAAGGTCTGTTTTTTTATATATCCGACAGGGTTTGTTTCTTTGCCGAGGGTCATAACCGTTCCTTTTCCTTATTTTTTCCGTAAGCCAATCAAAAAGCCCTTGACCTGTGACGGTGAAGGGCTTTTTTTTAACAGTCAATAAAATGACTTATTCAGTCGAATAAAGTGGTTAACTACTCAACCGTAACATTTTTTGCGGCCGGACCTTTTTTACCTTCTTCAATTTCAAAGGTCACCCGGTCACCTTCTTTCAAGGATTTAAAACCTGTTGCGTTAATGCTTGTGTGATGGACAAACAGATCTTTTCCGTTTTCCTGCTCAATAAAACCAAAACCCTTTGAGTCGTTAAACCACTTTACGATACCTTTAGCCATGCCGGCAATCTCCTATAAAAAATAAATAATAATACTGTTCCAAACTTAACGCGTAATGCCGTATTGTGCCGGGAATACGCTGCCAGGTAAGAAACCTTTGCGCTTTACATAATCCAGCGCAAGTTGCCACATAATATAGCCTTGCCTGGAAAAGTCAAGACATTTTTAGACGCATCTCTTTCATAACCCTTCCCTTTCAAGCTTTTAAGGCTTTGATTTTCCTGATATCTTCGGATTTTCCCAGGATCATCAATATATCGCTGTCTTTGATAACGAAATCCGCATGAGGAACCAGAATGAAATTCTCCGGTACCAATTCCTTGATGGCGATGATATGGACGCTATAAAGGGCCCTCAGGTTTAGAGCCTTTAGCGTTTTTCCAATGAACTCCTTGGGCGGGTCTACCTGAACCAGGTCATAATCATCCGATAAAGGGATGAAATCCATTACGTTGGGTTGCGACAAGCTCCTAGATACTCTAACCGCCATATCCCTTTCAGGGTGGATGATTTCGGTAGCACCGACTTTTTTTAAGATTTTTCCATGATCTTCATCCTGGGCTTTGACCAGGATCTTTTTCACCCCGATTTCCTGAAGATAATAACAGATCAATATACTGGTGGCAATTTTAGTCCCGATGGATACAATAACCCCATCCATTGTTTCCAGATCAAGGGTTTTTAATTTTTCCTTATCCGTTGCCTCAAGCACAATGGCTTCAGTACAAAAAGGATCAATTGCCTGAACCCGTCCTTTGTCAAAGTCAATTGCAATTACCTCGTTGCCGTCTTCATACAAGGCCTTTGCGGCAAAAAACCCGAAATTACCGAGCCCTATGACTGCAAACCGTTTCATTTTACTCCTTTCAACCTATCATTATGTTTTCTTCAGACCGTTCAATTCCATTGGTGGGACCTGACCCGACGATAATATAAGAAAATGTCAACACACCCACCCTTCCGATGATCATCATGATGATGATCAGAATTTTTCCCCACATGCTGAGATCCTGAGTCACCCCCATGGATAAGCCCACTGTACCGAAAGCGGAAACAGTCTCAAACAGATATAAGAGAAACGAATCCCGGGACTGGTGGATCTCGTGGCCGGTGATTGAATCGCCCATCAGCAGCAGAAATATGATCAGGCCGATGATCCCGATGGATACCAGAACCAGTGTGATGCTCCGGTCAACGGTTTCTGCCGGGATACTTTTCTTGAAAATATTAACACGGGCTTTTCTTCTGATCCCGGTTAAGGTAAAACCGACCAGCAATGCCAGTGTCGTGGTTTTCACCCCTCCCCCGCAGGAGCCCGGGGATGCCCCGAAAAACATTAGAAAAAGCATAATAATCAGGGTCGCCTCTTTCAGGGATCCGATATCTACCGTATTGAATCCTGCCGTCCTGCAGGTGATGGATTGAAATATGGAGGTTAATAACCTGAAGCTGAAAGGTTTGTCTTCCATAAATCCCTGACGCTCAATGATATAAATAAACAATGCACCGGCCAGAATCAAAACCAGGGTTGTCAAAAGAACTGTCTTGGTCTGGACAGAGAATCTGAACCGTTTAATTTTGTGTTGCCTGAACCAGCATTGCAGGTCGTAAAGAACCGGGAAACCAATCCCCCCGATGATGATGAGGCTGCAGATGACCGTGTTTAAAAAATAACTGTCACTATATTTCATCATACTATCCGGGAAAAGGGCAAAGCCTGCGTTGCAGAAAGCTGAAACAGAATGGAAAACCGCTTGAAAAACAGCTTTAGCAAAACCAAATTCCTGGTTCCAATGAATCGTCAGAAAGACAGCTCCTAAAAATTCCACACCCAATGTCATCAGAATGATGCTTTTTACCAGGTTGAAAATATCCTCCCTGGGCCGGGATGAAAATAGATCCTGCATGGCCCTTCGTTGATGAAAGGAAATTTTTCTGCCCAGCCAGTGGAATAATGCCACAGAGATGGTCATGATCCCTAACCCGCCGACCTGAATCAGCATCAGGATGACGCACTGGCCAAACCCGGTAAAACAGGTTCCCGTGTCCACGACTATCAATCCGGTCACACAGACAGCAGACGTTGATGTAAACAAGGCGTCTATCCAGGAGATACCATGAGCGGTTGTGGAAGCCGGTATTTTCAGCATGACCGTTCCTAAAAAAATCACCAGGAGAAAACTTAAAAGGATAAGCATAGCCGGATTCAATTTCCAAATTCGATGGTGAAAAATCATAGGGCCATCCTCGGGCTTACAAAATATTCACAATTCAAATGATTATGAGTTTCACAAACTTCATGAAGCCTGATGCCTCCCAGTGCCATCCGGTTCATATATGCACCGCAGACGATCAGCTCATACCGGTCATCAATCTTGATATAATTAAGAGCCGGACATATTTTTTTTAACAATCCCCGGAGATTCACGGCCTGATCCCTTCCCCCGATAAGGTCTTTGATCTGATTCAAGTCAATGCATGAACCAGATTTATAGTTTTTAAACAATGTCACACCGCTTTCGTGAAATTTAACCAGGATTTCACGGTGAATGCTGTCCATGAGAACAATTACCGGAATTTCTTTGGTTAAAGGATTTTTTTTCAGGCATCGGCATAATTCAAAAACCAAAGAGCGGGCAGATATATTCCGGCCGGAAAGAATAACTACAATGAATTGCGTCTTACCCAGGACAGCCCTGCTGAAGCATTCCATGGGAGTCTGAACAATGTCGGTTTCTTCACGATTGATTATTCCGGGTGTCTGGCCAAACCTTAAAACCACTATCGAGTTTTCCTTCATCGTCATGTCCTTTGCTCTATACAGGGCCTGTTGATACATTAACAGCCTTTTGTTTGTCAATACCCGGCACCGATAAAGCAAAAACAATGCCTCATAAATCACATTAATATTATCTTACTGTTTTTTAAAGAATTTCAGTTGTTCATGGCAGGAGGGTATAAAAAATTTTGACTTTGTATTGAATTATGCAAGACAATGGTTTTGCATTCTGCAAGACGCAAAGATTGTCTATAAAACAAATCATTGGAAGACATGTTATATCCGTCCATGTTTTCCCCCCAGTCGTGACGTCATCAGCCTGGCATCCTTACCCAGTTTGATCAGGCTCACGATCAGGACAATGAACTCAAACCGGCCGAGAAACATGGCCAGAATTTCCGCCCAGAGAGCAATATCCGGCATGCCCACGGTGGTTACCCCGACGGAAAGCCCAACGGTTCCGAGAGAGGAGGCAAATTCAAACAGAGAATTACTGAGACTGTAACCGCAAGCGCACAGGACCATGACGCCCAAACCATAGATGGCCAGGTATAAAAAAACAAAAACAGCCACCTGGCGCACCCTTGCGTCATCCACAAAAACCCTCCGGCTGCCTTCCCAGATGTGGCGCTCCACAACCGTGGTCCTTGGCATGAAATACCGTCCCAAGTCCCATAAAAGCAATTTATACAGTAAATAGATACGGAACTGCTTGATACCACCGGCTGTGGAACAGGTCCCCCCGCCGATGAGCATCAGGCAGATCATCAGACATATCCCGAATGAATTCCAGTTCCCATAGCCCACAGTGGAAAAGCCGGTGGTCGTCAGGGCGGATACGGTTTCAAACACAGCTACCCGTAATGATTTGCCAAGCTGGGGATAAAGGGCCTGACACGTAAACAGAAAGGCTGCCGCAGCAGACAGGGGGATGAGAAAGGCCTGCAAACGGACTTCCCCGTTTTTTACAACAAGCCCGAGTTTACCGCGCCACAGAAACCAGGCAGTGACAAAACTCAGGTTTCCAAGCACCATGAGCGTCAGGGTCACCGCCTCGACAACAGCGGAATTCCAGTATCCGATGCTTTCAGGCCGTGTTGAAAACCCTCCCGTGGACACGGCGGCAAAGGAATGATTGACTGCATCAAAAAATGACATCCCGGCCGCCCAATAGGCCAATGACCCGGCTGCGGCATAGCAGGTATAAATGATGAGAACCAGGCGGGCAGACTGACGGACATGGGGGACAAGCTGGTCGCTCCTCCCCTCTGCACTGGAAATGCCTACTCCCGTCGGACCAGTAATGGCCGACATCATAATAATAGCCAGACCCGCCCCGCCGGCCAACTGGATGATACTGCGCCAGAGCAGCACCATGGGCCCTGAGACGGATACATCGACCACTGAAAGCCCGGTGGTGGTCCACCCGCTCATGGATTCAAATACAGCCCTGGAATACGGCAGACCCGAAATAGAAACAAAGGGCCAGGCAGAAAAGAGAATCACCGTGACCCAGCTTATGAGAACGATGACACCCCCTTCCTGAACCGACAATGTGATATCGGACGAGGGCTTAAACCGCCGCAGGACAATCCCCAAAAGGGCAAGATAACCGGCAGGAAGACAGAAGGCCCATGCATTGGAGACTTCTTCCGGGTTTGAAAAAAGAATAAGGAGCGGGGTCATCATCACTCCCCCGGACAGCATAAAGATCATGCCGATAGATGAAAGAATCGCTGCATAGCGTATTTTCAAATAATGTTTTTCCTGCATTATTTCAGCCTCTCTACCGTTTTTCACCCGTAAACACCTTCAGCACCGGGCCATGGTTTTCCGGGAGAGTGATCAGCACCACCCGGTCCCCGGCCTTGAGATCATCTGCACCCCG
>Ga0156388_1121_pt1 | contig 9827 bp, 10 predicted proteins | sample RifOxyA3_FD_108032 | JGI IMG/M metagenome (GOLD analysis project Ga0156388, IMG submission 108032) | Desulfobacterales bacterium RIFOXYA12_FULL_46_15
AAACGACTATATGTTTAATGAGGAATAAAAGAAATGGAATTATGTCTTTTCTTAGGTTGTAATACCCCGGCCATCCGGCCGGATGTCGAGAGGGCCATCCGGGCAACCATGCCGGAACTGGGTGTGGATCTCTGTGATGCCGAAGGCTATGTCTGCTGTCCGGCGTTTGGGTCGTTTCCTTCCACGGATGATGATTCCTATCTTGCATCCTCAGGGTGGAATCTTTCCATTGCAGAGGCCAAAGGCCTGGATATCATGGTCCAATGCGGCTCCTGCTACAGCTCTCTTCGGATGGGCCGGGATCACCTGGCCCATGATGAAGAAAAGCTCGCCCGAGTCAATGAACTCATCGAACTGACCGGCCGGAAGCTTGAATGCAAGACAAAGGTCCGCCACGTATCGGAAATCCTGTATAACGAAGTGGGGGCACAAAAGATTTCCAACACGATCAAAAAGAACCTTAGCGGTCTTCACGGCATTGTCCAATACCCCTGCCATACCCTTTTCCCCAGTGAAATCGTCGGGTTTGAAGAATCCCCGCGGGAGCCCAAGGCGTTACGGATTCTGACCGAAGCCCTGGGGGCGACGGTTGACCATTACAGCCGGGAACTTCAGTGCTGCGGCGGGGCCGGGGGCTTTGCAAAAAGCTCTCCTGCCGAGGCTACTGAATTTACAAAAACCAAACTGGATGCTATTATCGAAGAAACAAAAGCCGATTTCATCGTGGTGTCCTGTATCACCTGCCTCATGTATCTCGATAATATCCAGAAAAAGCTCAATGAGGCACAAGGTACGGATAAATACCATATACCGGTGTTTGACTACAATCAGCTTTTGGCCCTGTGCATGGGGTTTGACCCCAAACAGGTGGCATCCATCTGTACGGTTCCGAGAAATATTGTGATCGATAAGATTGCGGCAGGGTGATTGACAATCCCCACAGGGATGGTATGGATTGATAAAGGTTTAAAAAAAACCATGGGCAGTTATTGTTTACAACCAGATTGTGTAGAGGGTAATCATGTTTAAAAAAATACTGTTTGCAACATCCATAACAAGCGCCTGCGATCCGGCCGCCAGGGTTGCGTTTAACATCACCGGCCTTTACGGGGCACAGATGAGCATTTTTCATGTCATTGAGACAAAAGGCCCTGGTGACGCAGCAATTGGTGTTGATGAAAAATCCATACCAGGGGTTAAAGAAACAACATCCGCCTATTATGCAGATTATCTGTCAAAAACCGATAACTGCGACATAAAAACAGCTTTTGGCAATCCCTGCAGCGAGATCCTGAAGGAAATCCGGACAAATACACCCGACCTCCTGGTAATGGGGGTAAGCACCAGGGGGGAAGAAGGACTTGAAAATGCGATTAAAAACACCGGATCATCATTTCAGAAAATCGTAAAAGCTTCCATTTGCCCGGTATTGATTGTGAATCGCCCGGCTGCCTCTTTCTGGGGCGATATTTCAAATATCGTCTTTGCCACCGATTTTTCAAAAACATCGGATATGGCCTTTGATTTTGCGTACACGCTTGCAAAAAAAGCAAAATGCGAATTCCATATTTTCCATGCCCAGAATGTGAGTCTTACGCCCGGGTCAAAAGAGTTTGACCAGAATTCCATAGAAGAACGCAGACGTGAAAAACTCAGCTTTTCCAAGAAAAAATATGTGTCAAAAATGGAAGGCATCGGGAATTATTCCATAGAAGTCTGGGAAGGCAGCCCCTATATTGAAATTGTAAAATATGCCAGGGAAAAATATGCAGACCTGATCGTCGTGGCCCAGGATTCTAAAAACCCGGGATCGGAAAACGATGAACTGGGCTCTACGGTCAAACAGGTGATTCTTCGTGCAGGCTGTCCGGTCCTGTGTATGAATAAATTAAAAAGCCTTCAATAGATGGAGAACAAAAATGAAAAAAATCCTCATAATTGATGATGACCCCGTGATCCAGACCTATCTGGCCAATTTACTAAAGGACAACGGGTATGAGACTGCTGTGGCAAAAGATGCAAAAAAAGCCATGGAGCTTGTCAATTCACAATCCTTTGACCTGATCACCCTGGACCTGGACATGCCGGAAGAATGGGGAACCCGGTTTTTCGGCAAGCTGGCTCAGGATAAACAAAAGAAAAACATCCCGGTGATCGTTATCAGCGGGATGTCCGGTAATGAATATGCGATCCCTAAAGCGGTTGCAAGTCTTACAAAACCCTTTGACCAAAAAGAATTGTTAAAGATCGTGCGTGATGTCTTAAAATAATGGTTCAAGGAGAATCTCTGATGGAAAAAAAAACTGTACAGAAACGGGGGCTGGCGCTTAAACTCCTGATTCCCATGGGTATGGTTCTTTTTGTCTCCATCTTTATCTGGTCCCGTTTCACCATTCATTTCCAGGAAAAAAACCTTCTGGACAAAGCTGTATCCGACGTTGATAAATTCTGCAACACTGTTTTGAATTTCACGTGGTTTGCCATGCTTCATAACCCCAATAAAGACATGCTGGATGTCTTAAAAAGCATGTCCGAATATAACAAGATTGAAAAAATCCGGATTTTTGATGCCCATGGGAAAATAAAATTCTCCAACACTGGTGAAGAAATCAATACCTCGGCAGAAAAAACCGACGTTGCCTGCAAAACCTGCCATTCAGGGAAAGACCCGGTCATAAGGGCTGATATAAAGGAGCGTATCCGGATTTTTGAATCCCCGGAGGGTGAACTTCTTCTCGGCATCATCAATCCCATACTCAATGAACCGGGTTGCTCCACTGCCGAATGCCATTACCACCCAAAGGAGATCAAAAAAATCGGCACCCTGGATGTCATTGTCTCCTTAAAAAACATCAAAACCACCATCGGTTTTATCAAAAAACTCTCGGCTTGGACAGCCGTCTATCTTTTTATCGTCCTATGCCTGACCATCTGGTTCTGTATCTCCCGCCTGGTGACCAGCCCCATCGGCAAACTCATAGAACAGACCGATCTCATCGGCAAAGGGGATTATCAAAATAATTTCACCGCTCCGGCACAACGTGATGAAATCGGCCAATTATCGCTGGCCATAAGGGATATGGGCGAAAAAATAAAAAACAAACAGGATGAGCTCAATAAACAGAAAGACCGCTACCAGAACCTCTTTGACCAGGTGCCCTGCACCATCACCGTTCAGAGCAAGGATTATAAACTGGTTGAATTCAATAAGGAATTCTCAAAAAAATTCCATCCTGAGTATGGAGACCATTGTTATTCCGCTTATAAAAATCTGACCCGGAAATGCAGCGACTGCCCGGTCGAAAGGACCTTTGTCGACGGCCAGTCCCATTTCAGCGAAGAATCAGGGATCAACAAGGATGGGACCATTACTCACTGGTTTGTAAAAACCGCACCCTTAAAAGATGAAAACGGCCACATCGTGGCAGCCATGGAAATGAGCATTGATATTTCAAGAAGAAAAAGGCTGGAAGAAATCGTCAAAGATTCCGAACGAAAATACCAGGCTGTTTTTAAAAGCATCCCCAACCCCATATTTATCATAGCCTTAGACACTTATAAAATCCTTAACTGTAATGACAGTGCCTTGAATTTATATGGATATACAAAGGAAGAAATCGAAAACAAAATGTTTTCCCTTCTTTTTCCCGGTCCTGAAAAATTTGAGGATTTTAAAACCCATATCAAAAAACCCTTCCACGAGAGACTCATTCATCTGAAAAAAACCGGGGAAACCCTTTACGTCAATATCTGGGTCAGTCCGGCGGAATTTACGGAACAAACCGTACTTCTGGTGACAGTCATTGATATCACCTTATCCATTGAAACGGAACAGCAGCTCATCCAGGCCGGTAAAATGGCGACCCTGGGAGAAATGGCCACTGGCGTGGCCCACGAACTGAACCAGCCCTTATCCGTCATTAAGACAGCCTCGAATTTCATATCCAGAAAACTTAAAAAAAACGAACCCATTGATAAAGATATTTTAAACACCCTTTCCGAAGAGATTGAAAGCCATGTGGACCGGGCTTCGAAAATCACCAACCATATGCGCCTGTTTGGCAGGAAATCAGACTTTTCAAAGGAACCTGTCAATATCAACGATACTGTTAAGCGCGCCTTTGATATTTTCAGCCAGCAGTTAAAGCTTAGGGAAATCGAGGTTCAATGGGAATTGAACGAAGCCCTTCCCCTGGTCCTGGCAGACCCGGTCCGGCTGGAACAGGTTTTCATCAATCTTTTGATCAATGCAAGGGATTCCATTGTCATACGATCTGAAAAAAAAGAAGATCAAAAGAAAAAAATCACCATTACCACATCTGCCAATGGCGATAGTGTGACTGCCAGCATTTCGGATACAGGTACGGGAATTCCCGCTGATCTTACAAATAAAATTTTCGAACCTTTTTTTACGACCAAAAAAGTCGGAGAAGGAACAGGGCTAGGCCTGTCCATCAGTTATGGGATCATCCGGGAATCAGGCGGTGATATCAGCGTGAAGAATAATCCTGATCCACCCGGCGGTGCAACCTTTATTATCCGGTTTCACATGGATAAAGGAGGACGCAAATGAATGGGAAAACCATAAAGCCCACTAGATTGCTTCTCGTGGATGATGAAGAGGGTATCCGGAAAGTCCTGAAAATCACCCTTGAATCCGCCGGATATGAGGTATTGCTTGCAGCAGATGGTGAAACCGGGCTGGATCGCTTTATCCGGGAAAATCCGGACATTGTGATCACTGATATCAAAATGCCCGGGATTGACGGGATCGAGCTTTTAAAACGGATTAAAAACCTGAACCCTGAAACCGAAGTGATCATGATCACCGGCCATGGTGACATGGATCTGGCCGTCAAAAGCCTTCAGCATGAAGCAGCGGATTTCATCACCAAACCCATTGACAGCAGCGACCTTGAATCTGCCGTCAAAAAGGCTGAAGACCGGATGGCCATTGGCCGGAACATTAAAAGCTATATGGATGATCTGAAAATCCTGGTAGAGGAAAAAGACAAAAAGCTCAATGAATCGGAAAAACTCATCACCATCGGCCAGACCATAGCCGGCATGTCCCATGCCATTAAAAATATTGCCGGCGGTCTTAAGGGCAGTTCCTTTGTGCTGGAACAGGGGATTGAACATGAAAACCGGCAGTATCTGAAACAAGGATGGGAGATGATGAAGGGGAATATTGATAAAATTACCAAACTTTCCCTGGACCTTTTAAATTATGCGAAAACCACCCGGCTGAATTTTCGGATGGAGAATCCCAACACACCGGCCCGGGAAATCGTTCAGCTCATGGGTCATAAGGCAAAAGAAAAAAGGATAAATTTCAAATTTCACCCGTCCTTTGAAAAAAAACTCACTTTAATGGATTGTGACAGCATCCACAATTGCCTGTTAAACCTTATCACCAATGCCTTTGATGCCTTTGATGAATTGCCGGATCAGGACAGGCAAAGACAGGTAACACTCAGCATTGCCACACAGGAAAAAGAAATCGTCTATCGTGTAAAGGATAACGGCAGCGGCATGAGCGAGCCCGTCAAAACCGCTTTGTTCAAGGAATTTATTACCACCAAGGGGATGAACGGGACCGGATTCGGCCTCATGACCACAAAAAAAATAATTGAAGAACATCATGGAAAGATAGATTTTAATACTGAAACCGGCAGGGGTTCGGAATTTATCATTCAGCTCCCCTTAAAAACAATGGATTCGTAAGGAGGCACCCATGGAAAAAATTTTCATTGACCCCTGGGGCCATATCCTGAAAAAGGGTAAAAAACAGACCGGCCCGGTTTTAAAATTGCTGGGAAAGCCCATTGAGCTTGATAAAGAATTCACCCTCAAGTCTTTTTTTCTGATGCTTAATCACTATCCTGAATTGAAACAGATCAGCGAAATCCTTGACTCTCTTCTCACGATTATATCAGGCAAAGGAGGGATAGAAGGCAAAACCAGTGAAATAGAAACCCTGGTTTTCTACAAAACCATTGAAATCCATGGTTTTCCCGGAAAACCAAAACTGACTGTATATAACAGTCTGAAAGGAGTGGTCAACAAAAAGGCCGAGGATTTAAAGTTTTTCCATCCGGAAACTTTAATGGATCACACATTAACCCTGGGAAAATTAAACCACATTGTTTTCGGGGATAAGGAGGACATCTTCCGATATGAGACGTTTTACACGCTGTTTGAGCTTGTAGAAGGGATTGCCTGGGAATTGTCTTTTAATTTTAACCCGTTACAATGCAGTATAAGGAGGTAATTATGTTTAAAAAAATACTTTTTGCCACAACAGCGTCGCCTGCCTGTGATGCAGCCGCAAAAATTGCATTTGAGCTTGCCGAGAAATATAAATCCGAATTGGTTCTTTATCATGTGTTCGGGGTCCCTTCCCACGGAGGCGGTTTTTCCGTGACAGACTATGTCACTGGGGAAGAAGACAGCGTTGGCTCCGAATATATCGAATTTGTCAAAGATGAAATGAAAACCACTTATGAAACCTTGATTAAAAAGCATGGAACACCCAGGTTTGAAACCCTCTCCGGGGTACCATCAACCGAAATACTGAGATTTGCCAGAAAAGAGGGAGTGGATCTGATCATCATGGGCGCCCACACAAGACAGGATGAAACCGGATCAGCCAGATTCAGGGGGATCGTGGGCACCACCATGCAGAAAGTGGCCCAAAAAGCCCGTTGCCCGGTCCTTATCATCAGCCGGCCCTGTGAAACCTGTTTCTGGTATTTTAATAAAATTATTTTTGGAACCGATTTTTCAAAAGCATCCCTGGCAGCCTTCCAATTTGCCTATAAAATGGCTGAATTCATCGGGTGCAAACTTTATCTTTTCCATGCCCTGGATATGGGAACCTCCCAGGCCGGGATAACACCGGGGCAAAAATCCATTGAAGAACGGATAAAAGCGGCAAAGAAAAAAATTGAAAGCGAATATGTGTCCCGGATGAAGGATTTTGACAATTACGAAATCACCATCTGGGAGGGGACCCCCTATGTCGAACTCCTGAAATTCGCCCGGGAAACCAGTGGTGATCTCATTGTCATGGCCCATCATACAAAAGAAATTGATCCTGATGAAGCACTCCTGGGTTCAACCGTTGAACAGGTTGTATTGAGATCAGCCTGCCCTGTTGCCAGCGTGAACAGGGATGATAAATTATAGACCGGGTTTGAAACATGACCCAAGGAAAAGAATTGCCAAAGGTTCTGATTCTTGATGATGAAATGCAGATGCGGTTTTATCTCATGACCCTGATTAAATCCATCGGATGTGAACCCATATTGGCAAAAAACGGTGCGGAAGGGCTTGATATCCTGAGCCATATCAAGCCTGCCGCCCTTATCCTGGATATCATGATGCCTGAAAAAGGCGGGGGCCCGGTTTACCAGGAACTCGTCACCCGGCCTGATTTCAAAGACATCCCCATTATTTTTTTTTCAGGGGTTGATCGGGATGCGTTTTTTCATTATATCAAAATGCTGAATGTGACCCTTGAACACCCTGTGCCTGAACCTGCGATTTATGTTGCAAAAGATGCCGACCCCGAATATCTTAAGGAGGTTATCAAAACCTGTGTATATAAAAATACACCTTAGACCGGAATCTTGAACGGGGATAGAGCATATGTCGATAAAAATTCTACTGGCAGATGATGAAAAAGGCCTTCAGAAAGTCTTAACCATTTACCTTCAGGATGCAGGATATGAGGTCATCACTGCGGATGACGGTAAAAAAGCAATGCTTCTGGCAGACACCGCCTCACCCGATATTGTCCTTACCGATATCCGGATGCCGGGGATGGACGGTATTTCCCTGTTAAAGCATATCAAAGAACACACCCCCAACATTGAGGTCATCATGATCACGGGGCACGGGGACTATAAGCTTGCCATTGAAAGCCTGAAGCTGGACGCTGTTGATTTTATTCCCAAACCCATTGACAATGATATCCTTGATATAGCCCTGAAACGGGCCTGCGACAGAATTGAGAACAAAAAACGGATACAGTCCTATACCCTGGATCTTGAAGCGCTGGTTCTGGAAAAAACCCGGAAGCTGACTGAATCTGAAAAAAGATATGTCCGGTTGTTCAATGAAGCACCCTGCTATATCACCGTACAGGACAGGAATCTCAATATCGTTGAAACCAACCGGATATTCCGCGAGCATTTTAATTTAGAGGACAAAATGACCTGTTACAAGGTCTACAAGGACAGGAATGAACCCTGCACTGACTGCCCTGTGCTTGAAACCCTTAAGGACGGCAAATCACACACGGCTGAATTTGAAGTGATCCTTAAAAACGGCAGAAGAAGAGATATCTATGTCCAGACCTCAGCCATCACCGATGATTCAGGAAATATTATACATGTCATGGAGATGTCCACGGATGTGACCCTGATTCGTGAACTCCAGGACCACCTGGCTGCCTTAGGGCTTCATATCGGTGCAGTCTCACACGGATTAAAACAGGTCCTGACAGGCCTTGACGGCGGTTCATACTTTATTGATTCAGGCATTGATAAAGGCGATGCGGAACTCATCAAAGAGGGCTGGAGCATTGTAAAGGAAAAAATGTCCAAAACCCGTCAAATGGTCCTTGATATCCTGTATCATACCAAAAAAAGGGAACCGGACCGTTCCACCGTTCTTCTGAACGACCTGATCAAAGAAACCGTCTCCATTATCAAACCCAAGGCAGATAAGGAAAAAATCCGTTTGGAAATTGACTGCCCCCAAAATGCAATTGCCCTTCATATCGATAAAACCGCTGTTTTTTCAGCATTTATGAGTATTCTTGAAAATGCTGTAGAAGCCTGTGGCTCAAGGGAAAAACAGGGAGTAATCCGGTTTTCCATTCAGATCACCCCTGACCATATTATATTTTCCATTAAAGATAATGGAAAAGGGATTGATGAAAGCAAAAAGGGTAAGCTCTTTGACCTCTTCTATTCCGACAAGGGAAACAAAGGAACAGGGCTTGGGCTTTTCATTGCCTCAAGATCCATCAAACAGAACGGAGGCACCATCATTGTTAATTCAAAAGTGAATCAATACACTGAATTTAGGATTACCCTTCCCCGGGTTTGATCGCCTTGCCCCATCAATTTTGCAGGCCAGAACAAAGATCCGGTGAAAAAAAATTACAAGCGTTTTCCCTTAATCATCCCATATTCCGGATAACAGGAGAGCATGCCTGCCAGTGCATAAAAAACCGCTGCAAGGATGAGCACGACCCTGAATCCGGACAGAATGGCCAGAAGCGTGGCGGCAAGAATGCTCACTACGCCGGCAAACCCGTTGACAGCCCAGGCCAGGGGCAAGGCAGCCGCCTGATCCTGTTTTATCCGGGTAAGACCGCAGGCAAAGGGCATGCCCATGAAAAAGCTGGGTAAAAACAGCAGCAAAAGAACCAGGAGGATCTTGAGACCCGCAGGCCAGGCCATGGCCCTGGAAAAAATGAAGTCGGCGCCAAAAACATAGGCTAACACCAGGGCTGAGATGGTCAGGCAGGATGCAAGCATGGGGTTGGTTTTAACAAATACCCGGTCCGAAAACAGGCTGCCAAGGCCTGAAAATATCAAAAGCCCTGCAATGACCACGGTAAACGAATAGGACGGGTACCCTAAAAAAAAACTCATTTTCTGGATCAGGGGCATTTCAACTGACATTCCACACCCCCAAAACTAATTTTGCCGGTATGTTAACCATTAGATATTTTCCAGCCATTGGGATTGGTGAAAATTTCAGGGGATAACGTCAGAGCTTTCAAATATTCGCGTTGAATTTGAGTCAAA
>Ga0156388_1125_pt1 | contig 9634 bp, 9 predicted proteins | sample RifOxyA3_FD_108032 | JGI IMG/M metagenome (GOLD analysis project Ga0156388, IMG submission 108032) | Desulfobacterales bacterium RIFOXYA12_FULL_46_15
CCGGTGGACAGGGTTAACACCCGGGCAATTCAGAAAAATGCAATAACCTTCTGCGGCAGAAACAAGCCCCTGTTTAGCGCAAAAAGTCAAAACTCTTTCGTCAATCAGCAATCCATATCTCTTTTTTAGTTGTAGAGTATCGTGTAACAACAAATCTGAAAAAAGGAGGAAATAAAAAATGGATAACACTCTGCTCAAAGGTGTATGGAAATATCTGATGCCGGTTCCGCCATTCTTATGGAAACGGAAAATCCGTCAAATGGCCAAAAAGGCTGAGGCCGGTATCGGTTTTATGACAAAGGACCATCACAGGGTCCGCAATTTTGTTGTCAAAACCCTTCCTGAATACGGGAAACCCTTATCTGAGGATAAAATTGCCAAAGATCTGGATCTTGACCTTGAATATGTTTCCGCCATCCTTGACGAACTTGAAAAGAACAAATTTTTTATTTTCCGCAACAAAGAAAAGGAAGTGGTCTGGGCTTACCCGGTAACAGCGGCAGTCACCCCCCATAAGGCATATTTTCCAACCGGCGAAACCATCTATGCGGCCTGAGCCATAGACGCTTTTGCGGTGCCCTTCGTGCAAGGGTGGTTAAGAAAAGAAACCTTAAAAGTCAGGATTGAGACCCAGTGCGCTTGCTGCTCGGAGCCCCTGTCCATTGATATTGACAGCAAATTGAATGTTCAGGTTCACAACTCTGATGCCAATCCCCTGGTTTTTATACCGGATGTTGATTTTACAACACTTTCAGACCCGAGTATCATCAATGCGTTCTGAAATCAGTCTGTTTTCTTCCGGTCGGAAGAACACGCAAAAAACCATCGAAAGAACAATAAGCGGTTGCCTGGCGGATATCTTACAGCAGAACAATGCGCATTTATAACCCCTATCATACAAGGAGCGATTTTTAAAATGTCCCGCTAAAAGGTAAAAATTTTGAAAATTTTCCTGGTTCCGGGCATCTGGAAGACCTGCCTCCGGTGTAAGGCACCGGAGGTTATTGCATATTCATTTTCCCTTCAGCATGTGCTTTTATGGCATTGAGCCCCACATCCATATAATCGGCATAGTCCCTGTCGATAAAGGTCCATTTGAATATAGCCCTGCCCAGACATCCTATGCTCCCCGGAAACATATCATCTTTCAGCTTGAAGGAATATTTCCAGCGGATCAGAAAGGAATGATCGGTAACCGGGATAAACCGGAACTCTCCGATTCCATATTCAATGGGTCTCGCCTGCTTCAGGGAATAGTCCCATACCCTATATCTGAAATATCGGGGGTTCTTTTCAAGGACCTCTTCATTTGCGGATTCTCCATCCATGAGAAATACCCTGCGGATGGAACCGGTTTCCGGATACTCAGCCTCCGTCACCGGTTTTGTGTGGTCCACACCCGCCAGTTTTTCGGTTCCCGGAAGGAAATATTTCAGCGGGGTGTGAAGGAATTCATTGAAATAGTCATCGGCATTTCGGTTGATCATTATCTTCACTTCACGAAAAATATGTTTGTCTTCATATCCGGATACGGTTTTGATACAGTTCATTTTTTTCCTCCTTCTTTCATTCTTTGTGTGGTAACATGAAATTACAAATTTAAAGTTGACAGCGTCAACATGGATAATAAAGCACTGCGTTGACAGCGTCAACATAAATTTTATTCAATTCATTTGACAGGCTGAAACGGAGTTGAAAAAATGGGGAATGAAATGAAGGAGCACCTTCTAAAGGCTGCCCGGGATTTGATGGATAAAGGGGGAATCAATGCTTTATCCATGAGAACCCTGGGGAATCTGGCCGGTTTCTCCCGGACGGCATTGTATCGCCATTTTGAAAATAAAGAATCCTTGCTTGCTGCCATTGTGGCCGAAAACTTTTCCCAATTGGAAGAAATCATCAACCAGGCCGAAGAACCCGGCAAGACACCCGGACAGGCCCTGTCCATACTTTTAACGGCTTTTTATGAATTCGGTATCCGGCACCCGGATCATTACCGGCTTATGTTCAGTACAAGATGGGATGAGACCCGGCACCCGGAAATCAAACAGGCGGCCAAAAGCATGTTTGCAAAAACGGCAGCCCTTGTTTCCGGGGCAGCCCGGCCGGGCCTGTCACCTGAGATACCGGTCCAAAAGACGGCTGTTTTATTTGCCTTTATTCATGGTATGGTTGAATTGCACCTGTCAGGCCATAATGAGGTGTCAAAAGGTCTTGATGATGCTCAGCCCCTGATTGATCTTCTTATAGAATCCATGCTCGGTTGAATTATGGGCCGCCTTGTCCGGGCAGAAATAAAATACTGGAGGTCCTGATGAAAAGAACATGCATGATCGCCGCAATCCTGATCCTGTTCATTTGCCCTGATTCCAAGTCTCTGGGAGCAGACACGGCGGATAACGCTATCTTTGCCGGGCTTTTGGAAAAACATGTGGCCCGGGGGAGGGTGGATTATGACGGGTTTAAAAAGGATGAGCCCCTTTTTGACGACTATCTTTCAATATTAAGCGCTGTTGACCCGGATTTGCTGCCAAAAAGGCATCAATTCGCTTATTTTATCAATGTGTACAATGCCTTTACCATCAAGCTGGTTCTGACCCGATACCCCGGAATCGATTCCATCAAAGATATCGGCGGACTTTTTTCAAGCCCCTGGGACCAAAAATTTATCCGGCTTAAAAAAGGCGCCTTTTCCCTGGATGATATCGAGCATAAAATCCTTCGCCCCGTTTACAAGGACCCCCGGGTCCATTTTGCCGCCAACTGCGCCTCAAAAAGCTGCCCCCCGCTCCGGAACGAACCCTATGACGGAGAAAGGCTGGATCAGCAATTGGATGAGCAAACAAAAGGGTTTATCAATGACGGCAGGAATAATTTTTTCAAGGATGGGACACTTTTTCTAAGCCGGATTTTCAAATGGTATGAAGATGATTTTTCAGGGAAACCGGCTCAATTTGTCCGTCAGTACGCCTTGGGAGACCTGAAACGGAATATCGATGATTCAAAAGACCGCCTGGACATCAGCTATCTCAATTATGACTGGTCGCTGAACAAATAATAAGCCAATGAAATTTTTTGCTGCGGATAAAAAACAGCCCCTGTTGATTCTTTCCCTGATATTTTACAGCCTGTCCAACGCGATGATGCTCCGGGCCGGACACCTGGGAAGCGGCGGTTTTTTCTTTTCCGCCTGGTGGATCATTGCAACGGTTTCAGGGCTGGGGGTCTGGCATGCCTTTCCGGAAGCAGGCCCAAGAAAAACAGCAGCCTTTATTCTCTTATTTTCCATCCTGATCCGAATCCCCTATCTTTTCTTTTTTGCAGAAGGGGATGATATCTACCGGTATCTCTGGGAAGGGATGATCCAGGGCCACGGGTTTTCGCCCTTTGTGCTTGCACCGGACAGCCCGGCTTTGGCCCATCTTAGGGATGAGTTCTGGGTTGGAATCAACGGCAAACCTATTCCCGCCATTTATCCGCCCCTGGCCCAGATCCTGTTCAGGGTGCTGGATTGCATCCATCATTCCGTGCTGACATTCAAGGCCTTTTTTGCGTTCTGCGACTGCATGACCACGGCTGTGCTGCTTCTCTGGTCCCATCAAAAAAAATATGAGCTGCGGCATGTGCTTCTTTTTGCCCTGTCGCAGGTCAGCCTCGTCTTCAGTGCAGGGGAAGGACACCTGGATGCCGTTATGGTGACTTTCCTGGCCGGGGGTCTTTTCCTTTATGACACCGGCCGGTTCAAAAGCGGATTTTTTCTTCTCGGCTGTGCCGTAATGCTGAAAATCATCCCCATCCTTCTCATTCCGTTTCTGGTCACCCGGAAGAATATACGGCACCTCTGGACCGCCGCTGTTCCATTTCTCTCCATAATTATGGTTGAAGGAAATTTCATCTCCGTCCTGGTCTGGTTTAGCGGGTCTACCTGGTACAACGGACCGCTGACCTGGATCTTAAGAAAAATCCATTTGGGCTCGGCTCCTCTTGCAGCCGGGGCCGTCTTTGGCCTCTGGGCGCTGCGCGAATTTTTCTTCGGTGCAGACCGGCTCCGTTCAGCCCATATCCTCATGGGGTTGTTTTTCCTGTGTACCATGGTTCTTCACCCCTGGTATCTTCTATGGGGGGTGATGCTGCTTGTGTTTTTCCATTCCCCAACCTTGATTGCCCTTACCGCCTCTGTCTGTTTGACCTTTACCGTCAATGACATCAACCGCCGTCTCGGGGTTTGGGAAATATCCGATGCAACCGTTCTTGCGGAATATATTCCCGTACTGATTGTGTTTCTTTTTACGATTTACCGTCATCACAGCACTGGGAGAAATTCTTTCGACCCGCCGCAAACCGCTGCCGTCATCATTCCGGCAATCAATGAAGAAACAACCATTGCAGCCTGTATCCGATCCATTCTTTCACAGACCCGGGTCCCGGATGAGATCTGGATCGCCGACGGCGGGTCAACAGATGAGACAATAACAATTGCAAACGCTTTCCCAGGACTCAGGGTGGTCCGGTCAGCCCCTGGCCGGGGAATCCAGATTGCCCGGGCCCTGGAATTCTCCGGAGCAGACATGATCCTGATCTGCCATGCCGATGTGCAGCCCCATCCCGCCATGGTCGAAGAAGCAATGACCGTATTGTCGGAAAACAGAACTCTTGCCGGAGGTGCTTTCCGGGTCCGGTATGATGAACAATCCTTTAAAGCTGCCGTGATCTCCTGGATCAATTTTCTGAAAACAGCCCTTCTGGGGATCAGTTTCGGCGACCAGTGCCAGTTTTTTCAAAGAGCAGCCCTGCCCGGCGGCTTTCCTGCCATGTGGTTGATGGAAGACGCGGAACTCTCCTTCAGGATTCGTGAAGCTGGTGATTTCAGGTATCTTTTATCAGGTCCGGTGGTTTCTTTCAGACGCTGGAAGAAAAAAGGGATTACTGCCAATTTTACGACCATCCTGTCACTCACACTCAGGTTTGTCATCTTCCGTCGCCTGGGCTTGTTGCCGGACAATCCCGAAGCATTCTACCGGCGCTATTATGGCCAAAATGAGAGGCCATGAACGGCTAAACTGCTTTATTCACATTATTTTGGACTTTTATTTTAAAAAGAAGTATGCAAGACTGACAAGGCAGCAGGTTTGTTCCGCTTAATGTCAGGTCAGGGATGCGGAATGGCAAATAAAACGGCATATGAAAAACTCTTATATCGATCATGATCAAAAAAGACTTATATCGGGAGAAACCCAATGTTGCTTGTAACCGCAGATGAAATGCAGGATATGGATCAAAAAACCATCCGGTCCTTTGGTATTCCAGGTCTCGTACTCATGGAAAGTGCCGGGAGAGGGGCTGTTGATGCCCTGCTTTCAAAAATCAACACCAAGGATATCAAAAACATAGCCGTCATGGCAGGCCGGGGCAACAACGGCGGGGACGGGTTTGTCATGGCCCGGTACCTGATGGAAAAAGGGTTTAAGGTCACGGCTTTTTTGCTGGCTTCAAAGGAAGCGGTAAAAGGAGATGCAAGGGTCAATATGCAGTTTTTTGAAACACTCTGTGGCCATTCTTCCTTCTCATCCCTTGTTGAAATTAAAAATGAAGGGGAATTAAAAACAAACAAAACCCGGATACTTCATCATGATCTTTTCATTGATGCCATCCTCGGAACCGGTTTGAATGCAGAACTTAAGGGTGTGGTCAAAGATGCGGTTGAATTGATGAATAAAAGCGGAAAGCCGGTCTTTTCCGTAGACATTCCTTCGGGTCTGAACGCAGATACGGGAAAACCCCTGGGATCTGCGGTCAAAGCCTTTGCTACTGCTGCCTTTGCCTTTGCCAAGGCCGGGCATATCCTTTATCCCGGCAATATCCATACCGGCGAGCTTTCCATCATTGACATCGGCATCCCGAAATTCATTGCAGATGAAAAGAAAATTCAGCTCCGCCTCGTTGAAAAACAGGACATTGCCGCATTTTTCCCGCCAAGGGAGTTTGACAGCCATAAAGGGAGTTTCGGGCATGTTCTCGTTATTGCCGGATCAACCGGAAAAACAGGAGCCGCCGCTTTTTGTGCCGATGCTGCCATGAGATGCGGCACTGGTCTTGTGACCTTAGGAATTCCGGAAAGTCTCAACCCGGTCATGGAAAGCCTCGTCCTGGAACCTATGACCCATCCTTTACCGGAAAAAGAAACAGGCTTTTTGTCTGAAACCTGTCTTAAGGATATCCTTGGTCTCCTGAAAGGAAAACAGGCCCTGGCCCTCGGCCCCGGCCTCGGAACCCGGGAAGGCACAAAAAAGCTGGTTCAGGAACTGATTGAACAAAGCCCTGTTCCCCTGGTCCTGGATGCTGATGCCGTCAATTGTATTGCAGAGAATCCAGGGATTCTGAAAAAGAAGACCCAACCCGCCATCCTGACCCCGCATCCCGGGGAAATGGCAAGGCTCTGCAATCTTACAACCCGTGATATCTGGGAAGACAGGATCGGCATTGCCCGGAAATTTGCCTCAGAATTTGAGGTGATCCTGGTCCTGAAAGGGGCGCAAACCGTTATTGCCCTGCCGGACGGAAAAGCTTTTATCAATCCGACAGGCAACCCAGGCATGGCCTCGGGAGGGATGGGGGATGTGCTGACCGGCATGACCGCAGGGTTCCTGGCCCAGGGATTTTCCCCTGAAAATGCAAGTCTTGCCGGGGTTTATATCCACGGTCTTTGCGCAGACATCCTGTCAAAAAAGATGGGGAATTTTGGCTTTTTGGCTAAAGACATGATCAACGCCATCCCTAAAACCATATTTCAGCATATCTTATGAAACCCATAGAATCAAAAACAGCAGAAGAAACCCTTGCCCTGGGTGAAGCCATGGGCAAACTGATTTCACAGGGCATGTCCATTGCCTTGAAAGGCGGTCTCGGAGCCGGTAAAACCACTTTTGTCAAAGGGTTTGCAAAGGGTCTCGGTGTACCGGAAGAGTATTATATCACAAGCCCGACTTTCACCCTTATCAATGAATATCCGGCATCTTTTCCCTTCACTCTCTATCACCTTGATCTTTACCGGCTTTCATCAGCCGATGAGCTTGAATATATCGGATTTGACGATATTATCGATGATAACCATATCATTGTTGTGGAATGGCCGGAAATACTCAAGGATATCTCTTTTGAATTTGATATTGAGATCCGGTTTCAGTTTGATGAACACTACAACAGACGCATATCTTTTTTTGCCTCTGGACAACCCGGGATAAATCTGTTAAGCAGATTGTTTTTATAATTTTTAATAACTAATGATTCAGCGGGGTTATTATGGCCATTAGAGTACAAAAATACGGTGGAACCTCTGTTGCCGACATTGATCATATCAACCGGGTTGCCGACAGGGTAAGCAAAGCCTATGATGAGGGAGACAAGATAGTGGTGGTGCTCTCTGCCATGGCAGGAGTTACGGACAATCTCATCTCCCTTGCCCGAAGGGCTTCAGCAACGCCTGATAGAAGAGAGCTTGATGTCCTGCTTGCAACGGGTGAACAAACCACGGCCGCCCTTCTTGCCATGATCCTCACCTCAAGGGGGTACCTGGCAAAATCTTTCTTGGGTTTCCAGGCAGGAATCAGGACAGATAAAACATCGGGCAAGGCCAGAATCCTTGACATTGACGGGAAAAACATCCTGAACGCCATCCATGCCGGATATATAGCCGTTGTGGCCGGGTTCCAGGGTGCGGATCAAGACGGAGACATCACAACCCTGGGCCGGGGCGGTTCCGACACATCGGCCGTTGCCATTGCATCCTCTTTGAAAGCCGATGTCTGTGAGATTTTTACAGATGTGGATGGTGTCTACACCACTGACCCCAGGATCTGCGACAAAGCCCGGAAAATAAAACGCATCACCTATGAAGAAATGCTTGAAATGGCTATACTGGGCGCAAAAGTGCTTCAGATCAGGTCAGTTGAATTTGCCAAGAAATATAATGTGCCCGTTCATGTGAGGTCATCATTTAATGAGGAGGAAGGAACTATGGTCGTCAATGAAACACAAGATATGGAAAGTGTGGTGGTATCCGGGATTACCTGCGATATGAACGAGACCAGAATCACCCTGAAAAATGTCCCGGATCAGCCCGGAACGTCTGCAAAGATTTTCACCCCGCTGGCAGAAGCGGAAATATGCGTGGACATGATTATCCAGAATACCCAGTCCAACGGTGACACAGACCTGACCTTTACGGTAACCAAGGATGATTTTGCCAGGGCAAAGGCAATCTCTGAAAGAGTTGCCAAAGACATCGGCGCATCCGAAGTTGTGACGGCAGAGGATATTGCCAAGGTTTCGGTCATCGGGCTCGGTATGAAAAGCCATTCCGGCGTTGCTGCCACCATGTTCCAGGCCCTGGCCAATGAAAATATAAATATCCGGCTCATCAGCACGTCTGAAATCCGGATCTCCTGCGTCATCCTGGCAAAATATGCGGAACTGGCCGTCCGAACCCTGCATTCAGCTTTCGGCCTTGATAAGGAAAAATAAGACTGCTTAAAAAGCCTATAAATAGCCGGTCCTTAAAAAACACATATACCCATTGCCGGTTTGATAAATATCGCTTTAACCGGCAATGGGTATATTGAAATCCGTCTGCCGGATAAAAAATATATTTCAAGATATATAGTTTTCTAAAAGTTCAATCATATGTTGCACCGATTCAAGGCCATTAATTGGGAGTTCAGAACACTCATAACTATATTGGGTAAGCCCCCGGCTTTGCCGGAGGTCACTGACTTCCGGCAAAGTTCTGAAAGCCTTGGGAAAAATTTAAAGGGGACAAAAAATGATAAAAGCGTTACAGCACACGGTCTCGGCCACTGTGGCGGATGCCGTAAAAATATTGTCGGATTACCGTGATAAGGCCATGTTGATGGCTGGCGGCACCGATCTTCTCGGGATGCTGAAAACCAGGGCCTCGGCTGTTTATCCTCAAATTTTGATCAATATAAAAACCATCCCGCTGAGCAGGAGTGCTATAAAATTGAAATAATAAAAATCCTGATAAAAAAGGCCGTGTTCCCCTGAAAAATAGCATTAAAAACCGGGCAAAGACATTCGGCCGATCGTCATACCTTATATAAAATAGAACGACCTGCAAAATGGAAAAGCACTGAGGGAATTATCAGTGCTTTTGCCCGGAATTAAATAAATATAAAAACTGAATCCAGGCGGGTTAATCGGACCACAAAATAATTCTGGTATATGGTAAAAATCATGGCCTGAGTTTCGAATATATTTTGAATGGTCAAGCATCTGAATAATTAAGCTTGGTTGCAAGTATTCATGATTCCATCATGATATATTATGAAAAAAATAAACAGGGCCTATCTTTCCGAAATTTAACTTTATCTGTTAAACTCTTGACTAAAAAATTCCAGTAAACTATGTTTCTCCCAAAGCGGAAAGGCAAAGGTATGGACATATATACAATTGGATACGAAGGCATGGATCAAAAATTATTCATGGCCTACTTAAAGCGTTTTAACATATCATACATAGCAGATGTTAGACATAGGCCATTAAGCCGAAAAAAAGGTTTTTCTATGACTGCTATGGCTGAAATGCTTAATTTGAATAATATAAAATATAAAAATTTTAA
>Ga0156388_1123_pt1 | contig 9630 bp, 7 predicted proteins | sample RifOxyA3_FD_108032 | JGI IMG/M metagenome (GOLD analysis project Ga0156388, IMG submission 108032) | Desulfobacterales bacterium RIFOXYA12_FULL_46_15
AGGTCTGGGTTTCTTTTGTCATACAAACCTCCCTATCAATATCTTAAAGGCAATTTTCAGCCTTTTTTAATTTATAATCCCACTATAACCATAAAAAACCAATATGCTTCAAATTTATTTACAAGTCCCTGGTAACCTGAAATAATAGCTTCCCTGTCTGATATTTTAAAATGGAGAGATATATAATGAAAATTACTGTCTGCGAATTACCCAATACCTGGACAAATACCGATACCTGCTGGAACCGTCTGATCCTGCACCTGGACATGGAAAAACCAGACCTCCTGCTTTTGCCTGAAATGCCTTTTTTTGAATGGATTACAAGATCCGATGCCGTGGAACCAGACCTCTGGCATAAGGCAGTGAAAGCCCATGATGAATGGATGGGCCGCTTGAATGAACTGCCCGTGAATATGGTCATCACCTCAAGACCGGTCATCGATGGCGGCAAACGGCTCAACAGGGGTGTCATTTTTACCAAAGACAAGGGGATTCTGACGGTTCATGACAAATATTATCTGCCGGATGAGCCCGGTTATTATGAAGCGTCATGGTATGACAGGGGGGACGGCCGGTTTGCGGTTGCAGAGGTTAACGGCCTTCGGATAGGGTTTCTCATTTGTACGGAACTCTGGTTCACGGCCATGGCCAGGCAATATATGAAACAGGGCATGGACATCCTGGTATGCCCCAGGGCCACTCCTCTGACCGAGGCTGATATCTGGGTCACAGGCGGGAAAGCCGCAGCCGTTGTATCGGGTGCTTTCTGTCTCTCCTCCAATTTTAACGGACCCAATATACCGGGTGAAGACTTTGGCGGAACCGGATGGATCATTGAACCCGAAAGGGGGAGCATCCTCTCGACGACATCACCTGCCAGAGAATTCTTAACCCTTGACATTGATCTTTCGGCGGCCAAAAAGGCAAAAACCACCTATCCCCGTTATGTCAAAGATTAAAATGCAGTAGAAGATTCCCTGATGACGGCCTTTGCCTGATCTGCGATTTCCATGGCTTTACCGGTTGAAAGACCTAACTGCTTTAAAGATTCCAGGTTTTTAAGATTGGCATAGATATCCGGGTCAGGGTCATCCTCTGTCTGCTCGATATTGAAAAAAACAAAGCCGATCCGGGCTGCCAGGTAGTCGGCAAGATGGATGACGAGAAGTTCTTTTTCATCCTCTTTGGAAAAATCATTCCAGTGATGGAATTCTGCGACATGGATAAATTCCTTTAGGAAATTCATTTTTTTCAAAAGAACGGCTCCAAATGTGGTATGGATTTCATGGATGGCCAGCATCATTTCCATGCTTTCAAAGGTTTCTTCCGGGTGAATGTCGGCAATGGATTTGATGAGCAGCATCTTGCCGATGTCGTGAACAATCCCCATCAGAAAAACCGTGTCCGGGTTCCGGATTCCCAGTTCCATGGCTAATTTCTTGCCAAGACACCCGCAGGCAAAGGAATGCAGCCACAGTTTTTGCAAAAGCTCATTTAATTTTTTATTTTTCGATTTAAACAGATCCCTGGCAACAAGTGTGGATATCAATCCTGAGGCTGCTTTCATCCCCAGCCGGATCAGGGCTGAATGGAGATCTTCAACCTTGTCGGTCCCCCTGTAGAGAGGGGAATTGGCAATAAAAATGAGTTTGGTGCTGATATGAATATCTTTTCCAATCAATCCGGCAAGGTCTTCAATGGTTGAATCCTTATCCTCCAAGAGCCGTTGGACCTGGGTTACGACCCCCGGCAATACCGGCAACTGGATGTCTCCCTGGTAGAACCGTCTGATGATTGTTGCAATAATTTTTGCGTGGGTCTTTTCATCATCATGATGAATTTCATCAGGCTGGGCAAATCCCATACGGCCAAGGTTTCCCAGTAATTGATACCTGTTCACCGGTTTTGAAATATAACCGTCACATCCCAGTTTGATGCATTCTTTTATGGTGGAGACATTCATCCGGGAGGTGACCATGATAATCCTGACTTTTTTATTTTTCGGGATTTTCATGTCCTTTTCTTTTTTACGGATGATGCTCAATAACTGCCGGCCATCCATTTTAGGCATGGAGATGTCAAGCGTGATCAGGTCAAAGGGGTCTTTGCTTTTCAATGCCTTATCAAACAGTTCCATGGCCGTCAGGCTGTCATCCACGGCGGTACAGGTGCCGATCAGCACCATCTTCTGAATCAGGATTTTTCTGGAAATGGTCTCATCATCAACAATCATTATTTTCATAACGGTTTCCTTTGATTTAATATGACCATGATATGCATCAGATGTCGATCAAGGGAATATCCTTCATGACATTCCCTTGATCCTCATTCTGATGGGGCATAAATACCGCCCTGGATGTTTTCCCGTCCACCAGTATTTTGACAGGGTCCATGAATCGGACGTGTTTCAGATAAGTGGTGGTGTTCTCGGGTGTCCGGCTTTTCAAAAATTCATAATCAATAAAATCATCCCCTTTGTCAGATATGGTAATATAGCTGATGCCAAGGGAGGTGATATTCTGAAAAAAATGGGAGCCCTGGGAGGGATCGGCTTTTATGCTTTCAATAGTGGTTTCCACCATAACCCCTACATTGGAAATATCATTCCAACTGACAGGAATTCCCAGCCAACGGTCCGATGACCCCCAGCGGCCAGGTCCGATGAGAACATATTTTTTCTGGTTTTCATTGAACAGGGCATTGATCTTATTGATTTCCGCAGCAATCTGAATGGTTTGTGACGGGTTAAAGGTTTCAGGGTCCACAATCACCACGTCATGGATGTCCTTATATTCTCCGTTTCCCAGGGATAAGGTCGAATAACAGAAAGCCCGGTCAATTTCCTTTTTTTTGATTTCAACCCTGAGGTTCTGTTTATACCGGCCCATGGGCCTGATCTGCAAAAGGGAAAACCTGGGCTTCCGGCCTTCATTGTCAGGCAGGGTAACGGCAAATTCAACCTCCACGGAAGATCCCATCCACCTTTTGCCTATTTTTGTAACTTCGATCAGGATATCTGCCAGGGGAAAAGAATTGTATTTCAGTATATTGGCAAAGGTTAAGACAGGAAACCCCTTCATGGAAAAAGAATCCCTGATCCGGTTATCTTCGGCGTGATAGGTCGAGGACAGAAACCTCACCACCGGATGGCCGGCCGCTTCACAAAGGTCCAGCCTTGCAAGCGCAGGATCATCTGTTGCACTTTCGATAAAGTCTTTATCATCCGGGAAGTCATCCAGTTTTAGGGCATAGAAAAATTTCTGGGAATTTTCAAGAATGTCTTTGACCATGGAATACTGGGGAAGAAATTTCGGATATTTCGGGCAGAACCGCAAAGTCTTGCCGCCTTCCATCACAATTTTGCCAAGTCCCAGGGCAATATAAGTAATTCCTTCTTCTGCTTTCAGATGGGCGATGGGGTAAAAATTATATGATTTGGCTACCCCTGAAACGGAAGGGTAAAAATAATTCAGATGGGCCTTTCCGGTCAGCTCCTGGAGAATCACCGCCATTTCTTCATCTTCGGTTCGATGCATGGTGGATTTGGCATAGGATCTCGGGGCCTTGAGATAGGTGGACGCATACACAAGTTTGACGGCCATGATCAGGCGGTCCAGCCGTTTTTCAAAATTCGGGTGGGAATTCGGAAGCATATAGGTTCTGTAAAGGCCTGCAAAGGGCTGATAATGTGCGTCTTCAAAAAGTGAGGAGGAGCGGACGGCAATGGGATACCGGACACCCTTCAGATATATTTCAAGGTTTTTCTTCAGCCAGGCAGGAAATTTTGCCCGGGCAAACTGCCTGACAATTTCCTGGTCTTCCAAGTCATCGGCAGAATCGAGAAGCCGTGAGAGATGGTTTTGTTCAATAAAGGATTTAAACCCTTCCGTTGAAATCACAAAGGTCTGGGGAATAGATATCTCCACGTCCGGAAATTTTTCACGCAAAGAAGAATCCCGCCGGATCTGGGACGCCATAAAGGCAAGCCCCCTTGCCTTTCCGCCCAGGGAGCCGTTTCCCGTCTTCATGAAATCCGTGTCTGAGTCAAAGGCTTCTGAATCAAAATCAATGATCAGGCCCTGTCTTGATCCTTTTCGCCTGGCCCGGATACTTTTGATAAGAAAATTCTTCATATCCTGGGGGTCTGGAAAATCACTGATCTTATAGGGTTTCAGTTTAAGGGCAAAATCAATCTCGCTTCTGGCCATGAACCACCTTGAAAAATCATTATTCATGGCATGGTAAACAATGGATTCATCCGGGATTTCGGACAAAAGCCGTTCTATACCGCGTAAATCAGTAACCCTGGCAATCTCCTCGCCGTTGGGCAGCCTGAAGACAAAAGGACCGAACCCGAGATCAGATACAAAAAAATTTCTAATCTGGTCATTCAATGTGCTTGAGTTTTTATTGATAAACACAGCCGGAATCTGAGCCGCCTTGTCCCTGTTCTCTTCTTCAGTGCTCAGCATCAGGACTGGCAGATCCGGGATCTCCCGTTTGATCCGGGTCAGAAGCTTATACCCGGCAAGCTCATCTTCAACCCCATCCTTGTGATACCGCATGTCTGAAAATACGGATAAAAGATAAGGTTTATGCTTTTCATAAAGGGCACCGGCATCTTCATAATTATGGGCCACCAGGACTTTCGGCCTGCCCCTCATCTTCAGGAGCCTATGTTCTTCATTAATGGATTCGTCAATAACCGACTGGGTCTGAAGGACAATCTGCTTGTACAGAACCGGCAGAAAAGAAGAATAATGATAGGGGGAATCCTCTACCAGGATAATCACACGGACATTGGCATTGGCCGTGTCAAAAGCTACATTTTTCTCATCTTCAAAATTCTTGATGATGGCTAAAAGAAGATCTGCATTCCCTCCCCAGATATAGGTACGGTCAATGGCTGTGGAATGATTCTTCTCTATGTACTGGTCAATATCGCAGGTATTGTGAAGCAGCATGAAAAACGGCAGGTTGGCATACTGTTCCTTGACCCTGGCGCCAAAGGTATAGACATCCATTCCATCCAGGCTCGGCATGGCCAGGATGAGATCGAATTTTTTTTCTTCAAGCCTGGAAAAGGCTTCCGCGGCTGAAGATACCCAGGTCAGCCGAGGCGGTTTGGAAAGATTCAGCCCTTTGTATTCATTGATGATCCGTGTTGAAAGCCGGCCCTCTTCTTCCATGATAAACGCATCATAGGGGCAGGATACCAGAAGGATGTCCCCGACTTTGTTGGCCATCAATTCATGGTAAATTTTAAGTGCCGGCGCCTTACCGGTATTGTTGGAATTGTATGAATCATCCATCCGCATACCCCTCTTCATCCGTTCCGGCCTGACCTGCGAGAGACCCTGGAGATATTATTCCCCTACAAGACAGATGCTTGCCTTTTCCCACTGCCCGTTCTTTACCCAGAGATATTTTTCATTAAACAGATCATCGCTGGAATAGAATTTCTTTTTTGCCGTTCTTTCAAGAAATTTTGAAAATTCACCCGGGCCTCCATTGTACAAAGCATAAAGCATCCTGGCAACATTATCTTTATTTTCAAGAACAGGATAGCTCTTTTCCGTGATTTTTTTAAGAATATATTTTTGGAGGTAAAGATCGACAATTTCACATCCGGCAGCCATGTTATAGCGGATATTCCATCTTAGTTTTTCCGGGTCGTACATGCCCCGCCATACCTTTTCGTTGATCTGCATGAGACCGACGGAGGTGTTGTTGTAAGACCTGAGATATTCGATGACGCCCCGGTTCTGTTTAAATTGCCGGAAACAACTCTCCTGCCAGGCAACGGCATCCACAATAAGATAGAAAAGATCCCGGAATTCCGGGGTTGGATTTTTTTTCACCACAGTTTGGTCTGCAGCGATTTTCAATTCTTTTCTCACTTTTGCCACAAACGCATTGATATTTGTCGTGTCCGGCAACCATTGGGCCGGGTCTTCCCGGTCCGGTCCTTTCTTGTCCGCAGCTATAGCTTCGGAATACGGGCCGGCATAAATGACCTTTAAAACAGTGCTGAGCAGCCTGTTCAAAATCCTATAAAGAAAATCCTGCTCCTTGCCCGGTTCTTCTTTTATATATTCCGGGGTTTCTTTCAATTCCTCGTCAACCCCCATGACATTTCTCAAGCTTTTATCTATTCCAAAAGAATAAGACAGATCTGTCGCCTGTCCGCCGGAAACGAGCCGGGCCATCCTTAAAAGACCGTTCCGGCTGATTTCAATCCCCAGGGCAGGCCCTATGGCATCCAGTGCTTTCAATGCATCCAGGGATGAAAAAAAAGCAAGGGCTCCCATGGGAGAAGATGAATTTTTCCCTATATGATGTCTGAATAAAACAGACAGGTTGCTCCAGGCGTCAATAAACTGGGCCCTTACAAAATCATTTTCCTTTTCCGGTTTATCAAGCTCGGCAAGAAACCGGTACCGTGTATCGAGAAGTGTTTCAAATATCTTTTCCCGTTCATCCTGAGTCAGGGATTGTCCGGCCAGACTTCCCATGGCATATACAATAAAGGCATCCATGGTCTGCCAGGTATCGATGAATGCGGAAAGTTCCTCTTGGCTGAGGATTTCCTCTTTCCTCTTTCTTGTCTCATCATAGACCGATGCCACATCCACATTCATGGCGATACGGACCGCCTTGTCCTGAACCTCAATCTTCCCCGGTTTCATGCTTTCCACCATGGCCACGGCCTTATCCAGGTCACTTTCCGGAAACATGACGGCCAGAAAGGCTTTCATTTCATTCACACAGGGGATAAGATCAATTCTTACGCCGTCAACCTGGGTATGGACTTTCTCTTTGACCAGGTTCCAGAGCGGGCCTGAAATGATTCCAGGCTCACGTTTTTTATTGAGAACCCAGGAATCTTCGGTCCTGAAGGAAAGGCGGAAGGTTTCAGGGTCTATTACCGGGGTTTGAATAAATACCACATATCCCTCCCACTCAACCGGCAGATAGCAGTCATTGTTCACCTCAACCCCGGCTTTTACCCGGACCTTGAGTTCAAACCTCAGCCGTGAACTATCTCTGCTGAACTCAGGATCGCTGATAAAGACCTTTTTACATCCCATAGGATCTTTTACCAGTTCCACTTCTTTTTCCGATTTTTTGAAAAGCCGGGATTCCACAAGGGAATTCAGCATGGGATAGTCAATGGTGACGGGAAGTACGGCGTTTTGAGCAAACGCCATATCCGACAACACCATCATTACCAGCACAAGGCCGGTGATTTTCAATTTAAAAAAATATTTCATATTTTTTATTTCAACCATTTCATTTCAGGGTTATTCCGAGCTATTCTTTAACAGAATTACCCTAAAAATTCAACCATGGGTAAAAAACAGATAAAAAAGGAATCCGTGAAACCATCTTCAAAAAACAGACTGACACCTCAACAGCAACTCCTTTTCCCCGGCACAAGCCTGTTTGAAAGCATTGCGCGGGCCGTCTGCCGGGCCGGGGTTCTCCCCAGAAAAGAACTGCATGAAGCCTGGGAAACGGCAAAGCGGGTCAGACGGCGATTCAGGGGCGGCCGGGTTCTGGACCTTGCCTGCGGCCATGGCCTTCTGGCCCATATCATGCTCATCCTGGACGATACCTCAAAAATTGCCCTGGCCATAGATAAAGTCATTCCTGAAAATGCTCAGAAACTATCCAATGCCTTGATCGACTCCTGGCCAAGGCTGAAAAACAGGATTATTTTTCAGCAGGCCTCCATAGAGGACATCACTGTTCTCTCAGAGGATATCGTGGTATCGGTCCATGCCTGCGGCAGTTTGACCGATCTCATCATGGACAAGGCCATTGAACAGCATGCCCGAATAGCGGTCCTGCCCTGCTGCCATGATACAAAACTGTGTACCACAAACGATCTTGAAGGCTGGCTGGCCCCTGATCTTGCCATTGATGCGGCAAGGGCCATACGATTAAAATCAATGGGCTATAAGATCCTGACTCAGAAAATTCCTGACACCATTACGCCCAAGAACCGGCTGCTCATGGGAGAATATCCCTACCGGCTCCCGCTAAGGCGGCCGGGGATATCCCCTGATGACTCAACAGCAGACCACTTGTCTTAACCCGTCCATGCTCATTTCTCTTCGAATACCGAAACGGGTCAGACAAAAATCATATTTTACCGGATCATCCTTTGAAATTTTTCGGAATCCTGCTGTAATTTCAAGGGCAGTCTTAAGATCGGCATTTTTACGGCAGGTGAATCCGAGCATCAACCCGGCTTTATGCATATGGGTATCCAGGGGTACAATCAACCGGGACGGGCTTGCCTTTTCCCACCCGCCCGGATCAACCTCATCCTGCCTGATCATCCAGCGTAAAAACAGAAGGCTTCTCTTACAGGCGCTCTTTTTTTCCGGATCAGCCAGAAGATGACCTATTTCCATCCCCCTGCCAAGTTTCCGGGAAAGAAAGGCAAGGCCTTCCAGAACTGTCTTATCTTTAGGGCCTGATCCTTGATAAAAACAATTTTCAAGGGATGAAAATTCATCCAGGACCTGCCGGATTCCCCATAACAGGTTAACCAGATGCGCTTCATTGGCAAACCGGTATCGAAATCCTTTAAAATCCCTGGCCATATCTTTTGGAGCCCGGCTAAGGACATAGGCATGGGGTGAGGGCGACAGTTTTTCAAGAACATGGGCTACGGTTTTCAGGATCATTTCCACCCGGCCGTAGGCAAGGCAGGCTGCCACCAGCCCGGCAATCTCACGATCTTTTTTATCCGGATAATCATACAGGAACACCAAGGGATCAGGATTTACAAATTGCCTTTGATGATAGGCCGAATAAAGACGGTCGAGTTTTTCCTTTAAATGGATATCCATGGGCATTCAGGATGATCATGCGATAAAGGAACAGCAGTAATCCGTAATTTCCCTGACCTTGAGACCGAACCCGGACCTGGCCGGGACTTCAAAAGAGTCTCCGCCTTTGATTCTTTTCCATCCCTCCTGACCCGGCAGAGACACCTCCAGATCACCGGACATGATGTCCATGATTTCCTTTGCATCGGTATTAAACTCATATTCACCGGGAAGCATGATGCCCAGCGTCTTTTTGGAACCATCCGGGAACACGACCGTCCTGCTGGTCACCTTACCGTCAAAATATACATTTGCTTTTTTAATAATGGCCACATGTTTAAACTCTGTCATGAATTTCTCCTTTTAATGATCCCATTTAAGAACCCCTGCACTTTGCCTTGTCCTTATCCGATCTTCCCGTCAAGCTTGTATATCATGAATATATGCCACAGATCAATCTCCTGAAAAGAATTCGATTTCAGGCTGCAGATCAGCCTGACGGCTTTTAAAGGGGATTCACCGGTCCGGCCTGGAAAAATAAAGATTGACCAGGGCCAGCAAAGAGGTGCCGCCGATCATGAGGACGGAAATGGCATTGATGACCGGAGTGCTTCCATCCCGGACCTGGAGATACAGGTTAATGGGCAGGGTTGCCTGGGATGAAACCAGAAACAGAGTAGTGTTGAAATTCTCAAAGGACATGAGAAACGAAACGGCCAGGGCCCCTATAATGGAAGGCCTTAAAAATTTCAGGGTGATATGCAGGATGGTTCCAAACCGGGTGGCC
>Ga0156388_1126_pt1 | contig 9625 bp, 8 predicted proteins | sample RifOxyA3_FD_108032 | JGI IMG/M metagenome (GOLD analysis project Ga0156388, IMG submission 108032) | Desulfobacterales bacterium RIFOXYA12_FULL_46_15
CCATACTCATATTTTTCATGAAAAAATCAAACAGGACCGATCCCCTTATTTTGAAAACGAACCTGAATTCAAACTCCTGTATAATTCCCTCAAAGCCAAAATCAGCCTTGCAGAGGACCTGATCCAATCCATGGATCGCCACAAGGTAAACCTATCCGTTGTCTGCGGGTTCCCGTGGCGAAGCCCGGACCTGATTAAACAGAACAACGATGTGGTCATTGAGGCGGTCCAATCCTATCCTGGCAGAATCAAAGGGCTTGCCTGTTTCGATGTTGCCTGGGAAGGGGCTGCCGTTGAAACACAGCGATGCATTGATGCCGGGCTCAGCGGTGCAGGCGAACTGGCTTTTTACCTTTCCGGGATTGATAAAGAGGCTTTATCCTTTCTTGACCCGGTCATGGCCGTGCTAAGGGAAAACAACAACCTGCCCTGCATGATCCACACCAATGAGCCGGTGGGTCACCCCTACCCGGGGAAAACCCCCATCACCCTGGAACAGATCTATATCCTGGCCGAAACCTTTCCGGACAACAGGATCATCCTGGCCCACTGGGGCGGCGGTGTCCTGTTTTATAATATCCAGAAAAAAAAGACCAAAGAAGTACTTAAAAATATCTGGTATGATACGGCAGCCTCACCATTTCTATTCGACCCTGAAATTTATGATATGGCCGTCACTGCGGGTGTGATTGAAAAAATATTGTTCGGCACGGATTTTCCGCTCTTAAGCCCGGACCGGTATTATAAAGACCTTGATCATTGCCATATCACTTCCCTTCAGAAAGAGCAGGTATTGGGCGGGAATGCTGCCCTGCTGTACGGATGAACTTCTTTTTTTAGGTTTAGAATCAAAGATCAGCTGATTTTATGCTATTATTGGAAATACTTTCAAATATTGTGGAATTATGTTACTGATTGTGAAATTTTAATTCATCGATTCATTCATATTGATCAAAAGACAGGACAAAGGATGGAAAATAAAAATAAAACAAGCCCTTTTAGCATGAACCCCTATATTTTTACGATCCTATTGCTGGGTTTTGGTTTATGGTGCTTCTGGGACGGCTGGATTACAAAAAATCCTGAAATGTTGAAGCATGCAAATTTAAACCGGGTATTAAGTGCGATCCTGCTGCCCTGGGGCATTTATGATTTTTTTAAGCTGAGAAAAAAACAAAAAAACAGAATAGGATCAGAAGACAAATAAATGGATAAGAGCCTTTTAAGGGAAATACAAAAACGCAGAACTTTTGCCATTATCAGCCATCCTGATGCAGGAAAAACCACACTTACCGAAAAGCTCCTCTTGTTTGGCGGGGCCATTCAACAGGCCGGAGCCGTCAAATCAAGAAAAATTGCAAAGGCTGCGACCAGCGATTTTCTTGCCATTGAGCAGGAAAGGGGCATCAGTGTTTCTTCTGCTGTCATGAAATTCAATTATAAAGGATATGAGATCAATCTTCTGGATACACCAGGGCACAAGGATTTTTCCGAAGATACCTACAGGGTTCTGACGGCAGTGGATTGTGCCGTCATGATCATTGACAATGCAAAAGGGGTCGAACCGCAAACCCAAAAGCTCATGGAAGTGTGCCGCATGCGAAATACCCCTATCCTTACCTTTATTAATAAGCTGGACAGGGAAGGCCTTGATCCTTTGGATATTTTTGAGGATATTGAGAACAAACTCCAGATAGACTGTATCCCTTTGACCTGGCCCATAGGCATGGGCAAACGGTTTAAAGGAGTTTACAACCTTGAAAAAAAAGAATTCGGCCTTTTTTCTCCCGGCTATACGCCCAAAGACGATGACGGCATTCTGATTGATGATTTATCAGACCCCCGGCTAAATGATTTGATTTCCGAAAGCCAGGCCGACCAGCTCAGAAATGATGTGGATTTAATTTCAGGCGCCTGTGAACCCTTTGATATGGATTTGTATCTGAACGGGACACAGACTCCGGTATTTTTCGGGTCTGCCATTAATAATTTCGGGGTCAGGGAAATGCTGGATGCCTTTATCCAAATTGCACCGCCTCCCGGGAAAAGGCAGGCTGACACAAGGCAGGTGGACCCTCATGAAACTGATTTTTCCGGGTTCACTTTTAAAATCCAGGCCAATATGGACCCGGAGCACAGGGACAGGATTGCATTTTTCAGGATCTGCTCCGGAAAATTTACCAAGGGTATGAAGGTCAGACACCACAGGATTGGAAAAGAGATAAAGATTTCCAATGCTACCATTTTCATGGCCCAGGAGCGTAATAATATCGAGGAAGCATGGCCCGGTGATATCATCGGGATACACAACCATGGCACCATTAAAATCGGAGATACCTTTACCACACGGGAACCTTTGAAATTTTTAGGCATCCCCAATTTTGCGCCCGAACATTTTAGAAGGGTGATCTTAAAAGATCCGTTAAAGGCTAAGGCCCTGCAAAAAGGACTGATTCAACTGGCTGAAGAGGGTACGATCCAGGTGTTTAGGCCCTTGATCGGAAATATGTATATTATCGGTGCTGTGGGTGTTCTCCAGTTTGAGGTTACCATGGCAAGACTGAAAGCGGAATATTCGGTAAATGCCTCTTATGAAACCATTGATCTGTCCGTTGCCAGATGGGTGACCTGCGAAGATGAAAAAATATTAAAAGAATTTAAAAAAAAGAATGAATCCAGACTGGCAGTAGATTCTGAAGACTGGCTGACTTTTCTAACCACCAGCGAATATCAGCTTGGGTTTACCATGGAAGACTGGCCCCGGATCAAATTTCATAAGACAAGGGAATATAAATAGAGAATATAAATCAATTTAATCTTCCATATGGATGTGGTTATCTGGTTTCTTTTGTCCGAAGGTAGGCGATGCTGACAAGTGTCAGGCAAACAGCACAAAAGATAAAAGCACTTTTAAATGCCGGTATGCCCAAAGAGGCAGCGGGATAGAGAAGCTTCATCAAAGCCCCCATTCCTTGTAAAAACACGGCAACTCCGGCCATTGTAAAAAAATTGATGGCCGTCATTGCCATACCTGCGTTTTGACAGGGGACCTGTTCTTTGATATGGGCATACATAATTTGACCGGAACCGCTGAACAGGCCGAATCCGAAAAACAGAATCGAAAATATGACAGGTCCTGTTTCTGTTGGGAGAAAAACAAGAACCCATAAGATACCCACCATCCCGTACAGACCCGAAATAATGATTTTTTTTCTGGAATTGAAAACAATATCTGATAAGTGTCCGCTTAACGGGCATCCGATAATTAAACCAATGCTCATAAGCAAAAGGATATTGCCGGCGGTTACGCTTGAAAAACCGGCAACCTTTGTCAGATAAGGGCCTGCCCACAAAGCCTGAACTGAAGCATATATGCCGTAGCGGCAGAAAGTCGAAAAAGAAATAATCCAGAAGTCTTTTTGTGAAAAAAGTATTCTGGCGCTTTTCATGGTATCTTTTATTCCTGGTTTTGAAATTTTCTGTGTTTTCTCTTTTTTTTGAGCTATTGGTTTGTCGCTTACCCATAAAAAGAAAAAAATCATGATAAAAAAAGTGACCGCACTTATTGTCACGAAAGCGTTCCGCCATCCCATTGCTTGAACCATCAATACCAGCGGGGTTGCAGCGGCAATATTGCCGGCAGTGCCGATGGAAACGATCAGGGCGGAAAGGGTTGCAAACTGTTTCGGGTTGAACCAGAGGGTGATCAGTTTTAAACCTCCCATAAAATTGCATGCCATCCCGATCCCCAGAAGGACTCTTCCCAGTGTCAGAGAATAATAGGACTCACCATAGGAAAACACCAAGGCACCAATGACGGCAACCAAAGTGAGCAGGGTCATGGTTATCCTCGGGCCGATACTGTCCAGAAAAATGCCGACCGGTATCTGCATCAGGGCAAACGCATAAAAAAATGAGGCAGATACCGTACTCAGTTCCCAGGAATCCAGGTTTAAATCCTGAATCAAATCCGGAGCGATCACTGCAACGGATGAACGGTAAAATTGTGACAGGATGAATAATGTTCCTGCAAAAATGAAGACTATCCACTGGCGTGATGATTTTATTTTTTCAGAGTCCAATCGTATCAAATCCGTTAATCTTTAAATCAATGATCATTCATTGTCGTCATATTACATTCTTGAAAAAGAATCCATCTTTCTTTATTGGTAACCTGTCTTAATTCCGGATGGTTTTTATCATTCTTGTGATTCCGTAATAGATTAATACAAAGCCTACAATACAGTTTAAAATTTGCACGATCAGGCCGGGTATGTTTGATTTTAACAAAGACAATATCATCATGCTCAATGATAAAAAAAGAAATGTAGACAAGCCGGTGCCTATCCCGAATATAACCAGTTGTTGTTTTTTATAATTTTTTTCAATTGCTTTTGCAGAAAACACGCTAGTCCAGAAAACTATGGTCAAAGGGCTTGAAACAGTTAATATAAAACAGCTTGTGAAACTGTTGACAGGTGTCCAGGCGACAGAACCGGCATGTCCGGCCCTATTAATAAATGCCAGGCCTTTATATAAAATCATCAATCCAAACAGCACCAGTATCACTGAGCTGACGATCCCAAAGATTTTTTTTATCTTGTCTTTTTGAAGTAACCTGCCGATCCCGATTAATGATAAGACAATATACAGATAATCGACTATCGTTACGGCCAGAATGCCGGACAAACCGTTTATATAATTGCTGTCAACGGTAATTCCAAAAATATAAAAAAACACAGGGCCTAAGGCTAATTGAAGAAATAAACCGGTCAGCAGTCCATTGAGCAACGGCGTCATTTAATACCTCATAAAAAATATGTTTGTATGGCTTCCATTGAAAGATCAAACCTCATCTTCTTTTTAAGCATATTCCTTTATCCGGACACCACTGTAAAAAAGTTGAATAGCTCTCAATGTAATAGTTATGATATATGATTTAAAAAAATGAGTGAAGGATCGTTTTAAGTTTAAGATGGGTATTTAATTAATTATTTAAGGAATGATGGATCATGAACGCCAAATTTGAAAGCTCAGTTGATACAATAGGCATGAACATACTTCGGGAACTTCAGATAAATGCGCGATATTCTTTCAGCGAAATCGGAAGAAAAGTAGGATTGTCATCCCCTGCTGTTGCAGAACGGGTTTATAAAATGGAAGGGGCAAAGGTTATAAGCGGGTATCACGCGGATATAAACCCGGGTGCTTTTGGACTGGATATTATGGCCTTTATTACCTTAACCACTCAGCCGGAAAAATATGAAAAGATTTATGCTTTTGCTGGAAAACAAAAAGAAATAATGGAATGCCATCATATAAGCGGCAATGAATCCTTAATAATGAAAATTGTTACAGGCTCCATATCCCAGTTAAACAGTATGGTTGAAAACTTAAGTAAATTCGGAGAGACTAAAACCTCGATTGTGTTATCTTCCCCTGTCAGAAAAAAAATAATGGAATTTGATTAATTTATTTTTTATTCATATTTACATCCATCCAAATTATTGATAGAGAATTTCAAGCCTGAATCACTGACTATGATTCCAATTACCGGGCGGTTAACTCAGCGGGAGAGTGCTACCTTCACACGGTAGAAGCCACAAGTTCAATCCTTGTACCGCCCACCATGCAATCAAGCTGCATGACATATGCCCATGACTTGGAATCACCAAAAAAATCAGGATTTTTCCCTTTACAGCACCTCTGCCAATTGTTAATCAGGAATATCTGATTGGATTTTTTTGCATTTAATTTTACCCTGGTTATGACATGACCCCTACATACGAAGAATTGAAACTCCGGATCGAAGCGCTTGAAAAGCTTACAAGCAGGACTAAGGAAGCTTTCCAGATTACAAGGACAGCCAGAAGGAATTATAAGCGATTCCTGCGGTTTTTGCCTTATCCTATTCTTGTACGGGACCCGGAAGGCTTTATCACCTATCTCAACCCTGCATTTACCGACACCTTTGGCTGGACCCTGAAAGAATTAAAAGGGAAAAAAGGGGACCGGTATGTACCAGAATCCCTTTCCGATGAATTGAAAAACAGAATAAAACACCTGCCCATCAAAAAAAACACCCTGCAGTTTTATACCAAACGGCTGACAAAAGAGGGTAAAATCCTTGATGTTCTGCTTCGGGTAGGGATTGAAAGAAGCCAGTCCAGCAACCCCGGAGGAATGATTATCGTCATCCGGGATGTGACCATGGAAAAACGGTTCAACCGGAACCGGGAGACCATGACCCGTATCAGCCAGATGCTGCCCCAGTATCCTGACCTGAGGAAACTTCTCTTTTTTATAAATACGGAAATCAAAGGGCTTCTGGAAACGGAAAGCGCTAATACCATTCTTCTGGATGAATCCCAGAAGGAATTCTATTTTTTAAGTGCTGCCCATGATGATCCGGCAACCCGGGAACGGATTGATAAGACAAGATTTCCAGTGGATGAACTCTTGTCCGGCCAGGTGGTTAAAACAGGCAAGCCCCTTATTGTGAACAATCTTTCAGAAAGACAGGACCAATATGAATCAAGGGACAGAAAAATCGGATACAAGGTAAAAAATGTTCTCCTTGTGCCCTTGCGGACAAAAGACCGGATTATCGGAATTCTGGCGGCTGACAATAAAAAAACAGGAGATTTTGATGAAACCGATCTTGAAACCATGAATACCATAGCGGCAACCGTTGCGCTTTCAATTGAAAACGCCAGGGTATCAAGGGAATTGAGAAAAGCCTATGAAGAGGTGAAAGGCCTGAACAGTGCAAAGGACAAAATGATCAGCCATTTGTCCCATGAGCTGAAAACCCCTGTGGCAGTTCTTTTGAGCTCTTTTAAAATTCTTTCAAAAAAAATGTCGGAATTGCCTGAGGCAACCTGGCAACCGACCATGGAAAGGATTAAAAGAAACCTTGACAGGATTATCGGGATTGAAAGTGAAGTTTATGATATTGTTGAAAAAAAGGAAATTCCCCATGGCCGGCTCTTTTCTCTTATCCTAGAGCAATGCCAGGATGAATTTGAATCCCTAATTGCTGAAGAAATAGGTGAAAAAGGAGTTATTACAAAAATCAGGGAAAAAATAAGCAAAATTTTCAATACTCCTGACCTTGTTTTTGAAGATATTTCTCTGAGCCGGTTTGTTGAAAAAAGAATTGATGCCATAAAACCAGATATAGCCCACCGGAATGTCCAAATCATAAGCCGCCTTAAATCCTCTTCACCAATACGGATTCCTGCCGATCCATTGATGAAAACTGTAGACGGGCTGATTCGAAATGCCATTGAAAACACACCGGATGGCGGAAAAATAGAGATCCTTGTAAATCAGAAAGGCAAAGGTATGCAATTCATTGTGAAAGATCATGGAATAGGGCTGACTGAGGAAGCTCAGAAAAGAATTTTCCAGGGTTTTTTTTCCAACCGGGACATTATGAGCTATTCATCAAAAAGGCCCTATGATTTCCATGCCGGTGGAAAAGGGGCGGATCTCTTAAGAATGAAAATATTCTCGGAAAGATTCAATTTCAAGATCTCCCTAAGTTCCAAAAGATGCCAAAGAATCCCTGAAAAAGATGATGCCTGCCCTGGCTCCATAGAAGCCTGCCAAAAAATACCCGGGCCTGAATGTGACGGAATGACCATTGTGACCTGTTTTTTTTCTTTTCCTTAAACCCGTTTGAAAAGGTATTGACACATTACTGTTCTATTAAGATTTTGCCTTTGAAGTCATGCCAAGGTATATGGCAAGAAGAACGATCCCAACACCGGTCCACCCGGTTATTCCGGTCTGTCTGTTAAAAAAGATAACATCCCAGACAAATGAAAGGGCCGGCTGCATGAGAAGAATCAATCCGGCATGGGAGGCCCTGACCTTGGGCAGGGAATTGGAAATGGCCACCCAGGCCAGAGTCTGGATAAACAATCCAAGACAGACCAGTGACAGCAGGGTTGAAAGATCCGGAATCCTAAAGGAAGCACCGGAAAGATGGATTTGTGCACCCAGGAAGACAGAGCAGGCAACAGATAACAGCATGAGATAATAAAACAGGGAAAAGTCTTTTTGATCTGACTGGATTTTTCTCAACAGCAACAGGAACATACTGTAAAATGCGGCAGTGGCAAACCCGAGAAGAATTCCAATACGATACTGGGGGCTCAGTTTTTCAAGATCCATTCCGATAATTAAAAGAAGGCCGGTAAAGGCCATGGGCAGGGATAAAATAAATTTCAGGCTGATTTTTTCCTTGAACACAAAGAACCCTGTCATGGAAAGAACAAATACCTGACAGTTTCCCAGTATGGTGGCAAGTCCCGGACCCACATACTGAATACTCATATGCCACGCCCAGAGATCAAGGGCAAAGAATAGCCCGCACAGAATCGCCAGGAAATTATTTTTCAGGGATCTTTTTTTAAATTCTTTTCCTGCAATGCAGGCAATGATCAGAAAAAAACTGCCGAAACACACTCTATAAAATGCTGAAACTGTTGAAGGGACGTGGGAAGTCTTTACAAAAACGCTTGAAAAACTGATTATCACAGCACTAATAATCAGCAAAACCACAGGGTTAAGGTTTTTTTGGCCTGACATCCTTTTTGTCTCCCATGATGATAAATGACGGAAGGTAACGGTTCACACACTGCCTGTCAAGCAAAAACAAAGAATGTATTCCAAGCTCAGGGGACTGAAAGATGGGCCTATCACTTCAGACAAGGTACCGGCCAATCTTTATAGTACAAAATTCTGATATTTTCCTTTTTTTTTATCATTTTAGTTCTTGGTTAACCCCTTTTCATTATACAGATTAACATTGTTCGGTTTTATATTGTAATTTTTTAAAATTAAGGGTAAACCCTTAGAAAAATATACTACACAATTTGGAGATTTTTTTTATGGATGATAAAAAAAATATAAAATTAGGATTAAAATTTAAAAAAAATATCAATATATCTTTTAAGGCTGACCATCCATTAAATTTGAAATTTCTTGAAATCCTTAATGTTTACAGCATGAATAAAAGTGATTGGTTGCGTATTGTCATAGAAAACGAATGGGAAAAATTACAAAAAATCAAATACTATCAAAACAAATTTAAAAAAAATATTGACAATAGTAAATAAAATGAAATAGGGTCATTACTAAAGAACGTAGTACATATAAAAAACAGTTTTTTTATGGGTTTTTATGGGTATTAATATTCTTGGTGATGAAACTCATTTATTGGTTATGGTTTCCCCAAAAAGATTATTCCATGATGGTTGCTTTGGCCCTCATGGTAATACTTTACCCAGCTATCAGTTGTTAATCTATTTTCGAATATTCTCAGTTGGTCTTTTATCAACCTGTTATTAATAGTTACATCATGTTCTTTAATCAATGCATTTTTTCAAAAACACTATTGTTATTTTGAGGTTCTAATAGCTATTTTCTTTCTCTTTGTTGCTGGAATTTCTGGCATGCTTCCTATTAGGACTGCCGTTTTCATTTCAATCTTTTCTGTACCAATGTCTATTTCACGTATACTTCTTTCAAAAAGAATTCGAAATGACAGCCAGGAACAGAGATGAAGGATCAAGCACTTCCAGAATATCAGGACGCACTTAAATTTTTAATGCTG
>Ga0156388_1128_pt1 | contig 9415 bp, 7 predicted proteins | sample RifOxyA3_FD_108032 | JGI IMG/M metagenome (GOLD analysis project Ga0156388, IMG submission 108032) | Desulfobacterales bacterium RIFOXYA12_FULL_46_15
GTCAGCCTGGCGGTCATTGGCGGTCTGGCCCTGGCTTGTTTTACAAAGGTTATCGGGATTGTTTTTCAAGGGGAACCCAGAACCAGGGCTGCCGAGAAGGCCCATGAAAAGGGATTCACCATGATGTTTTCCATGTCTGCCCTGGCTCTTGTTTGTGTCGTCATCGGAGTTTTTCCCGGTTCTGTCATCCATTTGCCGCTTAAAGCGGTTCAAGCCTTGGGGCTTGGATTTGAACCCAGGCTTTTTGAACCGGTTACTAAGATTTCGGAAAATCTTTCTTTTGCAGCCATCGTATTTCTTGGGATGTTCGTACTGGTCATGCTGACCCGTTCTTTTTTTTACAGAAAAAAGAACATTTCAGCTTCCGGCACCTGGGGATGCGGGTTCACAAAGCCCACTGCCAAGATGCAGTACACCGGTTCATCCTATGCCTCTTTTATCCTGGATTTTTTCCGGCCCGTAGCACCTTTAAGCGAAGAGCACCCGGCCATACAGGGCCGATTTCCGTTAAAAACCCATTACAAGAGTCATATCAGCGATATTGCAGGGCTTCATATGAACCGGCTGGCGGTTGACCCGATACTGTTTGTATTTGAGAAACTCCGATGGATTCAGCATGGGGATATCCATTTATATATCGGGTATATTCTTCTTGCCATCGTATTATTGCTTTTTTTTATATAAATAAAGGTTAAACATGAAATTCATTATGATTGAATCCATTCTTCTCTTTATTATTGCTTGCCTTACCGCACCTTTTTTTTCAGGCATTATATTAAAGGTAAAGGCATTTTTCGGAGGGAAAAAAGGCCCTCCGCTTCTGATACAGTATTATACCCTGATCAAACTCATGAAAAAGGGATCTGTTTACAGCCAAAGCACCACCTTGATGTTCAAACTCGGGCCTATGATCTCTCTTTGTTCCACTCTTACCGTTCTTCTTTTTTTACCCATTGCAGGGCACGCCCCGGTTTGTTCGTTTCATGGAGATGTAATCTGTGTTCTTTATCTTCTGGGGCTTGGCAGGTTTTTTACCATTGCCGCAGCCATGGATACAGCCTCTCCCTTTGAAGGTATGGGGGCTGCAAGAGAAGCCTATTTCCCAATCATCTGTGAAGCCGCGTTTTTCATGATCCTTATTTTATTTTACCGGCTGACTGGGGAACTTTCCCTGTCTGCTTATTTTTCCGGACAACATACACTTGAATTATGGCGCCTTGCCGGCCCGCCTTTGTTATTTGTTGTGTTTTCACTTTTTGTTATTCTTTTAACGGAAAATTCCAGGGTGCCGGTAGACGATCCTGCCACCCATCTTGAGCTGACCATGATCCATGAAGTCATGGTGCTGGATCACAGCGGACCGGACTTCGGGCTGATTGAACTGGGGGCATTCTGTAAACTGTTTTTTTATTCGACTTTGATTTCAAGGCTGATACTGCCCTTTGATCTGAATGCCCCCCTTATTTTTGTCTTCTATTTTACGGGCCTTGCGATTGTTTCAGTGGCTGTGGGAGTGATTGAATCAGTCATGGCCCGGTTCAGAATGGATAAGGTTCCCCAGTTTGTGCTGACTTCCTTTGCCCTGGCTTTTTTTGCGACCATCATTACGTTGGAGTTTATCTAAAATGACCATATTACAGGTTGACACCATTTTAACCCTTGTATTGCTTTCCATATTGTTTTCCTTCGGGTCCAGCCGATTGCCCAGACTGATCAAGCTGGTTGCTTTTCAGGGTATCGTGGTTTCCATGATCCCTTTTTTTACAGGCCATGATATGACATTGGAAGGCCTTGTTTTTACCATAACGACAATCATCATTCGCGGTATCATCATCCCTGTGAGTATCTATACAGCCATCAATAAAGTGGATATCAAAAGGGAAGTGGAGCCTATTATCGGATATCATGCATCCATCGTCTGCGGACTTCTGCTCATTGTTGCCGCAACCTGGATCGGCAGGCAGTTGAATATTTCAGCCATCAAAGACTATACCCTCCTGGTTCCGACAGCCATTGCCCTTCTGGTCGCAGGGATGTTTCTGCTGATGTCCAGAAGAAATGCCATTGCCATGCTCCTCGGGTATATTGTAATGGAAAACGGTATCTATCTGGTGGGAACCGCTATATCGGTTCGTGTCCGTCATATTGTGGAGTTCGGGATACTCCTCGACATCCTTGCCGGTGTCATGATCATGGCTATTATCCTTCAGAATATCAAACGGACCTTTGATGATGTGGATACGGCACATCTGAGATCATTAAAGGAATAGGGGGTGTTTCATGGTTGAAATTATTTTTCTGGTCCCTTTTTTAACCGGGATTCTTGCTTTTTTTCTGCCAAAAGCCCTTTGCCGCTCACTTCTCATCGGAACCGGAGCCCTGCATCTGATTTTTTCTCTTCTCCTGTGGGAAAAAAGGCCTGAAGCCGTTTTTAATTATTATTTTGCCATATCCCCGGAGGGCCTCTTATCCCTTCTTGTCATTTCCTTTCTATTTTTTCTGATTTCCATTTATGCGGTTTCCTATCTGAAGGAAAGTGATATCCATACGGAAAATGTTTTTATCGGATTCATGCTTTTGTTTTTATCCAGCATGACCATGGTGACCCTGTCCGATCATATCATGGTTCTCTGGATTGCCATTGAAGCCACCACCCTGACAAGTGCTCCTCTGATTTATATGCACCGGTCTTCGGCGTCCCTTGAAGCCACCTGGAAATATGTACTAATCTGCTCCGTCGGGATTGCCATGGCTCTTCTGGGGTCTGTCCTCATTACCCTGTCCATGGATATCGGGAATGTGGATGTGCCGCTTTCCTTTTCAGCCATCACAGGGGTTGCCGGGAAGCTTGATCCCTTCTGGCTTAAAGCCGGATTTATCTTCATCCTGGTCGGTTATGGCACTAAAATGGGCCTGGCCCCCATGCATACCTGGCTTCCAGATGCCCACAGCGAAGCCCCCAGCCCTGCATCAGCCCTGTTTTCAGGCGTGCTGTTAAACTGTGCCTATCTTGGTATTTTCAAGACCAATAAAATCATGCATGCCGCAGGACTCGGACATTTTTCCGGGACCATCCTGATGGTATTCGGGTTGATGTCCATTCTGGCTGCTGCCACCTTTATCATCAAGCAAAACGAATACAAAAGAATGCTGGCTTATTCCAGTGTCGAGAACATGGGCATCATTGCATTCGGCACCGGCATCGGTGGTATTGCAGTGTATGGTGCCGTGATCTGCATGATTCATCACAGTCTGATCAAATCATCCTTGTTCCTTTCATCGGGTAATATTCTCCTGGGGTACGGGGATCGGCTGATTAAAAATACCGGCGATATGATCAGCCGCATGCCGAAAACTTTTCTTGCATTTTTTGCCGGGTTTGCCGGGATCTCAGGATTTCCGCCTTTCGGTATCTTTATGGGTGAACTGTTTATTATCCTGGGGGCTTTCAGGGCAAAGCACTATATTATGGCCGGTATTTTCATCTTAAGTCTGTGTGTGATATTTGCCGGGTTTGCCGGCCATGTCATGAAAATATCCTTTGACAATTCAAAAAAAACCATCCGGCTGAAAGAAAAACCAGGCCTTATCTGGCCCCAGTATATCCTGCTTTTGACATCCATGGGTCTATGTTTTTTTATCCCTGATTCCCTGTATCAAACCATTGTTGATGCAATATCGGCCATTGGCGGAGGATTTTAATGATGAATGCGTTTTTAAACATATCCAATGGTGAGGCAATTGATCGAAGGAAAATTCCACACCTTCCTTTTGCCGATTTTCGTGAAAATGCCCTGGAAATTGTAAGGGAAGGCGGAAAGATAGTTCAGTTTTTCGGATACCAGGATGGGGCTGCCATGAAATTCATGACAGTCCTGAGAACCGATAAACTCATGGCTGCAGGATGTGATGCCCCGGAAATTTATCCTTCATTGACCCGGGTCTTGGAACCTTTTCACATGTTTGAAAGGGAAATCGCAGAACAATTCGGTATCCAGCCTGTGGGCCATCCATGGTTGAAAATGGTGAGATACCATCCCAATTACCGCAAGGTCAAGGATGTGTTCGGCAATCACTATAAAGAGGATATCCCAGGCAATTACGACTATTATCAGGTAGAGGGCAATGAGATTCATGAGGTGGCTGTGGGGCCGGTTCATGCCGGCGTTATAGAACCCGGTCATTTCAGATTCAATTGTATCGGGGAAAAGGTGCTTCACCTGGAAATCCAGCTCGGATATCAACACAGGGGCGTTGAGACTCTTTTTTCCGGGGTAAACGCTAAACGATTGCCCATCCTGGCTGAGAACATTGCCGGGGATACCACCATCGGCCACAGTCTCTGCATGGCAGAGGCGGTTGAAGCCCTGACCCGTGTCCGGCCGGACAAGGGGGCAAAGATCATCCGCACCATTGCCCTTGAGCTGGAACGACTGGCCAATCACATCGGGGATCTCGGAGCCTTAAGCGGGGATGTGGCCTTTTTACCGCCGGCCAATTATTTTGGAAGGATGAGGGGTGATTTTTTAAACCTGTCTCTTCTCATCTGTGGTAACCGGTTCGGCAAAGGTCTGGTTCGCCCCGGCGGGGTGAGATTCACCCTTTCCGACGATGTCCGGAAGACTTTGAATGAACGCTTGAAAGAATTAAAACCCCAGGTCATACATGTTCTGGAGCTTCTGTTTTTGGCTTCAACGGTTCGGGACAGATTTGAGGGCTGTGGCTGTGTAAGCACAATTGATGCCGATCACTTAGGTCTTGTGGGACCGGCGGGCAGGGCTTCCGGTCTCCCCTATGATGTCAGGCGCTGTTTTCCGACAGAATATTATGATGAGGTGGGGATTTCTGAAAATAAAAAAACTACCGGCGATGTGTATGCCCGTGCAAAAGTCAGGTACGATGAAGTGCTTCAGTCCATTGCCGTCATCCATTCCCTGATCCAGAACCCTGTTGAAACAAAAACCGTGACTGTTTCCAATTTTAATCTTTCACCCTCAACCTTTGTTGTCACATTGAATGAGGGATGGCGCGGAGAAGTCTCCCATCTTATGCTGACCGATAAGGACGGGAAAATTCTCCGCTACAAGGTGAAAGATCCTTCTTTTCACAACTGGAACGGTCTTGCCATGGCATTGCGAAATACCGGGATATCGGATTTCCCCCTGAATAATAAGAGTTTTAACCTTTCCTATTGCGGATTTGATCTATGATCGGAAAATATAAAGAGAGCGTATCATATGTTCAGTGTACTTAAAAACAGATTTGAGCAGGGATACCGGACATGCAGTTATCCCAAGGAAAAGCCCGCCATCTTTGAACGGTACCGGGGAAAACCCGTGGTTCAGCCGGATGCACCCCGGGAATTGGCAGAAATCTGTGCCGATGCATGTCCCCAGGCCGCTATTAATGTTGATTTGAAAAAAATCGATATGGGCCGGTGCATTTTCTGCGGCACCTGTGAGATGCTGTCCAATAAGAAATTTGTCCGGTTTACAGGGGATTTTGAAATTGCAACCGCTCAAAAGGAGCATTTGGTGACTGCTGGAGATCTTCCCGACCTTGCCGAACATTCCAAACAGCATTTTAAAAAACTCTTTGGCAGATCCCTGCAACTGCGTCAGGTTTCTGCCGCAGGCTGCAATGCCTGTGAAGCAGACCTGAACGTGCTTGCCACCCCTTTTTTTGACCTGGCCCGGTTTGGTATCAATTTTGTGGCATCTCCCCGTCATTCCGACGGGATTGTAGTGACAGGACCGGTTTCCCGGAATATGAAGACAGCTCTCTTGCAGACCTTTGAAGCAATTCCCGAACCTAAGGTGGTCATTGCCGTGGGGAGCTGCGCCATTACGGGTGGACCTTTTTACGGCAGCCCGGAAATTACCGGGGGGCTGGATAAAATTTTGCCTGTAGACCTGTTCATTCCTGGTTGCCCGCCCCATCCCCTGACCAATCTTCATGCCTTGCTGTCGTTTTTTAAATAGGAATGGTTTTTTATAAGGAGAATCACCATGGATCAGTTGACTTTACTCAATGACAGGATCATCAGCCGTGTGAATATCAATTTAAGCGAATTTGATTTTGATACCGAAGGGTTTGTTAAGGATGCTCTTGACCATGAAAAAATGCTGAAATTCTATGCATTCTACGGTATTACCTCCCAGCACCCTATTTTTTTTGATTTCAAGCATTCCAATATTGCCGGCAGTTATTTCCTGGGCAAATGCCAGGTAAGCCGGTCTACCATTTACAAAAGTGATATCCGGGGAGATGAATTAAAACGGGCAGGGGACAAAATCCGCAGCGCCAAAAACATTCCCCTGGTGGAAGATGAAAGAATTGTTATCAGAGACAGCCTTCTTTATAAAACCCTGGTTCACAGCAATTCCCACAACCTTGAAAACCCGGAAGAATTCAGCATCCATAATACCATATCCGCCCATCATGCCAATATCCATGGGTCCACCATGGAGGGGTGTTTTCTGGGTGCTTTTTCCACAGTGGATCTCATGAACCTTCATTCCTGCATTGTGGGTGAATTCGCCTATGTCCAGGCAGGGGAGCTGTTCCATCGCAAAATTGATCCGGGAACTGTATGGATCAGACACCCGAATTTTGAATTTAAATACCGGTTTGAAAAAGGGATTCTGGATAATTTTGTGGGAGTCAATGCCTCCCACCAGCCCCGGGGTTTGATTTATGATTTTGTAAAGGAGCGGGAACACGACTATGAAAAGCTCTTTGATGTCATGAATCTTGAGCCCTATGAAGCTCCGCAGACTTCAGCCGTGAACCGGTATGCCGTGATAAAGGGAAAAACGAGAATCGGTGAGAATGTTCTGGTAGCCCAGCGGGCATTTCTTGACAATGCAATCATGGGGGACGGCTCCAATGCCCAGGAAAATACCTATATTGTGGATTCAACCCTGGAAGGGCTGAATATCACGGCCCATGGCGGAAAAGTTATCAATGCCCTCATGGGTCACGGCACCTTTGTCGGATTCAATTCCTTTTTAAACGGTAAGCCTGAAGCCATGATCGAAATCGGGGAGAGATGCATTGTAATGCCGCATACCATCATTGATCCCGAGGTGTCCATCCGGATTCCGGCAGAGCACCTGATCTGGGGATTTATCCGTTCTGAAGAAGACATTGAAGCCCATACCATTTCACTGGATGATCTGGCCGAAGTCAGGGATACCCTGAGGATCGGGAAAATGGTGTTTTCAGGCAAGGGCTCCATTTTTCTGGATGTATTCCGGAAAAGGATCAGCAATATCCTGTTGCAGAACGGTGCAAGGTTTCATAAAGGGGAAAACCGGGGTCATGCCCAGGATGACCAGAACATCTCCTTTAATCTGATTCAGCCTTATGCAACGGGGAAATACATGGGATTATACCCGTCCATCAGAATCGAACCATAGAGTTTATGAAGGACCTGAAAATGGAATTATCGATATCGGATTTGTCAAAATACCTGGGCGTTACCGTGGACACCATTGAGCGCTGGGTGAGGCAAGGAAAATTGCCTGTTTCAGGCAAGCCCTCTGATTATCGGTTCCGTAAAGCCGATCTTGAGAAATGGGCTGCGATACATAATATCCGGTTGAATTTTTCCGGAAGGGAAAGCATTGTCAAAAAGAATGAAGCAGATGTTCTTTTATCCCAGGCCGTTCAAAACGGCGGTATCCATTTTGATATCACGGGAAATGAAGTCAAGAGCGTTTTAAAATCATCCATTGAAAGGATTTTCAATATTCCTGATGATTTTAAGACAGATCTTTTTGAACGGCTCATCGAAAGGGAAAAGGCGTTTTCAACCGGAATCGGCAGCGGTATGGCCATTCCCCACCCAAGGGAACCCCTGAACTATCTGAACCAGCCCCTTGTTGCCATTTGCTTTCTTTCCAACCCGGTGGAGTATCATGCTATTGATCATCTCCCGGTATCGGTTTTATTTTTAATTTTATGTCCGTCTTTAAAACTTCATCTGAATTTGCTGTCGACCTTGTCTTTCTGTCTGAAAAATTCTCAATTTGTCGATTTCTTAAACTCAAGGCCTGAGCCGGGCATATTGATCGAACAGATTGAGAAACTTCAGGCAACATGCCTGGTATAGAAAAAAGGAGCGAAAAATCAGATGAGCTCCGTCATAAACTGTATCAAGCGTTTTTATTACAGGCTGTTTCAATTTGATGACCGGCTTCTGTTGATCATTTCAGGCTCTATTGCCGGAATCTGCAGTGGTCTTGCAGCGGTTGCCTTAAGATTATCCCTTGAGTCTGTTCTCGAATGGCTCCATCCTTTCCGCCAGTATGCCTGGGCGTTTATCTTTCCGGCGGCAGGTGCATTGCTGTCATCTTTATTTCTTGAAAAAATTATCAGAGAAAAGGCAGGGCACGGTGTTCCTGAAGTAATTTCCTCAGTATCCAGATATGGAGGGCTGCTCAGACTTAGATCCAGCTATTCAAGATTGATCTCAAGCTTTTTGACCATTGGCAGCGGGGGATCGGCAGGTCCTGAGGCCCCGGTGGTCATGAGCGGGTCTGCCATTGGTTCCAATATTGCCAAATTTCTGCAATTAAATGATCGTCAGCGGACCACCCTTGTCGGTTGCGGCACAGCCGGAGCCATTGCCGCTATTTTTAATGCCCCCATTGCAGGTCTTGTTTTTGCCATTGAAGTCATCCTAGGGGAATGGAAATTTGTCAATATCATTCCCATTGCCATTGCTGCGGTAGCCGGAGCCCAGGTCAGCCAGAGCATTATCCCGGAAAATGTCCTTTTTACCCATCATCCCTTTGATGTCGGTTTTTCAGATATTCTGCCGAGCCTTTGTCTTGCCCTGATTGCGGCCCTGGTATCCGTTCTGTTTACTAAAGTGCTCCGGCAAACAGGAACCCTGGCTAAAAAAACTTTTTTTCCATTCTGGATACGAGCGGTCATGGGCGGGTCTGTGGTAGGTCTTATCGGCATATTTTTTCCTGTTGTACTGGGTGAGGGATATCATTATATCCAGTCCATGATATCCGGTGGTTTTTCATTAGGTCTTTTTTTGAGTTTTGCAGCGGTTTTTGCAAAGATAATCGCTACAGCCGTAACGCTTGGCTGGGGTGGTTCCGGTGGGATCTTTGCACCCTGCCTCATGATCGGAAGTCTGACCGGAATCGTTTTTCACAAGATATTGTTCATGATACTCCCGGATACCGGGTGTGCGAGCCAAGGCGCCTATGCGCTGCTGGGAATGACAGGGCTGGTCAGCGGGGTGATGCAGGCACCCTTGACCGGGATATTCCTGATCGTTGAAATCACCGGCGGCTATGAGACCATATTACCCCTGATTGTTGTTTCCTCTATTTCATCCACCATGAGTCATTATCTTGAGCCTGCATCCTTTTATTTCAAGGAGCTTATCGAA
>Ga0156388_1130_pt1 | contig 9337 bp, 7 predicted proteins | sample RifOxyA3_FD_108032 | JGI IMG/M metagenome (GOLD analysis project Ga0156388, IMG submission 108032) | Desulfobacterales bacterium RIFOXYA12_FULL_46_15
CAACCCGGCCGTGGCGTTTCCACATGTCGCCGATATAATCATGTTCGAGCCAGGTGGATGCGGGCAGAACATAATCGGCTTCCTTTGCCGTGGGGGTAAGAAAAAAATCCTGAACCACCAGGGTGTCGACCTTTTCCAGGGCTGCCTTCACCTCCCGGGCATTGGCCCGAGTGATCAGGGGATTCGTACTGATCAGATAAAGGGATTTCACAGGATAGGGTTTTTCTTTTAAAATAGCATCCCAGACCATTTTGGGGTTCAGTACCATAAGCCGGTTGGACAGCCTGAACCGGTCCCCGCCGAGCCGTTTCTTGTTTTGCTCCGTTGTCAGCCGGTTCACCGCCGTCAGATGTTTAAAACCAAGTACCGTGGTTTTGGGAAAAAGAACATTGCCGCCAGGGCGGTCCAGGTTACCGGTCATGGCCATAAGGCTGATTAAAAGGCGAATGGTGTTGGTACAGTTTTTGGTCTGCTCCAGGGAGACACCCCAATGGATGGCAGCCGGTTTGATGGTGGCATAGGTTTCTGCAACCTTGATGATTTCAGCTTCGCTCAACCCTGTTTTGTCGGCAGCCCATGACAGTGGATATTGTTTGGCGCGTTCGCAGAATTCTTTCCAGCCGTGGGAATATTTGGTGACAAAAGTTTCATCATACATCCCCCGGTCAATGATAACGTTGGCCATTCCCCAGGCCAGTGCCCCATCTGTGCCGGGTTTGATGCGCAGCCATTGCGAGGCGTTTTTGGCGACCGTGGAACGCCGCGGGTCAATGCAGATGATCTTTGCCTTTTTTTGTATGGTTCTGGCCAGATCAAATCCTTTATATTCATCCGGATTTGAAACCAATGGGTTGGCACCCCATACAATGACGCAGGCCGGTTCCCCTTCATAGTCGACGAGATTGTGGCTGCCCGTCATGGCAATACCAAGGGTCACCCGGGGCGCATAGCACATATGGCCTGCGGTGAGTACATTGGGGGTGCCGTAAAGGTTGGCAAACCGGTAGACATACGGATCATTTTCCCTGCTGGTGCCGTATCCGATAGCCATGGATTCCGGGCCGTACATCTGTTTATTTTTTAAAAACCGTTCGGCAATTTCATCAAGGGCCTGATCCCAGGAAACAGGCACAAATTCACCATTTTCCTTTTTCAGCGGCTGGGTCAGCCGTTCGGGATGGTGGGTAATTGTATGGTATTTTTTACCTTTAATACATAGTATGCCTCTGTTTATAGGGGAATCGGGGTCTCCGTCTATTTTGACCACTTTATTGTCCTTTACGGTAACCAGAACCCCGCATCCTCCGTGGCATGCCCTGCAGGCACTTTTTATGATTTTTTCGCTCATGCTTTTCCCCTCAAGTGTATAGTTTGTGTTTCTTTTAATATTTTTAAAAAAGATAACAGAGAATATCTTGATAGTCAATATATAAATAGTCAATAAATTGACTAAATATGTATTGATTATTTAATTGCTTTTATTTTACAAAAAAAAACATTGGTAAGAAAACAATGGGGGGATAAAATAAAAATTTGAGTCCGGATTGTGTATGCAGGTCTAAAATTCAGGGGAAAAATCAAGGTTTTTCAGAAAACAACCCATAAAAGCCTTTGATTCGGCCAATTGAAGATAGGTCATTTTTTTCAGCGCGGATTCGAGGAAGGCACGCCGGTCTTTGTTGACCAGAAGAGCTATGCTGCCGGCAACGGAGGTGTTCCCGCAAAACATGATTTTTGATGCGGTATTTTTTGGAATAAGCCCGATTCTTTCCATGTGGACGGGTTGCAGATAATTTCCAAACCCGCCGGCCACATAAATTTTATCAAGGTCTTCGCAGCCGATCCCGCCCGCTTCCATGATGAGGTCCATGCCGGTTCTGACAGCCCCCTTAGCCAGTTGGATCTGGCGGATATCCTTCTGGGTCAGATAAATACCGTCTCCATATTGAAATGCGAGATGATCGTTAAATTGCACAATAAATGGGTCATCTTTTTTCAGAAGCCTGCCAGAGACATCGAGATACCCGGATGTTAACAATGCTGCAATCAGATCCACCATGCCGCTGCCGCAGATGCCTTTTATGGGGCCATTGTTGATGGTATGAAATTGGAAAAAGGCATCACGGATTTCAACCTTTTCAACAGCCCCGTCGGTTGCCCGCATGCCCGATGACACCCCCATGCCTTCAAAGGCCGGTCCTGCAGCGGTTGAGGTGGTATAATGCCTTCCCTTGACATTGAGGCAGATTTCCCCGTTGGTTCCCATGTCGATGAACAGAATTGTTTTATCATTATCAAAAAAGTCAGGGCAGACCAGGAGTCCGGCGCTGATGTCGGTACCCACATAGGCATGCAGGATGGGGGGCAGATATATCTTTGCCGCTTTGTTTCCATTCAGACCGAAAAAACCGGCAGGGTAGAGGGTGCCGCCGCGGATGTCAAAGGTAAAGGGAGACCGGCCGATGGAAGCGGACTCCATTTGGGCCGCGAGCTGGAGCATGGTGGTGTTGGCGCCGATGACCCCGTCCACAATCTCTTCCTGCCGGGTGTTCAAAGACAGGCAAAGCTCACGGGTGAGGCTGTTGAGCTTATTTCTGATAAGGGAAGCCATTTCTTCCAGCCCTTCCCTGGTTTTTGAATACAGGATCCGGGTCAGTACGTCATGACCGTGGATCACCTGGGGATTCAGGCTTGAAGCAGTTCCCAGGATTTCCCCGGTGACAAGGGAAACAAGACAGACCACCACGGTGGTGGTGCCGATATCAACGGCAAGCCCCACAGGGGTAAAGGAGGGCCTGGCGTCTTCCAGGAGGATAGGCTCGGAAACCCTGTCATACCATAATTTGAAACTATCTCCATCTTTTGTTACGGTTGCGGCCGGGTTGAAGGCGATGGTCCCGGACAGGGTCGCGTGCAAAAGGATTTTCCCCTGGCTTCTGTCTGCTTTATCATGGATGAAATTATCTCCAAGCCGTATGCTGATATCTTCCATGGGAAAGGTCCGGCATGCAAGCCTGAGGCCTTTGACATCATCTTCAGGCAAAATGTTTTCATGGGGGGTGGAGGATATTTTTTCAGGCGGACTCACCCACACCCGGCAGGCGCCGCAGGTGCCGTTGCCGCCGCAGGGGGTTTCAATATGGATTCCGGATTTCTCAAGACCGGCATGAAGGGTTTCGCCTTCTTCAATTTCAACAAAGATTCCAAGGGGTTCTATATGGCAGCGAATCATTGAACAGCTCCTGTATTAAAATAATGGTATAAAATTCACCATTTCAAAGCCTTTTGACATAACCTGACCCCTTCCATGCTGTCATCGGTATATAAATCGGCTCCCACCATACGGCCGGTCCTAGGGGTCATGCTCCGCCCCCCGGCCAGATAGGCTTCAGGGGCCAGATCCTCAGGAACAACGGCCTTCAGATAAGCAATGGTGGCCTTAAGGGTGTCAAGGCTGCTGCTGATGAGACAGGAAAATCCCACAATATCCGGTTTGAATTCATATATGGCGGATAAAAACCTGTTCTGCGGGACATTCACACCCAGATCATGTACGGCAAATCCATGCCCCCTGATCAAAGCCTTGAAGATGTCCTTTCCGATGAAATGGATATCTCCTTCAACAGTACCGATCACGACTCTGCCGATATTTTCACCTGGCCGGGACTCAAGGGTCAGGGGTAATACCATCTGATTGATCCCCTGCATGATCTCGCCGGCCATGATCAGCCCGGATATGAAATATTGCCCTTTTTCATACCGTTTCCCGATTTCCACCATGCCCTTGTGGGAATGTTCCAGGATTTTTAAAGGATCTGTTTTTAAGGCGATGAGATGCCGGGTCAGATCAAGACAGGCGTCTTCATCCAGGTCTGCGATCTTTGAACTAAGGGAGCCAAGGATTTTGTCCTGGGACTTTTCCAGGCTTTTGTCCGGTGTCATGGGTGATTCTCCTTTTGTCCGCTTATCCCGAACCCGACCGTTGCCTTGAACCTGAGAACATCTCCCCGGCAGATAAACCGGCCCCAACTGACGGGATGATCATCAAAATCATAAAACAGATGTTCCAGTCTGAAAGCAGGCAAGAGCGGCTGGGTATTGAGATGTCCGGCTAATTCCGGATCAAGAACCATGGCCTCGACGGTCATTTCCCCTCTTTTCAGAAACGCCTGTCCCCGGCCCTCAAACAGCCCATAGAGGGTGGTGATTTCCAGGTCTGCTTCAATGACGGGCCGGGCCGGGTCATAAACCAGAAATTCCCGGTGATAAATAACAGGGTCACCGTCCCGCAGAATAAGCCTTTGCAGCAGGATGACCCGCTGGCCCGGTTCTATCTGCAGACGGGCTGAAACCATATCATCGGCCTTGGTAATGCAGACATCCATCAGCTTGACCTGGGTTCTTTTTTCATCTTTGAAAATATCGAAAAATTCTTTAAGGCTGAAGGTCACCTGGTTCAGATGGGGAGCCCTGACAAAGGTGCCGCTCCCCTGAACAGTGGTTACAATGCCCTGATCCAGGAGTATCCGGATGGAACGGCGGATGGTCATGGGGCTGACCTTGTGAAGGCGGCACAACTCGGATTCCGAGGGCAGGCGGTCCCCGGACACATAAACACCTTCGGCAATCCGGTCTTTCAGTGAATTGCAGATCCGGATATAGGCAGGTTCACGGCCGTTTTTTTCTAAACTATGCGACAAAGGCATTTTCATAATATATCTATATAAATTATCTATAATTTTATGTCAACAGCTTTGAAAGCAGTGATATTAAGTTATTTTTTGTCTTTTAAAAAATTTTATTGACAAAGTTATCTATATAACTTTATAGATAATTGAAATCTTGAATTCAAGATCCCGTGCTTAGGAAAGCCGGTGATTAATATTTATTAGGAATGAAAGGATGTAAAAATGCCGGATACATTAAAGGATGCAGTGATCCACATGAGGGAAGAAGAGGCCATGGAAATTGCTGTAAAATTGCTGGACAAAGGAACGGATCCTCTTAAGATCCTGAACGTCTGCACAGAGGCCATGGAGGAAGTGGGAAAAAAATTCGAAGCCGGTATTTATTTTCTGCCGGAATTGATGATGGCTGGTGAGATGCTCAAACAGATCTCTGAAAAAGTCAAACCCATGATCAAAAATCCCCAGGACCGGAAAAAATCCGGCAAGGTTCTCATCGGCACGGTTCTGGGCGATATCCATGATATCGGCAAGGATATCGTGGGCTTTCTCCTGGATGTGAACGGGTTTGAAGTCCGGGACATCGGGATTGATGTGGCGCCTTCCGCCTTTGTGGAAGAAATCAGGGTGTTTAAACCGGATGTGGTGGGCCTGAGCGGTCTTCTGACCCTGGCCTATGATTCCATGAAAGATACGGTTCAGGCTATCACGGACGCAGGTTTGCGAAAGGATGTCAAAATCATTATCGGCGGCGGCCAGATGACTGACAAGATCAAGGCATATGCCGGAGCTGATGCCTGTGCAAAGGATGCCATGGATGGAATTAACATTATAAAAGAATGGATTGGAAAGGTGTAAAAAATGAAAGAGCGATGGATCCATGTGTCTGAGGCTGCGGCACAGAACCAGGAAAAACAGTTTGAAGCCTGGCTTTGTCCCTCAAGCATTTCTTTTACAACCCCTGAGGCCAAAGCCTGTTATCAGGAGCGGGTCACCCTGTACCGGGATGCGATCCGGATGGACAAAATGCCGGGGCGGATTCCGGTCTGTCCTTCGGCCGGGAGTTTTCCCATCCAGTATGCAGGGATCTCCTGGTATGAGGCCATGCATGATTATAAAAAGCTGGCCCTGGCCTGGCAGAAATATCATGACGATTTTGATCCGGACGGGTATCATGCGCCCCGTACCATCCCGCCGGGAAAGGCACTCTCGATCCTTGATTTCAAGCTTTACCGCTGGGCCGGGGGCGGGTTGAGACATGACCAGGAATACCAGTTTGTGGAAAAAGAATATATGAGTGACAAAGAATACCAGGATCTCATTGATGACCCCACCGGTTTTTTCCTGAATACCTATTTCCCCAGGATTTTCGGAGAACTCGGGCCTTTGCAGAAAATGCCCATGATGCCGCCCATTCATGAAATCCCGGTTATTCCTTCCGGTCTGATGCCCTTTGGCCTCACTGAAGTCAAAAATGCATTTATGAAACTGAGTGAGGCCGGGGATGAGGTCCATCAATGGCTGGCTGAGGTCAACCAGGTAGCGGCAGCGGTCATGGGCAGGGGGTGTCCTGCCTTTGCCGCAGGGTTTACCAAGGCCCCCTTTGATGTGATCGGTGACAGCCTGAGGGGGACAAGGGGGGTTCTCATGGATATGTTCCGTCATCCTGATGAATTGCGGGAAGCCTGTGAACGGATCTTGCCGTTCATGGTAAAATTCGGCACAGCTGCCTGCCGGGCTGCCGGGCACATCATGCCCTTCATCCCCCTGCACAAGGGTGCGGATACCTTCATGTCCGAAGACCAGTTCAGAAGTTTTTACTGGCCGACCCTGCGAAAGCTCATTATCGGTCTTGTCAATGAGGGAATGGTGCCCCAGTTGTTTGTGGAAGGGTCATACAACAGGCGTCTGGAGATCATTGACGATATTCCCAAAGGCAAGGTGGTCTGGTGGTTTGATGCCACTGACATGGACCGGGCCAAAAAAACCGTGGGCCGGACCAATTGCATTGCCGGCAATGTTCCCCTGGATATCCTGTGCACCGGCACTCCCGATGATGTAAAGGATTGCTGCAAGACCCTGATCGATACGGCAGGCCGGGACGGCGGGTTCATCATGACTACCGGGGCCGGCATTCAGGGATCAAAGCCTGAAAATGTAAAGGCCATGATCGAATTTTCCAAAAAATATGGGATATATCGTTAAGTTCAGCAACGGCCGGTTCATGAGGCGCATTGACTGACCGGCCGCGATTTTTTTAAAAAGTTTTGAAACAGGATAAAACATGATGGAAACAAAATTGTCAAATGGCTCAAAAACAGTTGTGATCGGCAACAACCGGCCCACTGTGATGATCGGTGAACGGATAAATCCCACAGGAAAAAAGAAGCTGGCGGCAGCTCTGAGGGAAGGCCGGATGGACATGGTCCGGCAGGAAGCCCTGGCTCAGGTAGCCTTTGGTGCCGGAATCCTGGATGTGAACGTTGTCACGGAAGGGGTGGATGAAATCGATATCCTGCCCCGGGCCATTAAGGCCATCCTGGAAGTGGCGGATATTCCCCTGTGCATTGATATCAACAACCCCAAAGCCCTGGCCAGGGCCCTGGCGGTTTATCCGGGCAAAGCCCTGGTCAATTCCGTTTCCGGAGAAAAAAAATCCCTGGAAGAGATACTGCCCCTGGTCCGGGACTACAAGGCAGCGGTCATCGGCCTTACCCTGGATGACAACGGAATCCCCAAAACTGCGGAAAAACGTCTTGAGATCGCCCGAACCATTGTCGGGCAGGCAGAGTCCCTCGGCATCCCCAGGGAGGATATCATTATCGATCCCCTGGCGCTTGCCCTTGGAAGCGACCATATGGCGGCCGGGATCACACTTCAGGCCATCCGGATGATCCATGATGAACTGGGTCTGAACCAGACCCTGGGAGCCAGCAATATATCATTCGGGCTGCCGGACCGGATGGCGGTCAACAAAGCCTTTCTGCCCCTTGCAATTTGTGCCGGGGTGACCTGCCCCACGGTAGACCCGGCCAAGGTCGGGTCCACTGTATTTGCAACCGATCTCATCCTGGGCCGGGACCGGTTTTCAATGAATTATATCAAGGATTACCGCAGACGGGAAAAGAATAAACCTCAGATGTGAAATATTATTGACAATTGATTTAATACTGCCTGAAATATAGCCGGTAAGTCCAATTTATTAGACATATTGGTTGATATATGAGTTGAACAAAATCGGATTTCTGCGGACCATGTCATCGAACCATTCCCTTGTTCAGGGCTGTGGTGGATTTGATGATTTTTCTGGTTTTGTTCAGGAGATCGTCTTTATCCGATTTTGTAAACTCCTTTAATATAATGTCAATGGCCTTGTCTTTTTCATCTTCAATCAGTTTCAGGGTATTTTTCCCTTTATCCGTAATGGCCAGGAGGGTTACACGCTCATCCCCGGGGTCGGGTTTCCGGATAATGAAATTCTGTTTTTCAAGCCGTTTGGCCAGCCCAGTCATATTGGCCCCGGGCACCAGCATGATTTTGCCCACAGTGCTGATTTTATTCTGGCCTTTGTCTGACGATTCAAGAACCCTTAGGATATTGTACTGTGGAAAGGATAACCCATATTTTTTGAAAATGATGGAGTGGGTTCTTTTAAAATTTTCCGCTGCCCGAACAATTGCCATCATGACTTTTTCATCAAAGGTGAGATCGCTTTGATAATTTGTTTTTTCCACTCTTTTTTTCTCCTTTGAACAGTTTGCCGTCACAATAATGGTGATCTGTTTCAATTGCAATAGTTTAAGCATGGAATTGAAAGATAGTCAACTTATTGATTATTTATTTATTGACTATCGGCTTATCACCTGATATTTGTTTTATACCATCTGATGGCATTGCCACATTATAAAAAATGATTGTCATGCCTTTGGAGGTCATCCTTAAACAGAACCTGGAGGGTATAAAATGAAGGATTCTCAAACCGGTATTTTCAAAACAACGACCTGGTCGCCCGGTCCCGGATGTCATGGGGGCTGCGGCGTTCTTGCCCATATCAAGGACGGAAAACTGGTAAAAATCGAAGGGGACCCGGACCACCCCATGAATCATGGGCGCCTCTGTGCCAGGGCCCTGGCCATGACCCAGTACATTGATCACCCGGACCGGCTCCGGTATCCGGTCAAACGGGCCGGCAAGCGGGGGGAAGGCAAATGGGAACAAATCAGTTGGGAAGAAGCCCTGGATCTCATTGAAACAAAAATGAAGAAAATCCGGGATGAACATGGCCCCGAGAGCATGGTCTTCAATGTGGGCACGGGCCGGGATATTTATGCCTGGATCAGCCTCCTGGCCTATGCTTACGGCAGCCCCAACATCATGTTCGGCCTCACGGGCCAGGCCTGTTACGGGCCCCGGCTGGCCGCCGTTATCACGGTCCAGGGCGATTTTGCCGTTTTTGATGCAGCCCAGTGGTTTCCGGAAAGATTCGACCATCCAGGGTATAAGGTTCCGGAATGCATGATCATCTGGGGGTATAATATTCACGCCACCTGCCCGGACAATCTCTTTGGCCACTGGATCATCGATCTTATGAAAAAAGGGACCAAAATCATCTGCATTGATCCCCGGCTCTCCTGGTTCGCCTCCCGGTCCAA
>Ga0156388_1132_pt1 | contig 9336 bp, 8 predicted proteins | sample RifOxyA3_FD_108032 | JGI IMG/M metagenome (GOLD analysis project Ga0156388, IMG submission 108032) | Desulfobacterales bacterium RIFOXYA12_FULL_46_15
CTTAAAAAAGACCAGATGCCCGAGGTGGTGATAAACCAGCTTTATAAACACACGAATCTTCAGACTAGTTTTGGAATCATTTTTCTTGCCGTGGTCAATAACAGACCCCAGCTTCTGACATTAAAAGAGATCCTGAATCATTTTATCAGCCATCGCAGAACCGTCATTGTCCGCCGGACCCGGTTTGATTTGAAAAAGGCTGAAGAAAAGGCCCATATCCTGGAAGGATTAAAAATAGCTCTGGACCACCTGGATGAGGTGGTCGCCCTGATCCGGGCAGCGCATTCTCCTGAAGAGGCTAAAAACGGTCTGATATCAGCCTTTACACTGACGGCGATCCAGGCCCAGGCCATACTGGACATGAGATTGCAGAGGCTGACCGGGCTTGAAAGGGAAAGAATTGTCAGTGAATATGAAGCTCTTCTAAAGGATATTGAATGGTTTAAAAAGATACTTTCCAGCGATGAAGTGGTTCGGGGATTAATCAAAGATGAGCTGAAAGAACTGGATGAGGAATTTGGTGATGAAAGACGGACCCAGATTGTTGAAAGCTCTGCCGAGATCAGCATCGAAGATCTTATTACAGAAGAAGACATGGTTGTGACAGTCAGCAGAAGCGGGTATATCAAGAGAAATCCTGTTACCCTCTATGCCAGCCAGCACCGGGGCGGAAAAGGGAAAACCGCCATGGGAACGAAAACCGATGATTTTGTGGAACATCTTTTTGTTGCCTCCACCCATGCCACCTTCCTTTTCATTACCAATTTCGGTAAGGTTTACCAGTCAAAGGTATATGAGCTGCCAATGGCAGGTCGTTCAAGTCTTGGGAAAGCTATTGTGAATCTCTTAAATTTTGATGAAGGTGAGAAGCTCGCAACCGTCCTGACCGTTGACAAATTTATTGAAAATAAATATGTAGTCATGGCCACAAAACTGGGGAGGGTTAAAAAAACCGATTTGATGGACTATTCCAGACCCAGAGCCGGTGGTTTAATCGGAGTCAAACTGGCTGAAGGGGATGAATTGATTGCTGCAAGGATAACGGATGGGAATATGGATGTTTTCCTAGGCTCTGACGGCGGCAAGGTGATCCGGTTCCATGAGAATGATGTCCGTGATACGGCCCGGGGATCCCTGGGTGTCAGGGGAATGAGAATTGACCCGGGTGCAAAGGTTGTCGGAATGGAGGTTCTCGGGTCTGAAGATACTCTTCTGACGGTAACGGAAAACGGATTTGGAAAGCGTTCTCATATAGAGGAATACAAAGCCCAGACCCGCGGCGGCAAAGGCGTATTTTCCATTAAGACATCCAAGCGAAATGGTAAAATGGTTTCCCTTTTGTTAGTGGATGACAATGATGAACTCATGATGGTGACGGATAAAGGAAAATTGATTCGAACCTCCATCAAGGGAATCAATGTCATCAGCAGAAATACCCATGGTGTAAAACTTATAAATCTGTCACCGGAGGAGGCTCTGATCGGCATTGCAAGGCTTCCTGAAGATGAGAAAGCAGACGAGGACATCCTGGATCCGGAAAATTTCCCGGAAGATGAGGAGAGTATTGACACGACCGACGATACCGAATCATAAAGGTGAAGGACACAGGAAAAGGCTTCGGGACAGATTCCTGAAAAGCGGTCTTACTGGGTTTCAGGATTATGAAGTGATAGAGCTGCTGCTTTCCCTGAATACTCCTCGAAAAGACTGCAAAGAGAGCGCAAAACTGCTGCTGGAACGGTTTAAAACTTTTCCGGCAGTTCTGGAGGCAAGTCATGAATCGCTCTGTGAGATTGAAGGCATCGGACCGGCCAACAGCCTTGGTATAAAGCTCATCAAGGAAGTAGCTGACCGGTATCTGGAGACAAGAATCATTTCGCGGGATGTGGTTCAAAACCAGAGAGATCTCCTGGAATATTTGAACCAGACCATCGGGCACAAAACAAAGGAAGTGTTTGTCGGGATTTTTTTAGATGCCAAAAACCGGGTGCTGGCATCTAAAATTCTTTTTACCGGGACCTTGACAACTAGCTCCGTATATCCGAGGGAAGTGATCATTCATGCGCTGCAACATAACGCGGCTGCAATGATTGTTTCTCACAACCATCCTTCCGGAGACGCAACACCCTCAAAAAGTGATTTGGAAATCACAAAGAAATTGTTTTTCACATTAAAATATGTTGGAATCATTTTACACGAGCATATGATCATCAGCAGCGAAGGCTTTTTCAGTTTTGCAGCCCAGGGCCTGATATCACAATTTAACAAAGAATTTGAAGATGGCAGATGAACAGCAAAGATGAAATAAAAGAGTGCTTTGGGAATCTTGAGAAAGTATTCCCCATGACGGATCAGGGATTGCGGCAGACCCCGGATGAATGCTTTTATTATTGTTCCGTCAAGACAAAATGTCTTCAGAAAGCCTTGGCCGGTAAAGACGGCGTCAAGGTGGAAGAAGAGCTGATTGATAGAGGCGCAAGTGCCGGTATCATTCGCTTTTTTGAGCGGTGGTCCCGTAAAAAACAGGTTCACAGGAAATCAAAACAAAATTTTGGAGGAACCGATGAAATCAGTTAAAGATATCAATGTGACGTCAAAAAGAGTTTTTGTAAGGGTGGACTATAATGTACCCCTCGATGATCAGCTCAATATCACTGATGACAACAGGATAATGCAAACTCTCCATCTGATCGGATACCTGATAAACAACAGGTCGAAAATCATTCTGGCCTCTCACCTGGGAAGACCCAAAGGCAAACGGGATATGAAATACAGCCTTGCCCCGGTTTCAAAACGGTTGTCTGAATTGCTGAAAAAGGAAATTGTCTTGGCAGAGGATTGTATCGGGGATACTGTCACAGGACTTGTCAACAGGATGAAAGAAGGTGAGATTCTGCTGCTTGAGAATTTAAGATTCCATATGGAAGAAGAAAAAAATAATGACGCATTTGCAAAGGATCTGGCCTGTCTCTGCGATGTCTATATTAATGAAGCCTTTGCCGTTTCACACCGGGATCAGGCATCTGTGACAGGGATTCCTAAATTTGCAGCAGAATCCTGTGCAGGCTTTCTGCTTGAAAAAGAAGTAAAATCCTATTATGATTCTGTTGAAAATCCCAAAAGACCCCTTGTTGCGGTGATTGGCGGCTCAAAGGTCTCTTCCAAGCTGGCTGCGCTGGAAAATATGATCAGATTTGTAGATAAACTTATCATCGGCGGGGCTATGGCCAACACATTTTTAAAAAGCCAGGGTATTGATACCAAAGGATCAATGATAGAAGAAGACCTTTTGGAAACGGCCCGGGACATTATTCAAAAGGCATCGGAAAAAGGAGTGAGCCTTCTTTTGCCAAACGATCTGATTTGCGCGGAAAAATTTGATAAGGATTCAAAATCAAAGGAAGTTCTGACCCATGAGATCCCGGACAACTGGATGGCACTGGATATTGGTTCAAAAACCGCTCTGCGATATGCAAAAGCTGTTGAAGATGCCGGAACCATTGTCTGGAACGGACCCATGGGAGTTTTTGAAATGGATCGGTTCATGTCCGGGACAAAGGCCATTGCTGATGCCATTGCTTCCTCAAAGGCTTTTTCAGTGGTCGGCGGAGGCGATACCGGTCTTGCAGCAAAGAAATGCCATATCGAGGATAAGGTCAGCTATATTTCAACCGGAGGCGGGGCATTCCTGCATATGATGGAAGGAAAGATACTGCCAGGGGTTGCTGCCTTAAATTAAATGCTTAAAAAGGGGAAAAAGTGATATCCTGCAAACACAGGGATTATTTAAGCCGTGAGGAAAAGCTTCGAAGGTCCTATTATGAGGTGCTCCGTGATGAGTTGGACCAGTTTGCCCTGGAATATTCCCTGGTGGAATCCTATAACAATTTTTTAAAGGTACGGAATCCCTATCCCTTTGTGGAATTGCGGGAACTCAAACCCAGGGCAAGGATTCCGACTGTTGAGTCTGATGCTCAGAATTCATTTTTGATTATTTTTACTGAAGATCTTATTGAAAAAAAACATAAAAAATATATCCGTTATTTTGATGCCAATAAGACAACAAAGAATAATTTATTAAGACATAAATCTTTCCCTGATGTGGAAAATTTTAACCGGGATATGAAATTTTTTGAGACCCGTGATTTTTTTTCATTGTTAAGATCCCTATTACCCATTGATTATGCCTTGCTGATCCAGAAAAGGCATAATACCATGGCAAGATATGCCTTGACCCATTTTCATGTAAGAATTGACTGGCCGATTACAGAAGCGGCAGAAGATCTTGCCCGTGATTTAAGATATATTTCAAAGGATCTGTATGAAAAAGGGGATGAGTATGCTGAGGATTTTCAAAAGAAATTTTTTGAATATTACGGGATTCCAGTCCTGGCCGGTGGAAGAAGAACGGCAGCCATTGTCGCCGCCCGGTATTTCAGCAGCTTTCCCGGAATCGCAACCATATATGTGTCATCCAGCGAATCAAGAGCTCTTTTAAGGATCGACGAAAGAGGAATATCAAAATCCGTCCTTGTCAGACTTGAGGAAAATGATATTAAAAAACTGGTGGATATTGCCGGGATGAATTTAAACAATTTTTCAAAAAATTATGTCATTGCCCGCCAAAGAAAGAATTATATCTGTATTTTTAACGTCAAATATGATCATACCCTTCATGCCCTGCCTTCAGAAGGGGGCAGGCTGAGGGAATTAAAACCGGATACCAACTGGTTGACGGTATCAGAAGAGCAGATTCTGCCCAGGCCCTCTGTCATCAACCATCCTCCCATTCCATTTAAGATGGTGTATTCCTAGGTTTTTCAGCGTGGCCATATCATTTCGGGTACTTATACATCCGATAAAGACCGGACCATGATGTGGGAAGTTCATCCTTATCCATGATGGTTGAAGATCCGGTCAGAAATTGATAAAGCTTTTGATGACTTTATGAAATTCATCGTCCGTAAAGGGTTTATGAAGGATTTTATTAATCCCTGATTTTGTCAGGACAGTGTCATTAACCTTGATATCACCATCTTTTTCTTCAACAAAATCACTCTGGGTGGTGATCATGAGAATAGGGATTTCCTGTTTTGAAAATTTTTTCCTGATTTCCCTTGTCAATTCAAGACCGCTGATATTCGGCATGTTCAGGTCGGTAATGACCAGGCTGGGTTTTTTCTGCAGGATTTGGGGAATGGCATCTTCCGGACGGTCAAAGGTGACTGGTGTAAAACCGATGGTTGTGAGTTTGTTCTGATAGAGTTTCAGCATCATTTTTGAATCATCGATAACAAAGATTTGAATCGTTTTGTTTTCCGGTTCTTTTTTTTCAATAACTTCTTTTGCAATACTTTCGGCAAATGCCTTTTGCCCGATGGTTCCCATCTGCTTTAAAAAGGATTTTCGTGTCGAGGAATCCGCTTTGGTGGCAACATGGGTCTTGGCAATTTCAAGAAAGGATTCTTCTTCCACAAGAAAATTGAAAATATTCCCGGCTTCTGAATCGATTAAAGCGGCAACAGCATTTTTAGAATCCTTTGACCCTTCTCTTACAACATTTCTCAAGCCTGCGACCAAAGCCTTGGAAAGGTTCCGGTCAATGGCCCGGGCCGCACTCATCCGGACTGATTCAACAGGATCCTGCAATCCCTGGACAAGACTGATGGCGGTTTTAGGAGACGGGATACGTTCCATGGCTTCATAGGCAGCTTGCCGGATATTGGCATCTGCCGGCTGGGTATTGATAATATCCAGGATGGGGGTAATGGCGGCAGGATCACCAATATATCCAAGGGTTGTGACAAGATGGACAAGATAATCCGCATCAGCGTTCTGAAACGCCTGGGTCAGAATGGGGGTTGCCTTGTTGCCGAGTTTCATCAATTGATCAATGGCAGTATCCCTGACATTGGTGATGGGGGAACCTAAAAGACCGGTTAATTTATCAAGGGCATACAGGTCCTGCATTTCCGAAATAGCTTCAACTGCTAGTTTATTGGTCTCTTCATCCTTTCCGATGAATCCGGTCAATAGATCTACAGAATCATTGCTGCCTTGTTCTGAAATGGCAAAAATGGCTGCCTGCCGGATCTTTTTATCCGGCTGTCCAACCATTTTTGAAAAAACGGGTAAAGAATCGGGAAGCCTTAATTTACCTAAAGCAATTACGGCCGCAGTAAGGATATCAATGTCCTTGTTTTCAATGATTATTTTTTTAAGTACAGGGGCGGTTTCTGTTAACAGCAATTCTCCGGCAGCTTTTAAAAATAAAAGCCTGCCTTTTTTTTCAGTCTCTGTAATATATTTAATGACCAGATCCGTATTTCCATAAGCTTTATCCAGGATGAGATCGTATAGGGCTTCCTGGATTTTAGGATTGGATATTTCAATTTTAGTTAAATATTCAAGCAAAGGGAAAACGATTTTTTCAGGACCTTTGGCGAGTTCTACCAGGGCTTTTCGCTGAATATCCGGGTCAATATCAGCATCTGAAGCAAATTGAAGCAGGGCCTTGGCTTTAATAATATCTTCTTCCTTTAAACAGAAAACAAGTTCATCAAGAAATTCTTTTGCATTAATCCCAGCCATGGCTCACCTTTTTTTTAATTTTTAAATTGATAAAATACTGAGTTCAGATATTTTTTGGAGGTAAAAAGATCGGTATCATTTGCAAGGGATTCTGTAGAGCCTATTAACAGGTATCCGTCAGGTTCAAGAACCTTTGCAATACCCTGGTATATTTTCCTGCGGTCTTCAGTCGTAAAATATATCATTACGTTTCTGCACAGAATAATATCAAATTTTCCAATGCCGATAAACGGCTTCATCAGGTTCATTTTTTTAAATTGGGCCATGGCCCTGACTTCATCCCTTATTTTAAACCGGTCTTCTTTTTTGTCAAAATAGCGGTTCAGGCGCCGCTGGTCAAGTCCCCGGGCTATTTCAAATTTATTGTATAATCCATAGCTTGCATAAGCAATGGCAGCATCCGATATATCCGTTCCAAAGAGTTTGATATTATATTTGTCCATTGTAACCCCCATTTCAAGAAGGGTCATGGCAATGCTGTAAATTTCCTGGCCTGTGGAATTGGCAGCGCTCCATAACCTGATGGTGGGTCTGAGGGAAGACTGCCGTTGTGTCCGGTTATCAATCAGATCCGGGAAAATTTTATGCTGTAACAATTCAAATGGAGATTTATCCCGGAAAAAATAGGTCTCATTTGTAGAAATGGCATCAATGATGTCGTTTTCAATTTCTTTTTTTAAATCCATTTTTGCTTTGTTCAAAAGTTCAGCATAGGTGGATGCATTGTATTTGGTGAGCAGGGGATTCAGTCTGGTTTCAAGGAGATATTCTTTGCCGGTGTCAAGTGCTATTCCTGAAATATCAAGAATATACTTTGAAAAATTTTTAAATTCATCCCGGCTTACTTTAATTTTCATCATAGATGCAGTTGATAATATATTTGACATTTTTTTAGATTACTGTTTTTACAATTTCTTCAGCAATCCTGTCCAATGGGACCACAATATCTGCGATGCCTGACTCGATAGGCTCCTTGGGCATCCCATATACTGTGCAAGTCTCTTCATTCTGGGCAATCACAAAGCCCCCGTTGTTTTTCATCTGTACAAGTCCTTTTGATCCGTCAGAACCCATTCCAGTCATGATGACACCGGTTGAACGTCCAACATAATACTGTGCAATAGATCGGAACAGATAGTCAACCGATGGTTTGCAGCTGTTTTCCGGAGGATCATCGGTAATTTTGATCTTCCGGGAAATACCATCGGCACCGGCAACGATTTTCATCTGTTTTCCTCCTGGTGCAATATAGATTTTTCCAGCCTCAATGGTATCGCCATTTTCAGCTTCCTTGATATACAGAGGAGATTTATTGTTCAGGCTGTTGGCAAGAGAAGCCGTAAATAAAGGGGGCATATGCTGTACAATCAATACAGGCGCCTTCAGGTTGCCCGGGAGCATAGGGATCATCCGGGTCAGGGCATTGGGGCCGCCCGTTGAAATCCCGATCCCCACGATTTCAGATTTGGACCGGATCACAGGTTTTTGAACCAAGTGGGGAGTCTGCCTTGATTTATCCACAGGGATATGTAAAGGTTTGGCTTGAATCTTTTCATGGATTTTGAGTTTTGTTTCCTTCTGTCTTTTCAGGATATTGACAATGGGTAAAAGGGCCTCCCGCACCTTATCCATGTTTTCCGCCATTTTACCCTGATCCGGTTTGGGAACAAAATCAAAGGCACCCAGTTCCAGAGCTTTTATTGTCATTTCACTGCCATACTGGGTCAGTGTGGACAGCATGATGACAACAGGGGCATGGGGTTTATCTTTTAAAGCCTGGAGAACTTCAATGCCGTTTACTTCAGGCATTTCAATATCAAGGGTGATAAAATCGGGTCTCAGCGAATCGATTTTTGATAAAGCTATTTTACCATTATTGGCTGTTCCCACAACTTCTACAAAAGGAATCTCTTTTAAGACATCGCCAACGATTTTCCGGTAAACAATTGTGTCATCAATAACAAGTGCTCTGATCTTCTCCATTATTCCTTCAGTACCTCATCAATATCCAGTATCCCGATCAATTGTTTTTCGGTTTTCAATACACCTTTGAAATATTTGCCTTTAACTCCGCCGATATTGGAAGGGGAGGGTTCTATGCTGTCTTTTCTGGCAGAGACAACATCACTGATGGAATCAATTAAAAGGCCGATATGCTCATCCTCTGAGTTGACAATGATATTTCTGTTATCTTTGCCTTTAGTGACTGGGGCAAGACCAAGTTTTTTTCCAAGGTCGATTATCGTGACAATCCTGCCTCTCAGATTTAAAATACCTTCAATATATGCTGGCGCCTGGGGCACTTTTGTGATTTCAAAATGTTTGTTGATTTCCTGTATATTGAGGATATTGATCCCGCAAAGGGCCCCACCAACATAGAAGGTGGAAAATTCTAATTCTTGGGAAAAAGTCTCGATGTTTTGTTTTGCCATCTTTTTCTCCTTGCCTAAAAAAGAATAGGATTATTTGTTCAAATTTAATTTCTGCCGTATGACTTTCATCAGCTTTTCCCTGTCGAGCTTGATTTCATATTCGTCAATACCGACCTTTCTGCCTTTTTCAATATGTGCTTCACTGGCCAGAGAGGTAAGTGCAATAACAGTAAGATGGGAGTATTTCGGGTCATTCTTAATCCGTTTGGTCAGCTCAAAGCCATCCATATTAGGCATTTCAAGATCGGTTATCACAATATCAATTTCATTCACCCGTTCTTTTAAAAGTTCCCAGGCAATCAGCCCGTCTTCA
>Ga0156388_1131_pt1 | contig 9294 bp, 6 predicted proteins | sample RifOxyA3_FD_108032 | JGI IMG/M metagenome (GOLD analysis project Ga0156388, IMG submission 108032) | Desulfobacterales bacterium RIFOXYA12_FULL_46_15
TTCCTGGGTGAAAAAGCGCTTGTCACTATTGAAAATCACCATAATTTTGCCTGGAAGGAAAAGATCGGGCTCCAGGACGTGATCGTTCACAGGAAAGGAGCTACTCCGGCAGGCAAAGGTGTATTGGGGATCATTCCCGGGTCCATGGCAGATCCGGGGTTTATTATAAGGGGGCTTGGAAATGAAGATTCTTTAAGCTCTGCCGCCCATGGCGCAGGACGCCGGATGAGCCGGAATGATGCCTTAAAACAGTTTGATTTTAAAAATCTTCAGGATATAATGCAAAAAAAGCAGATCACATTAATTTCTGCCGGGCCGGACGAAATCCCCATGGCATACAAAAACATTGAAGATGTCATGGATCAACAAAAGGGTCTTGTTGAAATTGTGGCCCGGTTTGAACCCAAGCTTGTAAAAATGGCGCCGCCAGGCAGAAAAAAGTCAGGAAGAAGGAGATAGGGAATTTTTAATTAACTCTTGCCAAGGAGGAAAAAATGGGAAAATTACTCAGGATTAACACCAGAGAAAAAACCTTTGGTTTTGAAGAAATGCCAAAAGCCTATGCAGGTCTCGGAGGCCGGGCACTTACATCCAAGATGATCCTGGATGAAGTGCCTGCAACCTGTCATGCACTTGGAAAAGCAAATAAACTCATCTTTGCGCCCGGAATTCTGGCCGGTTCTCCGGCAGCCGACTCAGGACGGCTGTCTGCCGGGGCCAAATCCCCCCTGACCGGCGGCATCAAAGAGAGCAATGCAGGCGGTCTTGTGTCCCAGAAACTGGCAAAGCTCGGCATCGCTGCCCTTGTGCTGGAAGACAAACCAGAGGATAATGCATACAGCATCATCGTCATCAACAAGGACGGAGTCAAAATCCTTCCGGCCGGTGACCTGGCCGGGAAAGGCAATTATGACGTCATGGAAAGCCTGTGGAAAACCTATGGAAAATCCGTGGGGGTACTCAGCATTGGACAGGCAGGGGAACAATGCCTGAAAGGCGCCAGTATAAACCAGGCGGACATGAACGGAAGACCGGGCCGTGCGCACGGCAGAGGTGGTTTGGGTGCCGTCATGGGAGCCAAAAAAATCAAAGCCGTTGTAGTGGATGATAAAGGTGCGCCGCGCATGGAGATGAAAAACCCGGACGCTTTTAAGGCTGCCAATAAAAAATGGGTGGACATGCTGCAAAAGCACCCTGTTACAGGCCAGGGCCTCCCTGCTCTTGGAACCGCGGTTCTTGTCAATGTCATCAATGAAGCCGGTGCCTTTCCCACAAAGAATTTCAGAACCGGCCGGTTTGAGCATGCCCAGGATATCAGCGGTGAAAAAATGGCTGAACTCATCCAGACAAGAGGAGGCATTACAACAGAACCCTGTCATCCGGGGTGCGTCATCAAATGCTCCAATGTTTACCACGATAAAGACGGTAAATATCTCACCTCAGGTTTTGAATATGAGACCATCTGGGCCTTTGGCGGTCATACCACCATCAAAGAACTGGATGATATTGCCATGCTGGACCGGCTTTGCGATGATTTCGGCCTTGATACCATTGAAATGGGGGTCGCCATCGGCATCGCCATGGAAGGCGGGATGATCCCCTGGGGAGACGGAAAAGCCGCAATCAAACTTTTGTCAAAAATCGGCAAATATGCTCCTGAAGGAAAAATCATAGGCAATGGCGCCGCCTTTACCGGTGATGCCCTTGGGGTAGACCGTGTTCCGGTCTGCAAGAACCAGGCTTTTCCGGCCTATGATCCAAGATCCTGCAAAGGGGTCGGCGTTACCTATGCCACAACCCCCATGGGTGCGGACCATACGGCAGGATACGGGGTTACGGCCAATATCCTGGGGGTCGGCGGCACCATCGACCCGCATAAAAAAGCCGGGAATATTGAATTGTCCCAGGGACTCCAGATTGCTACAGCCGCCATTGATGCCGCAGGATTATGTCTTTTTGTCGCCTTTGCCGTTCTGGACAATCCGGACGGGCTTCCCGTCATAGTGGACATGATTAATGCCCAGTACGGCCTGTCCCTGACACCGGATGATGTCATGGCCCTTGGAAAATCCATCCTGAACAATGAAAAGGAATTTAATAAGAAAGCCGGATTTACCGAATTTGACGACCAGCTTCCGGAAATGTTCCTTGAAAGCTTTCCTCCCCATAATACAAAATGGGATTTTTCAATTAAAGAGCTTTCAAAAGTATTGTCCTTCTAGTTCATAAGCTTTATACCTTTCATCACAGGGGCGGAATTTTCTGCCCCTGCTTTTATTTGAATGGATTTATCCCTGTTCTTCTGTTATAAAAAATCTGTTTGTCCATGACTTGAGAAATGCCTTAAGACAGGCGTTAAACAACATTGGTATTAATTTTGGAATCATAAACAGCATGAAAATATATCCTTATCCTTCAATCCATGCGGAACAAAGGGTCAAAGAAACCCTGGAGCGCGGTTTGGGCTTTACAAAACAGGACCAGGAAGCTGTCGAAGCCTATCTTGAAGATGTAAAAAAAAGAGGCGATGAAGCCCTTGTTGAATACACAAACCGGTTTGATTCAGACAAAGTGACCATAGACACCATCCAGGTCACTCCTGAAGAATTTGATATTGCATTAAAATCCGTGGATGCAGCATTCTTAAAAGCCCTTGACCGTTCTGCATCCCAGCTTGAACAATTTCATTTAAGACAAAAAGAAAATTCCTGGATCGATACACCCAGAAAGGGTGTCGTGGTAGGCCGCCTTGTAAAACCCGTCAGCGCAGCAGGGATATACGCGCCCGGTGCAAAGGGCGGGAAAACACCCCTGGTTTCCTCTGTCCTTATGGGCGGCATTCCGGCAAAAGTGGCAGGTGTCCCTTCCATCCATCTTATGACCCCGCCCATGGAAAACGGCAGCATCAACCCCCATATCCTTGCGGCAGCCCACAGAACCGGAATCACTTCGGTTTTCAAGGCAGGCTCTGCCTGGGCCATTGCCGCCCTTGCCTATGGAACAAAAACCGTTCCCAAAGTCGATGTGATCGTGGGGCCGGGCAATATCTATGTTACCCTGGCTAAAAAACTCGTGTCCGGAACCGTGGGGATTGATATGATTGCAGGCCCCAGCGAAATACTCATCATTGCCGATAAAGATGCCAACCCTGATTTTCTGGCAGCAGATCTTCTTTCCCAGGCCGAGCACGATGCCATGGCGTCCGCTATCCTGGTGACCGACTCTCAATGCCTTGCCGAGAACACGGTGGCTGCCCTATCCAGGCAGATTGAAAATCTTTCCAGAAAAGAGATTGCAAAAAAATCCATTGACCGGTTTGGTGCCGTCCTGGTGGTTCCGGATATTGAAACCGGGATCGAACTTTCCAACCGGCTGGCACCGGAACATCTTGAACTCATTGTGAAAGATCCCTTTGATTATATCGACCAGGTTCAAAATGCAGGCGCCCTGTTCCTGGGTCCCTATACTCCCGAACCCATGGGAGACTATATCGCAGGTCCCAACCACGTCCTGCCGACAGCCGGAACCGCCCGGTTTTCTTCGGCATTAAGTGTTGAGAATTTTATAAAAAAAACCAGCCTTATTCATTATTCCAGGGAGGCTTTTCAAAAAGAAGCCGATGATGTGATCCGGCTTGCAGAAACCGAAGGCCTTTATGCCCATGCAAACTCGGTCAGGATCAGGAAATAGGCTCGTATTGAAGCCGCTCCAATGATTCTTTCAGCATCGACATGGTAAACGGCTTGGCCAGCGCCAGGGAAAACCCGTATTCCCGGCAGGATTCCATGATCGTATCAGTTGAATATCCACTGGCGACAATGGCTTTTAATTCAGGATTGAGTTTTAGTAATTTGCCCACAGCCTCGGCACCGCCCATACCCTGTTTGATCTCCAGGTCAAGGATGGCGATGCCGATTTTATCACCAGCCTTCAGATGCTCTCCATAAACTTGAACGGCCTGCTCCCCATCCTTTGTAAGGACAGCTTCAAAGCCAAGTTTGGACAAAATCTTTGCGCAGATATCCCGGATCATGTCGTCGTCATCCATTACAAGAATTTTTGTGCAGGGTTTGGTCTCTGATTTCATTTTTACGGGCTCTTTCCCGGAAATCCTCCTGGAACCCGGCTGTATCCCTCTTTTCTGAAAAACCGGGAGAATGATATCCACCCGTGTTCCCTGTTTTGGTGCAGATGTAATCCGTATCTCACCCTTGTGGCTCTTGATGATGGAATAGGCAATGGACATCCCGAGACCGATGCCCTTATCTTTCCCAAGAGGTTTGGTTGAATAATAGGGTTCAAATATTTTTTCCAGGTTCTGTTTTTCTATGCCTATTCCTCTATCCATGACAGATATCACAATATGGTCTTTCCGGGCCGGATGGGAATCAAACGCAACAGACACTTTCCCCTGGCATTCCATTGCTTCGTGGGCGTTCACAACAATATTTTCAATAGCTTCTTTAAGCTGGAGGGGATCTGCTTCCATTGTCTCCGGGATATTGCCGATATCAAGCTGATATTTAATATTGCGCTTCTCAGCAATGGTTTTCAGGGTTTTCCTGATGAATTTTATACTGTTCACCTTATCTTTAAGAAGAATCCCCCCTTTTGAAAACACGATAAATTTTGATGCCAGTTCCTTTGCCTGCATGATAGAGGTTTCCGCAGCAGCCAGGAGATGCCCCAATTCCGGGTCTTTGATCAGAAGCTGGGCCAGGTTGATATTTCCAAGGGTTATGGACAAGGTATTGTTAAAATCATGAGCAATCCCCCCTGCCAGGGTTCCTATGGCTTCAAGTTTTTCAGCCTGAATCAGCTTTTCCTGGGCTCTTTTCAGCAAAGCTTCGTCTCTTTTTCTTTCAATGGTCAATGCGATCTGGTCAGATACAAAACTCAAGACTTCAACATCTGAATCATTAAACTGTTCCGGGTTGGTATAGCTTTGTACCGCCATTACCCCCATCACCTCCCCTTTGATCAGCAGGGGAACGCCCAGCCAGATTTTGGGCAAAGGACCCTGTACCCTTTTCTCCTGATTGATGTGTATCAAATCCTTTTCTTTTAAAAACAAGGGTTTTTTGCCCAGGATAACATCCCCGGTCAGGGACCGGTTCTGCGTAAAATTTTCAATCCACTCCACTTCGGCTTTATCTTTTTCATCCACTTTGTAAACAAAACGGATTGCATTTTCCTTTTGATAATAAACGGCAATATAAAAATTGGTCATATCAATCAGGTTTGAAAGTATCCTGTGAATTGAGCCATAGAGTTCCTGGAGAGAGGATGTAGTGGTAAAGGAATTGGCGATTTCAAAAATAGTCTTATTTATGAGCCCTGTGCGTAAGGATTTATAAACCTTATCTTCAAGGCTTTTTACATAGGCTTCCAATTCTTCATAACTCGGTTTTTTGCTCATATTGATCTGCCGGACATCAGGTTGAATTAATGTATCGCCTATCTTATTCGCTTTAGGCACTGTTTTCAAGTTCTTATTCCAATTTGAATTCAGGTTGACATTATGATAAGGTAAAAAAAATGTCAAAAAAAAAGGAAGATACCCATGAAGAAAACGATTAAAATCATATTGTTGGGGCTGTTTCTGATGACAGCCATTGCTGTCGGATGGACTACCTATCAGTTTAATACGTACAGGCCCAGGGTGATTGAAAAAGCCGTAAACCCGGAAAACCTGGGCTATTTTAAGGGCATCTATACGGATTGCCGGAAAAGCTTTCTTGATGAAGCCCTGAAACAAAAAGACCTGTATGAGGGGGTTGAGATAAAGAATCTTGTAATTGAAAGCAATATTGATCCGGATTTAAGTATAGACTATTGCTATATCCCGGCTCAAACCTCATTTAAGCGCCTGTTTATCCTGACGTCGGCCGTGCACGGGGTCGAAGGCTATGCCGGCAGTGCAGTCCAGCAGATGTTTTTAAGGGAACTTGTAAAAGAAATAAACCTGGATGAAATGGGGCTTCTCATCATCCATGCGGTTAATCCTTTTGGTTTCAAAAATAACCGGCGGGTGACGGAAAATAATGTGGACTTGAACCGGAACTGTTCAACCAAAGCAAATCTATATCTGTCTGAAAACAAAGGATATGATGAGCTGAATTCATTTTTGAATCAAAGGCAGAGGGTCAGCTTTACAAGTTTTGGTAATTTTTTCTTTCCGGTAAATGCCATACAGAAAATTCTCAAATATTCCATGGGGACCTTAAGACAGGCTGTTTTGCAAGGCCAGTACCGGCATGGAAAAGGGGTCTACTATGGAGGGCCAGACCTTGAGCCTTCCATAAAAGCCGTGACCCCCTTGATTCAACAGATTGCAGAAAATTATAAACTGGTGTTTAGTATTGATCTGCATACGGGTTATGGCGAGAATGGAACCTTGCATTTATTCCCGAGCCCGTTAAAAGACCAGAAGAAAAAAGAAAAAATTGAGACTATTTTTTCAGGCCAACGAATCGACTGGGGCGACAGTGAGGATTTTTATACAGTAACCGGGGATTTTACATCCTATCTTGAACAGATACTTCCTGAAAAATATTATCTGACCATGACCTTTGAGTTCGGAACCCTGGACACTGAGACCACCATGGGGTCCATCAAGGCCCTGCACAATGTTATGATGGAAAATCAGGGTGTTCATTACGGTTATAAAACCAGGAAAGATGAAAGACTGGTAAAATCAAGATTTCTTGAAAGCTATTACCCTTCATCCGATGCCTGGCGCTCCAAGGTAATTGAAGATTCCCGGCAGACCCTTTCACAAGTGCTGAAAAAATATACCGAAATTAATGCAGAGGATGAACCCTGATTGAAAAAGACAGTGGTCACGGACCGGATTATCTATGTGGAGCCTGATTCCATGGCCAATTTTTCATCCTGCGCCGGGATCATCATCCGGTCAAAGGGAAAAGTTTTTATTGATATGAACCTGGGCCCTGAAGAAACCCCGAAGCTTCTTATGCAGGAAAACCCGGATGCTGCCGTTATCACTCATTTTCACCTGGATCATTCCGTATGGACACGGTATGTGGCTGATTATTCCAAGGCCCTTGTCCTGATCCCGGAAAAGGAAGAACCCTGCCTGACCTCCCTTGATTTTGTCATTGCCCACACTGCCGGGCCCTTCGGCATGGCTGAAAAATGGAAAGACTTTGTGGTGAACCATCTTTTCTACAGACCGCTCACGGTCTATGACTGTTATTCCGAGAAAACCTCATTTCACCATCTGGTTCCCGAAATGGTGGTTCTGGATACCCCCGGACATTCCCCTTCCCACACCTCTTTTTATTTTCCAGACGAAAAAATTCTTTTTTCCGGCGATGTGGGACTGGACCGGTTCGGCCCCTGGTATGGCTGGGCAGACTGTAACATAAAAACAATAGTCGAATCTCTTTTAAGACTGGACGGCCTTCAGGTTGAACTTATCCTGACCAGCCACGGCGGGATGATTAAAAATAAGATCCGCAATGCATTTTTAAAAAGTATCCGGCATATCCTGGAAAGGGAAGAAAAGATTATCCGGAAGCTTGATAAGGGGATGACGAAACAAGATATCATCGCGCAGGGAATCTTTTATCCACATACGCAAAAGATCCGGGAACCCATGAGATCTTTTGTGACCATGTGGGATACAGCCATGTTCAATCATCATGAAGCCCTGATCAAGGAAGGCGGCCTGGTAAAATTCTTCCCTGAAATCAAGGGAATGATTTAAAAAGCTCGTCGCAATTTTAAACATCCTCTATTTGTCTGTAACTATTAACCTTTTCAACCTATCCAGCCCCATTCAATCAAAACGCTTGTTTAATAATCAATCATATTCACCCTATTAATGACTCCAAATTAAAATAACAATTTGATATTACAGCCTTTTCTTTCCTGGCACCCCTTTTGCTAAAACCGGCATGAGTTTTAAAAAAACCTTGTAACCCTAATAACAACGGAGTCATTATGTCCTGGTACGTTTATTTACCAATTGCACATCAGAGCCTGTCACTTCCGCTGGTCATCGGACTTGGATTTATCGTGGGATTACTTTCCGGTCTGTTCGGTGTGGGCGGAGGCTTTCTCTTAACCCCTTTGCTTATCATGTTCGGCATTCCGCCGACGGTTGCGGCAGCATCGGATTCCAACCAGATTGTGGCAGCATCGGCATCCGGGTCCTATGCCCACTACCGCATGGGAAATGTAGATTTTAAAATGGGACTCTATCTGCTGGTGGGCGGTATTATCGGCGGCACCGGCGGGGTTCAGATCATTAAGATTTTAAGGCAGATGGGGAATGCGGATTTTCTGATCAAGATCACCTATGTCCTGATGTTGGGTTTTGTAGGAGGGTATATGCTGTATGAAAGCATTCAGACCATGCGAAAATCCAAACTTTCCCAGACGGTAACCGCATCTGCCGGGGACAGCGTTTATAGCAGGCTGGTTAAGAAACTGCCCTATCAGACCCGGTTCGAGAAATCAGGGATTGTACTGTCGCCGCTGGTCCCCCTGTTCCTGGGTACCCTGGTCGGTGTCCTTTCCGCTATCATGGGTGTCGGGGGCGGTTTCATCATGGTCCCGGTTATGGTCTACCTGCTCAGAATGCCCATGCATGTAGTGGTTGGAACCAGTCTGTTCCAGGTTCTTTTCACCTGTATTAATGTTACCGTCATGCAGGCCTATACCAATCGTACCGTAGATTTCATCCTGGCCCTGCTGCTCCTGGTCGGATCCACCCTGGGGGCCCAGATCGGCGCTCGTCTGAGCACAAGGCTCAAAGATGATCAGATCAAGATATATCTTGCCGTAATTGTTCTGCTGGTAATGGTAAAGATGCTTTTCGGACTTATCATTCCCCCCCATTCCCTTTTATCTTATCACGGAGGTCATTGATACCATGCAACAAAGACTATTGAACCAATGGCTGCTGTGCTGTACAGCAATCCTCTGCCTGTTCGCTGCAACAGCAGACAAAAAGAGTTATGCGGCAACACCTGACGGGCTCACCGTTTCCCCTGAGATCCTGGCTATTGACGGGTTTTTCTCAGGCAGCATGCTTAAGGTGTCCGGAACAATCGAATTAACTGAAGACGTTATCATTGAGGTAATTGGAAAGGATACGGGTAATTCCTTTGATCTCAAGGGCCGGATTGGTCCTTTCTGGATGACAAAGGGAAATATCCATATTGAAAACATTCCTGAACTATATCTTCTGATGTTGCCGGAAGGACAGAGCCAGGATAAAAAATACGGGATTCCGGATATCGGCATTGATCATCTGAAAAAAAG